>JABLTH010017283.1_pt1 | contig 18313 bp, 16 predicted proteins | sample 7875711 | NCBI WGS metagenome assembly JABLTH01 (sample SAMN14941262, study PRJNA633318) | bioreactor metagenome | isolation source: bioreactor | place: China | collected 2019-03-05 | reverse complement strand
TGTTTCCTGTCCGCTCGCCGTAGTTCAATGGATAGAACGAGCGCCTCCTAAGCGCTAGATACAGGTTCGATTCCTGTCGGCGGGACCACCCCACATCGCAGGCGGTGGTTCCCAACATCCAAACAGTTCCGCTCCACTTCTGACTTGCGCCTTGCCTTGTAAGGCGGGCGCCAGGCGGGCGCCGTCATGGCCGCGTCGCCAGTCCCGGCAGCCGTACTCCCGACCATTGCCACGACCACAAGCCATCCCGGCGCAGTTCGACCACGATGCGCTCGCCATCCGCGCGCGTGGCGGAGGCGTCGACACGGTCCCAGGCACGGTAGGAAACGTCGTAGCGCAGCGATTCGCGCGCTGGCCGCGTGGCCTGGCCGTCGTCGGGCGTGACGGCGGGGCCGGGTTGCGCAGGCGGTTCGGTCGGCGCTCCGGCTTCGCCCCGTGCCATCAGGGCCATCGCGCCGGCGGGCGAAACCATGGCATCGATCACCGTGCCGACCATCGCCATGCCAAGCAGGCGGCCCACGCCTGCCAGCGGAGCCTCGCCGGCCCCGGACAGGCCCAGGCGTTGCTGCAGGGAGAGCAGGGCCTGGGCTTTCAGGCTTTCGCGCAGGGCGGGGTAGTCGACGTAGCGGGAGAAGGCTTGCGCATCGTGTGCCTTGATGGCGGCGTGCATCTGGCGCAGGGTCCAATAGGGGCTGGCGTAGCTGCTTGCCAGCGCGGTGACGAGCAGCGCGAGCGTGCCGAGTGCGGTCTTGCGTTTCATGGGGTTCCCTGGTCCGGCCCTGGTGGCCGTATCCGCGGCGATGTGTCCGGAGCCCTCACGCGGCGCGCGCCACGACGTCGAGCACGCGGCGGCCGCAGTGGGTCAGGCGTGGGCGGCGCGAGCTGCCGGTGTCGCGCTCGAGGCTGACCAGCTTGCGGTCGACCAGCGTCTGCAGGTCGACAGGGTTGAGCTGCCGATGGTCGTGCGTGCTGTCGACGATCATCAGCGCGGCGAGTTCATGTGCACTGAGCATGGCTGTCTCCTGGGCGGGGCGCTGCCGGAGCTCGCGCCGAAAAGACGGAAAAGACGGAAAAGACAGGAAGGGGGTCTGGCGGGCAGGAAGGCCAGGCGGCGGATGTTGCTGCGCGGGGCCCTCGCTGCCGGCGACAGGGTTTACTGTCGCTGCGCCGCTTTGGCAAAGCAACGCCGAATACACTTGCTTACATGGGTGGGGACTTTGTCACGTGTGTTTCCGCGCCGTATACGGCGGGACGGGTCCGCCGCGCAACGGCACGCCGGCTTCCGGGTCCAATTCAATGAGCAGGCGCGCCGGGCCTGTGTCTTGCTTAGGTGACAAGGCCCGCCGGGAGCGGCGCCTTTGCCGGGCCGATGTCCTGCTTCCGGTGCGACAGCCTGCCAAGGAAGACAAGATGAAGCCTGTTTCCCATCCGCCCCACACACATGTGCCGCATCATGGTGCGCGCTATTACTTTGCCCTGGCCGCCGGCCTGACCCTGCCGGCCCTGGCTTACCTGCTGTGGGCGTTCGTGAAGACGCACTAGGCGCGGCTGCGTCGCCAGGCCGTGCGCGCCTTCATTCGAGGTAGGCGTGCCGTGCCGGATGGCGCGGCTCGGCCACGAACTGTGCGCTCAGCAGATCGTCGCGCGGGTGCACCAGCGGCGTCTCGATGCGCAGCAGCGGGACCAGCGTGCCTTCCAGGCGGGCGGTATTGAAGGGGCGCGATTCGAGGCGGAGTTCCGGGGCGCTGGCGTGCCGCGGCCAGACCAGTAGCGGCACGGCATGCCCGGCCGGACGCCCGGGCGCGTGCCCGGCGAAGTTGCGCGAATGACCGACCTCCTGGCCATGGTCCGAGGTATAGAGCAGGGCCGCCTCGCCACGCGGCTGGCGGCGCAGGGATTCGAGCATGCGGCCGAGCAGCGCGTCGTGGTAGTGCAGGGCACGATCGTAGTGCCGGCGCGCCAGGCGGATCCAGGGCCAGCGGCCCTGGTCGGCAAGCTGGCGGTCGATCTCGTCGGGTGCGGCGAACGGTTCCCACTCGGCCGGATAGCGCATATCGTAGTGCGGGTGCGCGCCGAGCATATGGATCACGATGAACTTGCGCGGGGCGGGATCGGCCAGGGCCGCGTCGAGCATGGGCAGCAGGGACTCGTCGAGGCTTTCCGCGTCGCGCCCGTCCTGGTCGCGGTTGGCTTGCCGGCGCACTTCGGCCTCGCCGGCGTAGCGCGTCCACAGGTAGCTGTCGGCCTGGTTGCTCAGCCAGTAGGTCTTGTAGCCGGCCAGCCGCGCCAGCGCGGTGACGCCCGGCCCGCGGCTGTCGTCCGGACCCAGTGTGAGCATGGCCCGCATGGCGGGCACCGTGGTGCCGGCGCCCGAGGTCACGGCATCGAACACCAGCAGTTCGTCGCGCAGCGCGGCCAGCCGCGGCGAGGTGGTGCGGTCGTAGCCATAGATCTGCCAGTTCTCGCGATTGATGCTCTCTCCCACCACCAGCACCACCGTGCGCCGTTCCGGGCCTGTGTAGCGGAACGGCTGTGCTGCGAGCCACTGCCCTGCGCTGTGCTGGCGTGCCTGCATGCCGGCCAGTTCGGCCTGCCAGGCGCGGTATTTTGCCACCGCCCTGGCCCAGCCGAAGATGGGGTTCTTCTCCCTCGCGGTCGGATTGAAGTGGGCGGCCACGAACAGGGCCAGCGGCACGCACGCCGCCGGCCGCCAGCCGTGCGCGCGTGGACGCCCCAGCCGCCAGCAGGCCAGGTAGAGCAGCGGCAGCATGGCGATGACGCCGCCCGTCCATCCCAGCGGCAGGGCGCGCAGGAATTCGCCGGCCTCGTCGCGGTTGGTGTTGCCGAGCGCGGTCAGCACGGCGGGGGAGTCGGACGAGAGTCCGTAGGCGCCTTGCAGGAAGGCTTCCAGGCCGGCGTCGGCCAGCAGCAGCCCATACCAGGCCATGGCCGGCATGCGCGCCCATGCACTGGCGGGGAGCAGTCGCGTCATCAGCAGCGACAAGGCCAGCATCAGCACGGTCTTGCCGGCGTCCCGCCAGGGGACACCGCATTCCAGCAGCAGGGCGGCGCAGGCGCCTAGCAGCGCGCAGCCGGACAGCAGCGAAACCTGGGCAGCGGGCAGTGTGGCGCGCTGGTGCGGGGGCGGGACCTGATGCATCGGGGGCTCTGCGTGCTTGTCGGGTTATGTCTGGCGAGGGCGAGGGCATGCCGGCGCCGGTCCGCTTCCTCGGCGGCGGCCGGCATTTTGCCAGCCGCTTGCTGTCAACCTGCTTTCGGATGGCAATTCTCTCGGAAAGTTCTTAATCCAGTCGTCCGAGGACGAAGTGCTAGGATGGAATCACGGCGCGGAGATGGAGATGGCAAGCGACACGATGGAATACAAGGGTCATGTGGTCCACGTCTTCTGCGACCAGATCCGGGACGGCTCCTACCTGGCTTCCTGCGAGATCTGGGAGGACGCGGCCATCGTGCAGGAGACGCGCTCGGTGGGGCGGGAGCATGCGAGCGCGCAGGCGGCGAGGGACGCGGCCTACGCCTGGGCAATGCGCTGGATCGACGCCAATAGCTGAAGTGCCGCTAATGCCGCCGCCGATGATCTCGTCTTGGCCGGGATGTTCGTGCGGGACGGGCGTGGGGCATGCCGCCGGTGAGAAAGACGGCCCCCGGGAGGGGGCCGTGGAAGGGAAATTGGGCGTGGATGACCGGCCCAGGCGCAATCTTCGCGCGGCGAGCAGCGTACCGCACCTGGATCAGCCGCAGCTTTCGGGGGATGATCCAGCTTGCAGCCTGTGGTGTTTTATGCTCTCGTGCGCCCGGCCCCAGGCGGGATGCACCGGAACTGGCTGGCTCAGTGCGTTTGCATCTTCGAGAAGAGCTGGATCACCGCGACGCCGGCGACGATCAGCCCGATACCGAGCCAGGCCGCCAGGTCCGGCAACTGGCGGTACAGCACGCTGGCGATCAACGTGACCAGGACGATGCCTGCGCCGCACCAGATTGCGTAGGCGATACCCACCGGCATGGTCTTCATCACCTGCATCAGCAGGAAGAAGGCCGATACGTAGCCCGCCACGACGAGCACGCTGGGGAGCAGCCGGGTGAAATCCTGCGAGGCCTTCAGGCTGCTGGTGGCGATCACTTCGGCCACGATGGCGAGGGCCAGGAGCAAGTAGCTGTTCATTGTTCCACGGTCTGGAATCGTGCCGGCGGGATGCCGGCAACGTCGCCCGACATGATAAATGGCGCGGTGCCTGGGGCCATGACCAGTCCCGGCGCGTTGTGGCGGAAAAGGCGGCGATGGCGCGGCGGGTGTGGCTTCGGTCCAACTTCCCGCGCTATCGCCTTCCCCACCTTGGTGTGGAAACCTTCGTTACCGGTGGTTCGCGCAGCGTCGCGACCGCGCGCTGCGGCATGTGCTGCCCCAGACGCCCAAGGGGCACTCGATCGGCGGGATCGGCGCCGCCGCGCCGGAGCCGGCTCAGCCCGGCTCTCGCTGGCGCAGCACCAGCAGCGCCAGCATGCCGCCCACCACGCCCCAGAACGCCGAGCCGATGCCCGCCAGCGTCATACCGGAAGCCGTGATCATGAAGGTCAGCAAGGCCGGCTCCCGCTCCTGCGCCGACTGCATGGCTACCGTCAGCCCATTGGCGATCGAACCGAGCAGGGCGAAGGCGGCCAGCGCCACCACCAGCGCCTTGGGGAAGGCGGCGAACAGCGCCGCGATGCTGGCCGCCAGCACACCCGCCACCAGGTAGCCGAAGCCGCACACCACCGCGGCCGTATAACGCCGCTCGCGGTCGGGGTCGGCCTGGACGCCGGTACAGATGGCGGCGGTGATGGCGGCCAGGTTGATGCCGTGGGAGCCGAACGGGGCGAGCAAGGCCGAAGCCAGGCCGGTCACGGTGATCAGCGGCGAGGCCTTCACCTGGTAGCCGTCGGCGCGCAGGACGGCCAGGCCCGGGATGTTCTGCGAGGCGAGGGCGACGATGAAGAGCGGGATGGCGATGCTGATGCAGGCCTGCAGCGAGAATGCCGGCGTGGTCCAGACCGGCTGCGCCACGGCGAAGCGGAAGCCCTCGAAATGCAGCTGGCCGAGCGCGCCGGCCAGCGCCACGCCCACCAGCAGCACGCCGGGCACGGCATAGCGCGGCCACCAGCGCCGGCCCAGCAGGTAGGCGGCGAACATCGCCAGCAACAGTGCCGTCTGCTGCTGCGCCTGGACGAACACATCGACGCTGATGCGGAACAGGATGCCTGCCAGCAGGGCCGAGGCGATGCTGGCAGGCAACGCACGCATCAGCCGGTCGAACCAGCCGGTCAGGCCGGCGGCGGCCATCAGCAGCGCCGCGACGACGAAGGCGCCGATCGCCTCGGCATAGGGCGCGCCGGGCAGGCTGGCGATCAGCAGCGCAGCGCCCGGCGTCGACCAGGCGATGACGATGGGTACGCGCGTCAGCAGCGACAGGCCGATGGTGGTCACGCCCATGCCGATCGACAGCGCCCAGATCCAAGAGGCGATCTGCGCGGCGGACAGGTGGGCGGCCTGGCCGGCCTGGACCATCAGCACCAGCGAGCTGGTATAGCCGGTCAGCATGGCGACCAGCCCCGCGACCAGCGCGGAAACGGACAGGTCGGCGAAGCGGAGGGGGCGAGGGGGCATCGGATCAGGGCGTGCCGGCGGCAGGGCCGGCGCCGGCGGCGCAAGCGAAGGGTCCGCCATCTTCGCACGACTTGCGAAGCGGCTCCAGCGGCGCCCCGCGGGCGGTGGCGGCCGCTGCGGCATCCGCCGCCGGCCCCGGCAAGTCGGCCGACGCGCGAACGGTTCGGGTGGCTGACGGGGCTTTCCCTTACGGACTTTTCCGACTGGAGGGGGGCAGGGGGGCTTGCTATGCTCGACTTGTGCCTTGCGAGCATGGCACCGAGGAGAGACTCTTGGGCCCCCGGCGTGGGCCCATTTTTTTTTGCCTGGCGCCGGCGGGCGGCACCCGCGGGGCGCGGTGGGGCGCGGCGCTGCCGGCGTCGACTACAATGCGGCCTGCACCGTGCAGGCCCCGCTACGGACGGGGCAGGCGCGCCGATCCGGATTCTCTCTGACGTTTCGATGGCCCTGTTCTCCATTACCGATGCCCAGCTCGCCTTCGGGCATGTGGCATTGCTCGATCACACCGATTTTTCGCTGGAGGCCGGCGAGCGCGTCGGCCTGATCGGCCGCAACGGCACCGGCAAGTCGTCCCTGCTGAAGATCGTGGCCGGCCTCGCCGCGCCGGACGACGGCCTGATCTCCCGGCAGAATGGCGTGACGTCGGCCTATGTGCCGCAGGAGCCTCAGTTCGAGCCCGGCCTGACCGTGTTCGACGCGGTCTCGCAGGGCATGGGCGCCGCCCACGACCTGCTGCTGCGCTACGAGGTGGCGGCCGAAGCGGTGGCCGAGGGGCATGGCGGGCCGGACGAGGCGGCGGCGCTGGCCGAGTTGCATCGCCTGCAGTCGGAACTGGATGCCGCCGGCGCCTGGCAGTTGCGCACCCGCGTCGAGACCACCCTGGCGCAGCTCGGCCTGGATCCCAAGGCGGCCGTCGAAGGCCTCTCTGGCGGCACGCAGAAGCGGGTGGCGCTGGCGCAGGCGCTGGTGGCCGAGCCGGACATCCTGCTGCTGGACGAGCCGACCAACCACCTCGACGTGGCTGCCATCCGCTGGCTGGAAGACCTGCTGCTGGCCTTCCGCGGCAGCGTGCTGCTGATCACCCACGACCGCGCCTTCCTCGACCGCGTGGCCACGCGTATCGTCGAGCTGGACCGTGGCCGCCTGCTGTCCTTCCCCGGCAACTTCGCCGCCTACCAGGCGCGCAAGGCCGAGCTGCTGGCGGCCGAGCAGGTCGAGCAGGCCAAGTTCGACAAGCTGCTGGCGCAGGAAGAGGTGTGGATACGCAAGGGCGTGGAAGCACGCCGCACCCGCAGCGTGTCGCGCATCCAGCGGCTGGTGGCGATGCGCAGCGAGCGCGCGGCGCGCCGCGAGGCCCAGGGCAACGTCAAGCTGGAGGTGGCGCAGGGCGAGCGCTCGGGCAAGATCGTGGCCGAGCTGGTCGACGTCAGCAAGGCCTTCGGCGGGCGCACCGTGGTGCGCGAGTTTTCCGCCACCATCATGCGCGGCGACAAGGTCGGCCTGATCGGCCCCAATGGCGCCGGCAAGACCACGCTGCTGCGCCTGATCCTGGGCGAGCTGCCGCCCGACAGTGGCACCGTGCGCAACGGCAGCAACCTGCAGGTCGCCTACTTCGACCAGATGCGCGGCCAGCTCGACATGGAGCGTTCGCTGGCCGATACCATCAGTCCGGGCAGCGACTGGGTCGAGATCAACGGCCAGCGCAAGCACGTGATGAGCTACCTGGGCGACTTCCTGTTCGCCCCCGAGCGCGCGCGCTCGCCGGTCAAGTCGTTGTCCGGGGGCGAGCGCAACCGCCTGCTGCTGGCGCGCCTGTTCGCGCGCCCGGCCAATGTGCTGGTGCTGGACGAGCCGACCAACGACCTCGACATCGATACGCTGGAACTGCTGGAGGAACTGCTGCAGGAATACGCCGGCACTGTCTTCCTGGTCTCCCACGACCGCGCCTTCCTCGACAATGTGGTGACCTCCACCATCGCCGCCGAGGGCGACGGCCGCTGGCGCGAATACGTGGGCGGCTATGCCGACTGGGAACAGCAGTCGGCGCGCGCGGCCCGGATCCAGGCCGAGCAGGCCCAGCAGGCGCGCGGCGGCGAGGCCGTCGCCGAAGCATCCAAGGCGCGCGAAGGGCGCGAGGCGCGCGGCGCCAACCGCACCGTCAAGCTTTCCTACAAGGAACAGCGTGAACTGGACGGCCTGCCGGAGCGCATCGCTGCCCTGGAAACGGAGCAGAAGACCATCTCGGCGCGCCTGGCGGACGGCTCGCTCTATGTCAGCGACCCGGCCGGCGCGGCACAGCTGGCCACCCGCCACGACGAGATCGAGATGGAGCTGTTGGAGGCGCTCGAGCGCTGGGAAGTGCTGGAGGCGAAGCACCGCGGCGAGAGCCAGTGAGCATAGCGAGCGCCGTTCCCCCTGCAGCGGGCGGCTATCCGCACCAGGCCAGCACCATATTGGACAGGTCCACCATGAAGGCTGGCCGCAGGTAGGCGAGGAAGGCGAGCGCCGCCACCGCCGCCAGCGCGCCGAGGCCGGCGCCCTGCAGCAGGCGCCGGCGCGCCGATACCGAGGCCGCCGAGGCCGCCGAGGGCGCCGTCATGCCGCCACCGGCTGCGGGCGCGCCACCGCGTGCTCGCGGATCGGCAGGTTGACCAGGGCGGCCAGCACGCCCAGCCCGATCGCCAGCATCCAGACCGTGTCGTAGCTGCCGGTGCGGTCGTAGAGGTAGCCGCCCAGCCAGGCGCCGAGGAAGCTGCCGATCTGGTGCGAGAAGAACACCACGCCCGACAGCATGGACAGGTACTGCACGCCGAACACCTGCGCGATGATGCCGTTGGTCAGCGGCACGGTGGACAGCCACAGGGCGCCCATCAGCGCGGCGAACACCCAGGTGCTGGCGACCGATAGCGGCAGCAGCAGGTAGGCACTGATCACCAGCGAGCGCGTCAGGTAGATGAAGGCCAGCAGGTAGCGCTTGGGCATGCGCTGCCCGAGCGAGCCGGCGCCGTAGGTGCCGAACACGTTGAACAGCCCGATCAAGGCCAGCGCGACGGTGGCGATCTTGGGGTCGCCCAGGCCGCGGTCCTTCAGGTAGGGCGCCAGGTGCACGCCGATGAACACGACCTGGAAGCCGCACACGAAGTAGCCCAGCGTCAGCAACTGGTAGTTGCGGTTGCCGAAGGCCTCGCGGATGGCCTGGCCGATGGTCTGCTGCGCGCCGGAGCGCGCGCCGGCCATGTCGGGCTCGCGCAGCGTGAAGGCCAGCGGCAGCATCAGGCAGGCCAGCGCGGCCAGCACGAAGAGCGCATGCTGCCAGCCGATGGTGGAAATCAGGGTCTGCTCGACCGGGATCATCAGGAACTGGCCGAAGGAGCCGGCCGCGGCGGCGATGCCCATGGCCCAGACGCGCTTCTCGGCGCTGGCCACGCGGCCGATCACGCCGTACACGACGCTGTAGGTGGTGCCGGACTGGGCCAGCCCGATCAGTACGCCGGCGCCCGAGGCGAAGGCGGTGCCGGAAGTCGACAGGGCCATCACCAGCAGCCCCGCCACGTACAGCGCCACGCCCACCAGCATCACGCGCAACGCGCCGAAGCGGTCGGCCAGCGCGCCCGCGAAGGGCTGGCTGGCGCCCCACATCAGGTTCTGCAGGGCCAGGGCGAAGGCGAAGGTCTCGCGGCTCCAGCCGTGCGTCTGGGTGATGGGCAGGTTGAACAGGCCGAAACCGTGGCGGATGCCCATCGAGAGCGTGACGAGCAGGCCGCCGCAGACCAGTACGGTGCCCAGGGAAAGTTGTCGATTCTGCATGTCTGGCTCTTCTTGTGCTGGGAGTTGTCTCGTTGTTCTCGTTGTTCTTGTCTTGTTCCAGGCCCGTGTTTCGTCCCGGGCTTTCTTCCGCGTCCGCCTCCGCTGTGGTGCCACCGGCACCTGGCCTGGGGGCCGCGGTGGCCGGAGGGGCAGCGCCGGGCAGGGGGCCGCCGCCGGGCGAGTGTACTCTGCCGCGCCCGAACGTGCTGGCGCGTCACTTTTCAAGTCACTTTTCACCGGCCGGTGCGGGCGACAGCGCGGCGGCTTCCATTACAATGCGGTGCCCGGCCCGTGGCACGCGTTCCGGCGCGCGCCCGGTGCGCAAGGCGCCCGCCCGGCCGGTACTCCAATTTCGTAGCGACTCCATGGCGAGCAAAACCAGTCAGTACAGCGAATCCTCCATCCGGGTCCTGAAGGGCCTGGAGCCGGTCAAGCAGCGGCCGGGCATGTACACGCGCACCGATAACCCCCTGCATATCGTCCAGGAGGTGATCGACAACGCGTCCGACGAAGCCCTGGGCGGCTTCGGCTCCGAGATCCTGGTCACCCTGCACAAGGACGGCAGCGTCAGCGTGGAGGACGATGGCCGCGGCATTCCGGTCGGCATCCACCCCGAGGAAGGCGTGCCGGTGGTCGAGATCGTGTTCACCCGGCTGCATGCCGGCGGCAAGTTCGACAAGGGCAAGGGCGGTGCCTATGCCTTCTCGGGCGGCCTGCACGGCGTGGGCGTGTCGGTCACCAACGCGCTGTCGACGCGCCTGGACGTGGGCGTCTGGCGCGACGGCATGGCCTCGGCGCTGACCTTCTCCGGCGGCGATGTCACCACGCCGCTGTCCTCGCGCAAGCTCGAGCGCGGCGAAAAGAAGAACGGTACGCGCGTGCAGGTGTGGCCGGATCCCAAGTACTTCGATTCCGCCGCCATCCCGCTGGCGGAACTGCAGCGCCTGCTGCGCAGCAAGGCCGTGCTGTTGCCGGGCGTCAAGGTCACGCTGGTGACCGAGAAGAGCGGTGAGAGCCAGACCTGGCAGTACGATCAGGGCCTCAAGGGCTACCTGGTCGAGGCGCTGGCGCAAGGCAGCGGCGCTGAACTGGTGATCCCGATGTTCGAGGGCGAGCATTTCGCCGATCCCGAGGCCAACAACGGCGAGGAGGGCTTCGCCGAGGGCGAGGGCGCCTCGTGGGTGGTGGCCTGGACCGAGGAAGGCTCGCCGGTGCGCGAGTCCTACGTCAACCTGATTCCGACCCCGGCCGGCGGCACCCATGAATCGGGGCTGCGCGAGGGGCTGTTCCAGGCGGTCAAGAGCTTCATCGAGATGCACGCGCTGCAGCCCAAGGGCGTCAAGCTGATGAGCGAAGACGTGTTCGCGCGCGCCTCCTTCGTGCTGTCGGCCAAGGTGCTCGACCCGCAGTTCCAGGGCCAGATCAAGGAGCGCCTGAACAGCCGCGACGCGGTGCGCCTGGTCTCCACCTTCAGCCGCCCGGCGTTGGAGCTGTGGCTGAACCAGCATGTGGAGTACGGCAAGAAGCTGGCCGAGCTGGTGATCCGCCAGGCGCAGGCGCGCACGCGCGCGGCGCAGAAGGTAGAGAAGAAGAAGGGCTCCGGCGTGGCCGTGCTGCCCGGCAAGCTGACCGACTGCGAATCGACCGACACCGAGCGCAATGAACTGTTCCTGGTCGAGGGCGATTCCGCCGGCGGCTCGGCCAAGATGGGGCGCGACAAGGAATTCCAGGCCATCCTGCCGCTGCGCGGCAAGGTGCTCAACACCTGGGAGACCGAGCGCGACCGCCTCTTCGCCAACAATGAAGTGCATGACATCGCGGTGGCGATCGGCGTGGACCCGCACGGCCCGGACGACGAGCCCGACCTGACCAACCTGCGCTACGGCAAGATCTGCATCCTGTCGGACGCGGACGTCGACGGCGCGCACATCCAGGTGCTGCTGCTGACGCTGTTCTTCCGCCATTTCCCGCGCCTGATCGAGCGCGGCAACGTGTGCGTGGCGCGCCCGCCGCTGTATCGCGTCGACGCACCGGCGCGCGGCAAGAAGCCGGCGCAGAAGCTCTACGCGCTGGACGAAGGCGAGCTCGAAGCGATCCAGGACAAGCTGCGCAAGGACGGCGTCAAGGACGGCGCCTGGCAGATCTCGCGCTTCAAGGGCCTGGGCGAGATGAGCGCGGAGCAATTGTGGGAGACCACCATGAATCCGGATACGCGCCGCCTGCTGCCGGTGTCGCTGGGCGGCTTCGGCCAGGCCGAGACCGTCGGTGTGATGAACATGCTGATGGGCAAGGGCGAGGCCGCGCAGCGCCGCAACTGGCTGGAAGAGCGCGGCAATGAAGTGGTGGCGGACATCTGAGGACGAGGCAGGCGAGATGGCGGCAAGTCGGCGAGTGACGGGGCGGATGGCGAGGGCAGGGCGAGCGGCGGTGAGCGCGGCCCTGCTGCTTGCCGGGCTCGGCTGCGCCGGCGCCGCCCACGCCGAGTTGTACGGCTATGTCGACGATGACGGCGTGGCCCACTTCGCCGACCGCAAGCTCGACGCGCGCTATCAGCTCTTCCTGCGCGGCGGCGGTTCGCTCAACGCGCCGGGGCTGGCGCGCCCGGGCGCGCGCGCGGGCCGGGATGCCGGCACGGGCGGCGGTGCGGGCGCGGCCGGCGCCATCGACATCGAGAACCACAAGCTTTACCGCTACGTCATCAACCATCCCAATATTGCCGTGGTCGAGCCCATGATCCGGCAGATCGCGCAGCGGCAGAACGTCGATCCGGCGCTGGTCAAGGCGGTGATGGCGGTGGAGTCCGGCTTCAACCCGCAGGCGGTGTCGCCCAAAGGCGCGATCGGCCTGATGCAGGTGATTCCGGACACCGGCGCGCGCTTCGGCGTGGCGGCCGACGCCAAGCGCACCGTCGAGCAGAAGCTGGCCGATCCGCGTACCAATATCGCGGCCGGCGTGCGCTACCTGAGCTGGCTGATGCAGATGTTCCCCAATAACCTGGAACTGGTGCTGGCGGCCTACAACGCCGGCGAAGGCGCCGTGCAGCGCTACAACAACCAGATCCCGCCCTTCCCCGAGACGCAGCAGTACGTCAGCACGGTGCTGCAGTTCTACCGCATTTACCGGCCCGAAGGCCCGCTGCCGCGCGCGCTGGGCGGTGTCGGCCGCGCCGGCGTGACGCGCGTCAAGATGGTGATCGGCGGCCAGGACGAATTGCCTTGAACGGCGCCGGGGCGAGGCGCCCGCACCCATGCAACCCGGCGCGCGCGCGGATGACCGCGTCGCGCGCCGATTTCCTGTGAATCCATGGATCAACAAGACATCTCCTTCCAAGCGGACGAACCGGCCGACGCGCTGACGCTGGCGCACTACGCCGAGCGTGCCTACCTGGACTACGCCATCAGCGTGGTCAAGGGACGTGCGCTGCCCGAGGTGGCCGATGGCCAGAAGCCGGTGCAGCGCCGCATCCTCTTCGCGATGCACGAGATGGGCCTGCGCGCCGACGCCAAGCCGGTCAAGTCGGCCCGCGTGGTGGGCGACGTGCTGGGCAAGTACCACCCGCACGGCGACCAGTCTGCCTATGACGCGCTGGTGCGCCTGGCGCAGGACTTCTCGCTGCGCTACCCGCTGATCGACGGCCAGGGCAACTTCGGCTCGCGCGACGGCGACGGCGCGGCGGCGATGCGCTACACCGAAGCGCGCCTGACGCCGATCTCCCGCCTGCTGCTGGACGAGCTCGACCAGGGCACGGTCGATTTCGCGCCGAACTACGACGGCTCGATGGAGGAGCCCCGGCTGCTGCCCGCGCGCCTGCCCTTCGTGCTGCTCAACGGCGCCTCGGGCATCGCGGTCGGCATGGCCACCGAGATCCCGCCGCACAACCTGCGCGAAGTGGCGCACGCCAGCGTGGCGATGATCCGCAACCCGGACATCTCGCTGGCCGAGCTGCTGGCGCTGATGCCGGGGCCGGACTACCCGGGCGGCGGCCAGATCATCTCGCCGGCGGCCGATATCGCGCAGATCTATGAAAGCGGTCGGGGCAGCCTGAAGGTGCGCGCGCGCTGGACCGTCGAAGAGATGGCGCGCGGGCAGTGGCAGCTGGTGGTGACCGAGCTGCCGCCGGCGACGTCGGCGCAGAAGGTGCTGGAGGAGATCGAGGAGATCACCAATCCGAAGGTGCGCGCCGGCAAGAAGTCGTTGACGCCCGAGCAGCTCCAGCTCAAGCAGACCCTGCTGGCGGTGCTGGACGCCGTGCGCGACGAATCCGGCAAGGATGCGCCGGTCCGGCTGGTGTTCGAGCCCAAGAGCAAGAACATCGACCAGCAGGAATTCGCGCAGACGCTGCTGGCCCACACCAGCCTGGAGTCGGGCGCGCCGATCAACCTCGTCATGATCGGCACCGACGGGCGGCCGCGCCAGAAGGGCCTGCGCGACATCCTGCGCGAATGGATCGCCTTCCGCTTCGAGACCGTGACGCGGCGCACGCGCCACCGCCTGGGCAAGGTCGAGGACCGCATCCACATCCTGGAAGGCCGGATGCTGGTGCTGCTCAACATCGACGAGGTGATCCGCATCATCCGCGAGAGCGATGAGCCCAAGCCGGCGCTGATGCAGGCCTTCGGCCTGTCCGAGCGCCAGGCCGAGGACATCCTCGAGATCCGGCTGCGCCAGCTGGCGCGGCTGGAGGCCATCCGCATCGAGCAGGAACTGAAGGACCTGCGCGAGGAGCGCGGTGACCTCGACGTCCTGCTGAAGTCCGAAACGATGATGCGCCGGCGCATCATCAAGGAGATCGAGGCCGATGCCAAGCAGTACAGCCCGGAAGACAAGGATCCGCGCCGCACGCTGATCCAGGAAGAGCGCCGCGCCGCCGCCGAGGTGCGCGTGGTCGACGAACCGGTCACGGTGGTGGTATCGCAGAAGGGCTGGGTGCGCACGCGCCAGGGGCACGGCCACGATGCGCAGCAGTTCACCTTCAAGGCGGGCGACGCGCTGTACGGCACCTTCGAGTGCCGCACCATCGATGCGCTGCTGGCCTTCGGCAGCAACGGCCGCGTCTATTCGGTGGCCGTGTCCGGCCTGCCGGGCGGGCGCGGCGACGGCGTGCCGCTGACCACGCTGATCGACCTGCAGCCGGGCACGCAGATCGCCCACACCTTCGCCGGCGCGGCCGAGCAGCGCATGCTGATCGCCACGCGCAGCGGCAACGGCTTCCAGACCAAGGTGGCGGACATGATCGGCCGCAACAAGGGTGGCAAGGCCTTCCTGACGGTGGATGAGGGCGACGTGCCGCTGCCGCCCGCTCCGCTGGGCGACGAGGCGACCCATGCCGCCTGCCTGTCGGCCAACGGGCGCCTGCTGCTGGTGGCGCTGGACGAGATCAAGGTGCTGGCCGCCGGTGGCCGCGGCGTGATCCTGATGGAACTGGAGCCCAAGGAGGCGCTGTTGCAGGCGATCGCCGTGGGCGCGCCGGGCCTGGTGCTGTCCGGCACCGGCCGGGGTGGCAAGCCGAGCAGCCAGAAGCTGGCCGGACAGGCGCTGCTGCCCTACGTGGGCAAGCGCGCCCGCAAGGGCCGCGCGCTCGAGTCCCGGCTCAAGGAGCCGCGCATCGATCCGGTGCGGCCGGCGGCAGCCGGCGGCAACTGAGGCGCGATGATGGTGGCCTGCCTGGCCCCGGCGGTATGACCGCATGGCCAGGAACGATGGCCTCCGAAGCGGCCCCGCGCAGCGCGCGGGGCTTTTTTTACGCCATGCGCCGGCCTGTCCCGGCCTGTCCCGACCTGTCCCTTTCGCGCAGGCGCCGCCGCGCCGGCCGGCGCACAATGCGCACGGGGCCGTGGCGGGGGCCGCACCGCATGCCGTCCTTGCGTCTTCGGGTCCCCCGCGTTCCACCTTTCCGGCGTTTCCGTCTTTCCGTCTTTCCTTCTTTCAGCCCGACCGTTCGATCCGATGCCCCCGTCAGAGCCCATCGACCCCAACCTCGCCCCCCTGCCCACGCCGCGGCGCCTGTTCATCGAATTCGCGCGCATGGGCTTGTCCGGATTCGGCGGCGTGCTGCCCTTCGTGCGGCGCGCCGTGGTGGAGCGCAACCGCTGGCTGGACGACCGCCAGTTCATCGAGCTGCTGAGCATGGGCCAGGTGCTGCCGGGACCCAATGTCATCAATGTCGCGCTGATGCTGGGGCTGCGCTTCGCCGGCCTGCGCGGCGCGTTGTCGGCCTTCGCCGGGCTGGTGCTGGTGCCAATGGTGGTGGTGCTGTCGGCCATGCTGCTCTACGAGCACTATCGCGACGTGGCGGCCGTACAGCACATGCTGGCCGGCATGACCGCCGTGTCGGCGGGCCTGGTGCTGGCCACCGGCATCAAGCTGGCGCAGAGCCTGCCGCCTTCGCTGCGCGGCCTGCTGGTCGGCGCCGCCGCCTTCGTCGCCATCGGCCTGCTGCGCTGGCCGCTGGTGCCGGTGATGGCCGTGCTGGTGCCGCTCGGGCTGCTGCTCGAATGGCATGCCGAGGGACGGGCGCTGCGCGCCGCACTGGCGGACGCCCCGGAGCGGGCCGAGGGCAGGACAGAGGGGCCGCAGCCATGAGCCAAGACAATGTGATCGGCAGCTTCTTCGCCCATTTCCTGCTGCTGTCCTTCCTGTCCATCGGCGGGGCCGGCACCACCATCCCGGACATGCACCGCTTCCTGGTCGAGTCGCACGGCTGGATGAGCGACGCGCAGTTCTCCGCCATGTATGCGATCTCGCAGGCTTCGCCCGGCCCCAATGTGCTGTTCGTCGCCCTGTTCGGCTGGCAGATCGCCGGGCTGGCCGGCGCCATTGCCGGCATGGTCGCCATCTGCGGGCCATCCAGCGTGATTGCGCTGGCCTTCGAGTATTTCGCCGGACGTTCGCCGCAGGCGCGCTGGCCCGGCCTGGTGCGGCGCGGCCTGGCGGCATTGACCATCGGCCTGCTGGGCTCCACCGGCTGGGTGCTGGCGGCGAGCGTCGACCACCGCTGGACGGGGGCCGCCGTCACCCTGGCCACCATCGCGCTGATGCTGAAGACGCGGGTGCATCCGCTGGTGCTGGTGGCGCTGGGCGCGGGAGCGGGCCTGCTCGGCCTGGTCTGAGGCCGCCCTGCCTGCCGGGCGGGCGGGGCTCAGCTGGCCTCGGCGCCCTGGGCGGCCGAGGCGCGGATGCAGTGCAGGAAGTAGTCGGCCGGACCGGTGGGAATAGCACCCTCGCGCACCAGCAGCGCCAGGTGCAGGTCGGGCGGGTTCTCCGGCAGCGCCAGCGCCTGCAGGCGGGCACTGGTCACGCTGGCCTGCAGGGTGGCGCGCGACAGCGGCACCACCGCATCGGTTTCCAGCAGCAGGGTGGAGAACAGCAGGTTCGAAGTGCAGCGGGTGACGCGCCGCGGCGGTGCCAGGCCGTGGCGTGCGAACAGGTCCGCCAGGTAGCGCGGGTAGTCGTCGCCGGCATCGGCGTGCAGCCATTCCGCATCCTGCAACGCCGCCAGCGAGGTGCAGCCCGCCAGCGGACTGGTGCGGCGGATGGCGAAGGTGGTGGGAAAGACGAACAGTTCGGTGCAGGTGACGAAGGCTTCGTCGGGCGTGGCCTGGAAGGCGGCCAGGGCGAAGTCGAGCCGGCCGTTGCGCAGGTTCTCCAGCAGCCGCGCATGGTCGAACTCGAGGAAATCGACCGCCACCTCGGGCATCGCGCGGCGGAAGCGGGTGAACGCCTGCGGCATCACGGCCAGTCCGGCCAGCGGCGTCACGCCGATCTGCAGCCGCCCTTCGCGCGCGCCGCGCAGCCCTGCCAGGTCCTGCTCGGCGCGCTCCAGCTCGCTGACGATCAGGCGCGCCCGCGCCAGCAGCCGCTGACCTTCCGCGGTCAGCGTCACCCCCCAGGAATTGCGCGCCAGCAGCGCCACGCCGGCGTCGGCCTCGAGCTCGCGCATGGCCTTGGTGATGGCCGGCTGGCTGACGCACAGCGCGCGCGCCGCCGCATTGATGCTGCCTTCGTCGGCGATGGCGACCAGGGCGCGCAGATGGTGGTGCTTCATAGGGGCTAGGGAAAGCCCGGATAACCGGGAGTTATGGCTATCAATATTTGTGCTTAGTCAGGCCGCGGCTGGCATCCTAGGATGGCGGATCCGTTCCCATCGAGGTAATCCGCATGTCGACCCAGCCCGCCATTATTCCCGAGATCCATGCCAGCCAGGCGGATTTCGTCGCGATCCGCCGCCAGATCCACGCCCATCCGGAACTGGGCTTCGAGGAAGAGCGCACCAGCAAGCTGGTGGCCGCCAAGCTGCGGGAGTGGGGCTATGACGTGACCGAAGGCATCGGCGGCACCGGCGTGGTGGGCCAGCTCAAGGTGGGCAGCGGCACGCGCCGGCTCGGCATCCGCGCCGACATGGATGCGCTGCCGATCCAGGAGACCACCGGCCTGCCGTACGCCAGCGCCGTGCCGGGCAAGATGCACGCCTGCGGCCACGACGGCCACACCGCCATCCTGCTGGCGGCCGCGCACTACCTGGCGCGTACGCGCCGCTTCGATGGCACCCTCAACCTGATCTTCCAGCCGGCCGAGGAAGGCCTGGGCGGCGCCCCCCGCATGATGGAAGACGGCTTGTTCGAGCGCTTTCCCTGCGACGCCGTCTACGCGCTGCACAACGGTCCCGGCGTGCCGGTCGGCCACTTCGTGCTGCGCGAAGGCGTGATGGCGGCCTCCTCCGATTCGGTCACGGTGACGCTGACCGGCAAGGGCACGCACGGCGCCATGCCGAGCTTCGGGCGCGACCCCATCGTGGCGGCGGCGGCCATCGTGATGGCGCTGCAGACCATCGTGGCGCGCAATATC
>JABLTH010053152.1_pt1 | contig 18314 bp, 16 predicted proteins | sample 7875711 | NCBI WGS metagenome assembly JABLTH01 (sample SAMN14941262, study PRJNA633318) | bioreactor metagenome | isolation source: bioreactor | place: China | collected 2019-03-05 | reverse complement strand
TCCTCGTCGCCGGCTACTTCGCCGCGGCCGTGGCCGTCGACGGCGCCTTCCGCGGCGCGAGCTTCTGCAAGTACGTGTGCCCGATCGGGCAGTTCCAGTTCCTCGCGGCGACGCTCTCGCCGCGCACGGTGAAGGTGCGCACGCCGGCGACGTGCCGGACGTGTGCGACCCGCGACTGCATCCGCGGCGGGCCGAGCGGGCGCGGCTGCGAGACGGGGCTCTTCGCTCCCGCGAAGGTCGGCAATCTCGACTGCACGTTCTGCCTCGACTGCGTGCGCGCCTGCCCGCACGACAACGTGGCGCTCGCCCGCACGGCGCCGGGCCGCGAGCTCACGGACGACGCGCCGCGATCGTCGCTCGGCCGGCTCTCGCGCCGGCCCGACGTCGCGGCCCTCGCGCTCGTCTTCGTCGCGGGGGCGTTCACGACCGCGGCCGCGATGATCGCTCCCGTCGGCGCCGCGATCGGCCGCCTCGCCGTCGCGACCGGCTCGCGCCCGCTCGCCGAGGCCCTGTTCTTCGGCGCCGGGCTCGCCGCCGCTCCGGCGTTCGCGATCGCAGCCTGCGCGCACGCGAGCGCGCGGCTTTCCGGCGCGGCGTCCCGCGAGGCCGCTCTCCGCGCTCGCCTGTGCCTCGCGCTCGTGCCGCTCGGCCTCGGAATGTGGGCCGCGCATTTCGTCTTCCACTTCGCGACCGCGGCCTCGAGCCTCGTTCCCGTCGCGCAGCGAATCGCGCAGGACCTCGGCCTTCGCCTCTTCGGCGCTCCCGACTGGCGCATGGCGCAGCCGGGCGCGCCGGCGGACCTTCTCCTCGGCCTCGAGATCCTGCTCCTCGATCTCGGCCTCCTCCTCACCCTCGCTGCCGGCTGGCGCATCGCGGAGCGGGCCGCTGCCACGCCCCGCCGTGCGCTCGCAGCGTTCGCTGCGCCGGGGCTCCTCGGCTTCGCGCTCTGGGTCCTCGGCCTGTGGATCCTCTCCGAGCCCATGCAGATGCGCGGGGCGATGGCGCACGGATGAGGGTCGACGCGCGCAGGCTCGCACCCGTCGCAATGCTCGTCGCCGCGCTCGCCGCGCCCGCGGCCCGATCCGACGGCGGCCGCGTCTGTGCGAGCCAGGCCGAGGACGGCGTTCGGGCCACGCTGCTCACGTCGCCGACACCGCTTCGTGTCGGACGCGCCGAGCTCGTCCTCGTCGTCGAGGATGCCGGCGGGCGCGCGGCGGACCTTGCCGCCGGCGTGCGCCTGCGGCTGCGGGCCGCGGACGGCAGCGTCCGCGACCTCGACGCGGCCCGCAGCGCCGGTGCGGGCGGCGAAGTCTACGCCGCGACGGCCGATTTCGGTGCGACCGGACCGATCGAGATCGAGGCGCGCGCCGGCCGGGCCGCCGCGCGCTGCCGAATCGAGGTGGAGCCCGCAGCGCCGCGGATCCTCGCGCACTGGCCGCTGGTCGCGTTTCCCCCGCTCGCCGTCGCGCTGTTCGTGACGAGCCGCCTCCTCGCGCGGCGGCGCCCCCGGCGACCGCGTCAGCTCGCAGCGTAGCGCGCGTCGCGGGGAGATCCGCTCTGCGTCCTGCGAACGCCGCGCCCGTTCGCCGACAGGTGCACGAGCAGGTGGTGCACGTCCTCGGCCGCCTCGGGCTCGCCGATCGCCTCGGCCCAGCCCTCGGCAGTCCGCGCTTCGCGGTCGGTCGCGAGGCGCGCGAGGAGCTTTCGCTGCAGCGCGAGAACGCCCGCGGCCGCCTTCTTTCCGGCCTCGACGCCCGGCTGGTGGTAGGCGTTCACGTTCACGAGCGAGCCGTAGAAGCCGACGGCCCGCTCGAAGAGAGCGATCAGCACGCCGATCGAGAACGCGTCGGCTCTCTCCACCGTCACGAGGACCGACTCGCGCCCGCTCTCGTGCAGCGCACGGCGGGTTCCGAGCAGGAGCCCCTGCAGGTAGTCGCCTGCGAGCGTTCCCGGCTCCACCTCGATCGCGGCCCCGCCCGACGCGAGGACCTGGATGAAGACGGCGTAGAAGTTGTCGACGCCGTCGCGGAGCTGCTGCACGTACGCGTGCTGGTCGGTCGAGCCCTTGTTCCCGTAGACCGCGATGCCCTGCGCGACCTCTCTGCCCGCGAGATCGAGGCGCTTGCCGAGCGATTCCATCACGAGCTGCTGCAGATACCGCGACAGCAGGAGGAGGCGGTCCTTGTACGGCAGGATCACCATGTCCTTGCGCCCGGCGCCGCCCGTCCCCCAGTACCACGCGCCGGCGAGCAGCGCGGCAGGATTGCTTCGCGTGTCCGCCCTGCGCGTCACGGCGTCGCAGGCCGCCGCGCCGCGCAGCAGCGCGCGCACGTCGAGCCCCTGCAGGGCGGCCGGCAGCAGGCCGACGGCGCTCGTCTCGCTCGTTCGCCCTCCCACCCAGTCCCACATCGGGAAGCGTGCGAGCCAGCTCTCCTGCTGCGCCACCCGATCGAGCTGCGAGCCCTCGCCGGTGATCGCCACCGCATGACGAGCGAAATCGAGGCCCGCCTCGCGGAAGGCCGCGTTCGCAACCAGCATCCCGTTGCGCGTCTCCGGCGTCCCGCCGGACTTCGAGATCACGACGACCAGCGTGCTGGCGAGCCTTGCGCCGAGGCCGTCCAGCACGCGCTGCATGCCGTCGGGGTCGGTGTTGTCGAAGAAATGGAAGCCGAGACGGTCACGCTTCGGATCGCCGAGCGCGTCGTGGACGAACATGGGACCGAGCGCGGAGCCGCCGATTCCGATCGACAGCAGATCGGTGAAGCGCGCCCCGCCGGGAGGCCGGACTGCTCCGCGGTGCACGTCTGCGGCGAACGCCTCGACGCGCGCGAGCGTGGTTTCGATCGCCTGCGCGATTTCGGGCGACGGCGCGAGGCCCGGCGCGCGCAGCCAGTAGTGGCCGACCATGCGCTGCTCGTCCGGGTTCGCGATCGCGCCGCGCTCGAGCTCGGCCATCGCCGCGTACGCCGCCTGCAGCCGCGGCTCCATCCGCGCCCAGTAGCCGTCGTCGAACGCCATGCGGCTCACATCGACGGCGAGCCCGATCTCCTCGCAAACGCACAGATGATCGCAGTAGCGCCGCCAGAGCCGGCCGTCTTCGCTGCCGCCGCTCATCGCACTCTCCTCCCGCGGGCGTTCCGGTGCGCCGCGGCGCCGCACGGCATCGCTGCGTTCCTCATTCCGGCTCGCCGACGATCGTGACCGAGAAGGTCCGCGCGGGGGCGACGTTCTTCTCGAAGGGACGGCGGTAGACGAGCCACAGCGGTGTCGCCCCCGTCTTCGTCACGCGAAAGCCGAGGTGCTCGGTGCCGCCCTGCCCGAGCGCCGGGCCGCTGGGCTCGAAGCGCGCCGCGCCCACCGACTCGATGCCGCCGGGATCGCCCGGCGCACGCTGCCACGCGTAGCCCGTCGTCGGGTTTCCGGGCAGTGCGACGTCGAGCATCGTCCCGACCGGAACCTGGATCGAACGTCCCGCGTCGGCCTCGGTCACGACCCACGCCGGCCGCGTGGGAGCCGGCGCGCCGGCGCAGGCTCCCGCGCCGAGCGCGACCAGCACGGCGGCAAGGGTGCGCGCGCCTCTCACGCGAGCGGCCGCCAGCGGTGCCCGGGCTCGAGCAGCGCGTTCGCGGCGTCGGGCCCCTCCGAGCCCGCCGCATACGGCGGCGGCTCGCCCGAGCGCCACGCGTCCAACACCGGCTGCAGGATCTGCCATGCGAAGTCGACCTCGTCGTAGCGGATGAATGGCGAGCGGTCGCCTTCGACCGCATCGAGCAGGAGCTGCTCGTACGCCGCGTACTCGACGTCGCCCTTTTCGAGATACGGCGTGTGGAGCGTCACCGGACGCGTCTCGAGAGTGAGCCCCGGCTGCTTCGCAAAAGCGACGAGGTCGATCGCTTCGTTCGGCTTGATCCGGAAGACGAGCCAATTGGGATCGAGCCTCTGTCCGTCGATCTCGCGGAACAGCATCCGCGGCGGCTCCCTGAACTGGAACGCGACTTCCGTCACGTCGGACGCGAGGCGCTTGCCGCTCCGCAGATAGAACGGAACGCCGCGCCAGCGCCAGTTGTCGACGTAGAGCCGTAGCGCCGCGTAGGTCTCGGTCGTCGATCCCGGCCGGATTCCCGGCTCGTCTCGATACGCCGGCACGTCTTCGCCGCGGCAGCGCCCGCGGCCGTACTGCCCGCGAACCGCGGAGCGGGCGACGTCGTCGGCCCCGATCTCCCGCACCGCGCGCAGGACCTCGACCTTGTGCTCGCGCAGCACGTCGGCGTCCCAGACCGGCGGCGGCTCGAGCGCGGCGAGCGTGAAGAGCTGCATCAGGTGGTTCTGGAGCATGTCGCGCGTCGCGCCCGCGCCGTCGTAGTAGCTCACGCGCCCCTCGAGACCGAGCGTCTCGGCCGCCGTGATCTGGACCTGTGAGACGTAGCGCGAGTTGAGCAGCGGCTCGACGAACCCGTTCGCCAGCCGGAAGACGAGGATGTTCTGCGCCGTCTCCTTGCCGAGGAAGTGGTCGATCCGGAGCACCTGCGGCTCGCTCCAGTGCTCGGAGATGCTCGCGTCGAGCGCCCGCGCCGACGCGAGATCGACGCCGAAGGGTTTCTCGATCACGAGGCGTCGCCACGCGCCGCCGTCGGCGCGATGCAGCCCCGCCGCAGCGAGCCCGCTCGCCGCTTCGGCGAAGATCTTCGGGGGAAGCGCGAGATAGACCGCCGCGCTGCCCCGGATCGCGCGGGCGAGCGCCGCCGTTCCGCCCGCGGAGAAGTCGCCCGCCACGTACGAGATGCGCGACGAGAAGCGCCGCCACAGCGCGTCGTCGTAGCCCGGCGCGAAGCGCTGGAGCCGATCGCGAACGTGCGCGCGAAACTCCTCCGCCCGCCAGTTCTCGACCGCGAAGCCGACGAGGTCGAGATCCGGCAGCCGGCCCGTCTGCTCGAGGTGGAACAGCGCGGGAAACAGCAGGCGCCCGGCGAGGTCGCCCGAAGCGCCGCAGATCACGAGTGCCGGAGCCGAGGACACCGCTCCCCCTTCGGCGGGCGCGCCGCGAGACGGCGGCGCTGCGGCAGGATAACCCCGAAGTCGCCGGAAAAAAGGGAGATCTCACCCGGGCCGCCGCCGCCACACGGTTGCGAGCGGAGGCGGAATCGGCTGCACTCCCGGCATCAGCCCGGGAGGAACGGTGGCGACGAAGCCCAGCGTCGTGATCAGCTTCAAGGACATCTCCGTCAACGACAGCATCCGCGAAACGCTCGAGGCCGGTTGCCAGCGGCTCGCGGGCGAATTCCCCGAGACGACGCGCTTCGAGCTGACGCTCTCCCCCGACGGCGCGGGCCACATGGCGCACGCGCACGTCACCGGGCGCAGCACCGAGGTGGCGACGCACGCCCGCGGCGTCGAGCTCGGCGAGGCCGCCGACAAGCTCCTCGACAAGCTCGAGCGCCAGCTGCGCCGCGTGCACGACAAGCACGTCTTCGCGCCTCGCCGCGACGCGCAGAAGTCCAACCCCAAGCGCAAGCCCTGACCGGGGCGCCGGCCGTCAGACCACCGTCTCCGCCGCGCGTAGCGCCGCGCCCGTGAGCGACGTGCGGCAGGCTGCGACCGCCTCGGGAGGTCCCGCCGCGACGACCCGGCCGCCCGCGGGTCCGCCTTCCGGGCCCATGTCGACGACGAAGTCGGCGCGGCGCACGAGGTCGATGTTGTGCTCGACGACGATGACGCTCGCTCCCGCGTCGATCAGCGCATCGAGGCAGCCGATCAGCACCTCGACGTCGGCCGCGTGTAAGCCCGTCGTCGGCTCGTCGAGGACGTAGAGCGTATTCGGCCGCCCGCCGGCGAGCGCGAGCGCGAGCCGCAGCCGCTGCGCCTCGCCGCCCGACAGCGTCGAGAGCGGCTGCCCGAGCGTGAGATAGCCGAGTCCGACGCGCAGGAACGGGTCGAGGCGGTCGGCGACGCTCCGGTCCGAGGCGAACACGCGCGCCGCCTCGGCGAGCGTGAGGCCCAGGACGTCGACGATCGTCCGGCCCTCGAGGCGCACGCCGAGCGCTTCGGGCCGGTAACGAGCGCCGCTGCACGCGACGCACGGAACGAGCACGTCGTCGAGGAACTGCATGTCGACGACCACCTCGCCGGCGCCCTCGCACGCTTCGCAGCGGCCGCCGGGGACGTTGAACGAGAACCAGCCCGGCCCCGCGCCGAGCGCCTTCGCCTCGCGCGTCTGCGCGAACGCGCGCCGGATGCCGTCGAACGCTTTCGACACGGTCGCCGGATTCGAGCGCGAGCTTCGCGCCGGCGCCGCCTGCTCGACGACCACGACCTCGGCGACCGCGCTCGCCCCCTCGATCGCGTCGCACGCACCGCGGTCGGGGTCGCGGCGCAGGTGTCCCACGAGGACCGACCGGACGAGCGTCGACTTCCCGGCGCCGGACACGCCCGTCACGGCGACGAGCTGGCCGAGCGGAATCTCGACCGTGACGTCGCGAAGGTTGTTCGCGCGCGCACCGACGATGCGCAGCGAGCCGCGCGCGGGTCTTCGCCGGCGCGGCGCCTGCTCGAGCTCGCCGCGCAGCGCGCGTCCGGTGACCGAGTGCGGGTGCCGCCTCACGTCGCCGACCGTCCCTTCGACGACGATCTCGCCGCCGAGGCGTCCGGCGCCCGGCCCGAGATCGACGACGTGGTCCGCCGCGGCGACGACGTCGAGCGCGTGCTCGACCACCACCACCGTGTTGCCTCCGTCGCGGATGCGGCGCAGCACCGAGAGCAGGCGTGCGACGTCCCGCGCATGAAGGCCGATCGACGGCTCGTCGAGAACGTAGAGCGTTGCGGTGAGCGTTCCGCCGAGGGCGGTCGCGAGCTGGATGCGCTGCGCTTCGCCGCCCGAGAGCGTTCGCACCTGCCGGTCGAGCGCGAGATAGCCGAGGCCGACGTCGAGCGCGGTTCGCACCCGTGCGCGCAGCGCTGCGAGCACGCGCTCGGCACGCGCCTCCTGCTTCGGCGAGAGGCGAAGCGCGCCGAGCCATGCGTCGAGCTCTTCGATCGTGAGGCGCGAGACGCTGGCGATGTCCCGCCCGCCGACCTCGACGGCGCGCGCGTCGGCCTTGAGCCGCGTCCCTCCGCACGCGGAGCACGGATCGTAGCGGCGGTAGCGCGCGAGCAGGACGCGGTTCTGCACCCTGTAGCGCCTCTCCTCGAGGTACTCGAAGAAGCCGCGGACGCCGTACCAGTCGCCGCCGTCGCCTTCGAGAACCAGGCGCCGCTGCTCGGCCGAGAGCTCGGCGAACGGGACGTCCTTCGGAATCCCGAGCCGCCGGCACGCGCGCAGCAGGTCGCGCTGGCAGGGCTTTCCCGATGGCGAGTTGAAGACGACGATCGGCGATTCGGCGATGCTCTTCGACGGGTCGGGGACCACGCGCTCCCACTCGATCCCCGGGATGCGCCCGAAGCCCTGGCACGGCTCGCACGCGCCGAGCGGGCTGCCGAACGAGAACAGCGCCGGGACCGGCGGAGCGAACGTGCGGCCGCAGCCGTCGCACGCAAAGCCCTCGCGGTGCACCGTGCGCTCGGCCGTCTCCGAGACGACGACGGCGACGCCCGCACCGCGAACGAACGCCGTCGCGACGGCCTCCGCGAGCCGCGTTCGCGCCTCCTCCGAGACCGCGAGCCGGTCGACGAGCAGGAGGGCCGCTGCGCGCAGGCCCGCGAATGCGCGCACCGGCGTCTCGGCGAGATCGACGGGCCGGCCATCCGCGCCGAGCAGCCGGCCGAAGCCCTCGCGAAGCAGGCGCTCGCGCAGCGCCGTCGCGCTCTCGCGCCGCCGCTCGGGTAGCGGCGCACCGATCGACACGCGTTGGCCCTGCGCCGCCGCGAGGACACGCCCCACCACCGACTCGACCGTCCCGGGCTCGACACGGCGGTTGCAGTCGGGGCAGCGCGTCTCGCCGGCGTTCGCGTACAGCAGGCGCAGATGGTCGAGGATCTCGGTCGCCGTGCCGACCGTCGCGCGTGCGTTCGTCACACGATTGCGCTGCTCGATCGCGATGGCCGGCGGAAGAAACGAAATCTGGTCGACCTCGGGACGCGGCAGCCGCTCGAGGAACTGCCGCGCATAGGTCGAGAGCGACGCGACGTAGCGCCGCTGCCCCTCGGCGTAGAGCGTGTCGAAGGCGAGCGTCGACTTGCCCGAGCCCGAGACGCCCGTCACGACGCTGAGCGCGCGCAGCGGAAAGCGGCACGACACGCCCTTCAGATTGTGCGATCGAGCGCCGGCGATGCGGATCTCGGAGGCAGCCCGCATGGGCGCCGCGCCGGAGAGGGTCACACGCGCCGGCGGAACAGCGTCTGGAGCTTCACCACGAGGGCCGGGTCGCCGTCGAGCCGCACGCGGCCCGCCATGTGGAGGAGCTCGCCGTTGGCGCGGCCCGCGAGCACGTCGAGGAAGTCGGCGGCCTCGACCCGGATCGCGGCGTCGCGGCGCGAAGCCGCGCCGGGCGCGATCGAGAGCACGCCCTCGACGAGCCGCAGCGTGATCGCGCCGCCTTCCGGCCCGGTGAGATCGAGAACGAACACCGCCGAGAAGCCGCGCGCCGCATCGGCGTCGAAGTGCTTGCTCAGCCACTCCACCGCCGTCTCGACCGCGGCGGACGCTCCGGGTCCCATGGCGCTCCTCGTCTGCGGGTACGACCGCCGGGAGTCTAGGGGCGGATTGACGGATCAGTCAATTCGGCCGCCGAGGCCGCACGCGCCGCCGCTGCGCGTCGCGCTCCGTGATGCGAGAGGCCCGGTTCGGCCGCGATCTCGCGTGAGCGAGGCCGGGCGCGTTGCCACCGCGCGTCGTGTTCAGCCGAGCGGGTGCATGTCGTCGACGACCAGCGTGATCGTGATGTGGTTGCCCGTCTCGCTCTGGCTCATGTGCAGGACACGGACCTCGTTCGTGCTCAGGAACTTGTTGAGGTCCTCCTCCACTTCGCGGACGAGGCCCCGCACCACCACGCATCGCAGCGCCATTGCTCACGCCCCCCGTCTCGTCGCCTGGCGCGCGGCATCCGCCGCGTACCGGGCCTTGCCTCCCGCCTCGGCCGCCGCGGCCGTCGCGCTCCACTGCTCCGCCGTCGGCGGCTCGCCGACGAGCGCAGCGATCTGCCGCACGAGGAAGACGTCGCCGTCGCGCACCGCTCGCTCGCCGATCTCGCGCAGCCGATCGTCGGCGCCCGCCTTGCGCAGGAAAGCGAGCGCTTCGACCACGCGCTCCTCCGCGAGATACGCCTCCGCGAGGCGCAGCGCCTGCGACGCCGCGAGGTCCTTCTCGAGCAGATGACGCCGCTCGAGCGCGTTCGGCAGCTTCGTCTTCGCCATCTCAGTACCTCGGCACCGACGGGTCGACCGCCTGCGACCAGGCGTCGATCCCGCCCGCGAGGTTCTCGACGTTCTCGAAACCGTGGCGCTGGAGCAGCTCGCAGGCGCGCGCGCTGCGTCCGCCGAAGTGGCAGTGAACGACCACGTGCCGCGGCTTCCAGTCCGCGAGCTCGCCCACGCGCTGCTCGAGCTGGCCCAGCGGAACGAGCCGAGCCCCTTCGATTCGGGCGGTCTCGGCCTCGAGCGGCTCGCGGACGTCGAGGAGCAGGAAGTCCTCACCGCGCTGGCGCAGCGCCTGCACCTCCTGCGGCGCCACCTCGCGAACGCCGGCGGCCGCGTGCTGCGCCGCCCCCACCCCGCAGAAGGCCTCGTAGTCGATCAGCTTCGTGATCGTCGGCCGGTCGCCGCACGCGGGACACTCCGGATCGCGCGAGAGCGTGAACTCAGTGAAGCGCATCTCGAGCGCATCGTAGTGGAGGAGACGGCCGGCGAGCGAGTCCCCGACGCCGGACAGCAGCTTCAGCGTCTCGGTCGCCTGCACCATCGCGATGAGGCCCGGAAGCACGCCGAGCACGCCGGCCTCCGCGCAGCTCGGCGCCTGCCCCGGACCCGGCGGTTCGGGGTGCAGGCACCGGTAGCAGGGGCCCGACGGCGCGTCGAAGACCGACGCCTGCCCGTCGAAGCGGAAGATCGCGCCATGGACGTTCGGCCTTCGCAGCAGCACGCAGGCGTCGCTCACGAGGTAGCGCGTCGGGAAGTTGTCACTGCCGTCGACGATCACGTCGTAGCCGCCGAGAATCGCGAGCGCGTTCTCGGAGCGAAGCCGCTCCGCGTAGAGCTCGACCTTCACGTCGGGGTTGATCGCGAGGATGCGGTCGCGAGCGACCTCGACCTTCGGGCGGCCCACGTCCGCCGGGCCGTACAGGATCTGGCGCTGCAGGTTCGAAACCTCGACGCGATCGGCGTCGACGAGGCCGAGCGTTCCGACGCCCGCGGCGGCGAGGTACTGCGCCGCCGGGCAGCCGAGCCCGCCGACGCCGACCACCAGCACACGCGACGCGAGCAGGCGCGCCTGCCCTTCCTCGCCGAATCCGGGGAGCAGCAGGTGGCGGTGGAAGCGGACGCGCTCCGCCGCAGCGAGAGGCCGCAGCCGGCCGGCGAGCGTGTCGATCGCGCGCTGCGCGCTCATGTCGCTCCCCTCGCGAGCAGCCCGTCGGCAAGGACGTGCGAGAACGCCATGATCGTCTCCGAAGGATCGACCGAAACGGCCGTCGGAAACACGCTCGGGTCGGCCACGTAGAGGCCCGCCACCTCGTGCGTCTCTCCGCTGCTCTTCACCACCGACGTCGCGGGATCCCGGCCCATCCTGCATCCGCCGGCCGGGTGCGGCGCTGCGAAGCTCATCGCGCCGGGGCCGATCTCGACCGTGTCGATCTTCGCGAGGTCTTTCTCGTCGCGGATCCGCGTCCCCACCGCATCGGCGAGAAAGACCTCGCGCGCGCCGGCGGCGAGCAGCACGAGGGCTCCCTTCTTCATCGAGTCGCGCAGCATGAGCGCGTTGCGCCCGGCGATCGGCAGCGCGTAGTCGGCCGCTCCGTCGCGCGCGAGCGTGATCTGCCCCTCCTCGACGTCGTCGATCCAGGCAATCGTGCTCGCGATGCGCGGCATCGCCTCGATGAGCCGGCGGTGTTCGGCGCCGAAGCCGGGCAGGAAGGCAGCGAGTCCGGCCGGCTGGAGCTGGTTCGGCATCAGCAGGTAGCCCCCCTCGCGGTAGTGCCCGCGCCCTTCGCGTGCGAGCCGCCACTCGAGACAGCCGAAGGCAGCGGGCATGCCGCGCCACAGCACGACGTCCTGGTCGAAGATGCCGAAGACCATCGAGCAGGGATTCGCGCGCAGATGCCTTCCCACCTGCCCGCTGCGGTTGGCGAGCCTCGAACGCAGCAGCAGCGGCGCCGACCCGTAGCCCCCGGCCGCGAGCACGACGACCTTCGCGCGCACCTCGATGCGGCGTCCGGTCGGCCGGTTCGTGTCGCGGTCCATCACCGCGGCAACGGCGCCGGTGGCCCGGCCGCCCTCGGCGACGATCTTCTCGACGCGCGCATCGGCGTAGACCAGAGCGCCCGCGCGAACGGCCCGCGGAACGTACGTGACGAGCATGCTCTGCTTCGCGCCGTACGCGCAGCCCTGCATGCAGTACCCGCTCTTGAGGCATCCGCGCCGCGCCTGCGGCACGGGCTCGCCGCGCCAGCCGAGCGCTTCGACCCCGCGCTTGAACAGCACGTTGCAGCCGTTGAGGTGCGACGCCGGCGCGGGCTCGATTCCCAGATCCCGCTCGATGCGCTCGAACCACGGCCGCAGCTCGTCCTCGCTGTGCCCGTCGACACCGTATCGTGTCTCCCAGAGCGAGAGGCGGTCGGGCGGCGTCCGGTAGCTGTCGGCCCAGTAGTGCACCGTCGCGCCGCCGACGCAGTTGCCGTACGTGAGCGCAACCTGCCCGTCCGACGTCGTTCCGAGGCCGCGATCGCCGTCGATCCGCGCGAGCATGTCGTCCTCGCGCTGGTCGAGCTCGCCGCGGCCCGGCCGGCGGGGATCGAGCGGGTCGGCGAGCCCGGTGTAGTAGCCGCCGCGCTCGAGGACGACGACGCGCTTTCCCGCCTCGGCCATGCGCATCGCGACCGTCGCCCCGCCCGCGCCCGACCCGATCACGAGGACGTCGGTCTCCTCGCGCCGATCGGCCGTGACGTCGCGCCCCTCGATGATTCCCATCGTGCTCTCTATCCCAGCGCCGCCGGGCGATTGCGCGGCACCCAGGGCCCGTCGTAGCCGATCGCGGACCAGGTCGGCTCTTGCGCGTACGTGAAGAAGACGGTCACGAACTTGATTCCCTGCAGCGCCGTCCGGCAGGCCGCGAACCGGCTCGCGGCCAAGCTCGCGAGCACGACGTCCTGCGCCTGCGGAGCGAGCCGCGTGAAACGGCCGCCCTGCGTCACGATCGGCCACCACTCGACGAGCTGCAGCGCGGCCGCCATGTCGTCGCGAAGCCGCGGGCCGTGAAAGGCGAGCTCGGCGTCGACGCGCGCGGGCACGCCGAGCGCGATCGCGCCGGGCTGCCCGGCCGCGGCGGGAACGATCCGATCCGCCACCGCGCACAGCACCGCGTACTCGCGCAGGCCGAGCTGCGAAGGCGCTTGCCCTTCGGGCACCCGCGCCGCGTCGCGCGCGTCGTCACGGCCGCACGCGAGCGAGGCGGCGCCGAGCGCAACGGCGAGGCCGGCCGACCGCGCGAGGAAACCCCGGCGCGAGATCGGGTGGCCCGAAAGCAGCGGCGAGCGGCGCGGATCGTCCACGCGCGAGAGAGTACCGCGGCGGGCGCCGCGCGTCGGGCCTCGTCCGACGAAAAGGGCCTCCCGGCGACGCCGGGAGGCCCTGCGAGGCGGTCGCTCGAGCGACGGTCACTCGTCGACGGCGGCGTCCGCAGGCGCGTCCTTGACGGTCACCTTGTACGCCTTGCGCGGCTTTTCCATCATCTTCGAACCGACCGCCACCCAGTCGCCCTTCTTGACCGCGTCCCACGCCGTCGCCTTGCCCTCGACGGTCGTGTCGCCGGTCTTGTCGAAGCTGATCTTGTCGCCCTTGCGGTTGTCCACGATGATCTTCGACTCGCTGATCGAGTCGACCTTGCCTTCGAAGTCGCGCAGCTGCGCGGAGGCCATCCCCGGCGCAAACAGTGCGGACGCGACCAGCACGCAGATCGCGATCGCGGCGCCTCGCTTCATCCTCGTCATCTCCGATCCTCCCTCTCAACGAGCGCGCGGCTCCGGGCGCTCACTCGGTTCGGACGCCCTGCGGCCCGACGCATCGAACCGCCGTCCATCGGGTGCCGGAGGTGGGACTCGAACCCACACGACCACGAGGGCCGGGGCCTTTTGAGGGCCCTGCGTATACCGATTTCGCCACTCCGGCTCGAGGCGCAGAAAAATACCACGAGCGCCCTGCCGGACCAGCCGTCTCCGGGCTCGCACGGTGTGTTGCCGCTTTGACAGCCGGGGTGCCTCCCGGTAGCTTCGGCCCGCTGTGGGGCTGTAGCTCAGCTGGGAGAGCACAAGGCTGGCAGTCTTGGGGTCGGGGGTTCGATTCCCCCCAGCTCCACCAGGCTTTCCGAGGGGTTGGCGCGGTGCGCCAGCCCCTCGCGTGTTTCGGGCGCCGGCGGCGCGCGCGCGCCGCGGGCACGGCGCGCGCCGGATCTTCGGCGATGGCGCGCCGCGGGATGCGCTACCCCGAGAGATCGCTCCGCAGCTCCGCTTCGATCTGCGTCAGATCGCGGCCGAACGTGCGTGCGAGCGCGCGATCGAGGTCCCCGCTGCGTGCGAGCCCGCGCCAGAACTGCAGCAGCGACCGCTCGCCGTGCCGGCGCACGAGATGCGCGACGAACGCCTGCGACTCGAGATAGGCGAGCGCCGCCGCACGCGGCTCGAAGCGCGCGAAGCTCTGGACGACCAGCGCGTCGAACGGAATCCATGCGTCGCCGCGCGCCGCCGCCGTGAGCGCCGGGAGCTCCGCCGCCGAGACGACCGGCAGGCCGAGCGCGCGGCGCGCGAACCACTCCGCGAGGCCTTCGTTCACGATCGCCGGCAGAGCGAGCGAGGGCGCTGCGGCGTCGAGCGCCGCGTGGACGTACTCGTGGTGCAGCACGCGCGCGAGCTCGGGCGTGAGCCGTACGTCGCCGCGAACGCGAATGCTTCCGGCGTAGAAGCCCGCCGCCGGAAACGCGGCGAGCCCGGCGAACTCCGCGTCGAAGACCGCGGGGTCGTAGATCGTCACGAGGATGTGTCGGCGAGGATCGACGCCGAGAAGATCGCGAAGCCGGTCGTGCGCGGACTCGAGCGACGCGAGCACCTCGCGCTCGAACTGATCCGACCCGCGCCAGCCCGTGCGGTGGTCGATGCCGACGTCCTGATAGAGAACGAAGCTCGGCGAGCTGCGCCGCTCGAAGCGCCCGTCGGCGCCGGCGGCGTGCGCAGCGGGAGCCGCGAGCGCGCTGGTTGCGGCAGCGAGCAGCACGGCGGCGGCGCGCCGGGCCGCACACCCCGTGCGCCGCATCCACCCGGCTGCATCCCCGTGGGGCCCAGACGCCGGGCTCTCGCCCTCCGCTCCGCCCGGACTGCGGGCAGCTTCTGCCCCGACGGGGGGCCTCGAGGCGCACGGATCGTGCGCCATCACGCCCGGTCGGGCTCGCTCGCGCGCAACTTTCCCGCAGGCGGGCGATGAACCGCCGCGCGGCGGCTCGAGCTCCTGCCACCTGGAGCGAATGCTGGCCACTTCCTCCACGGGACCTATCCTACCGGGTGCTTGCCGAGGGCACGCGGGTTTCCCGACGGATACCAGCGGCTCCCCGGGGCAACGACCGGACGAGGAAATGAGGCTTTACAGTGCGGGACACTGCGTGTTACTCTTGACTTGCCTCTACTCCAACGAGGGGAAGATCATGCGCAGAATGGCATTCGCAATCGCTCTCGCGACTCTCACGCTGGCCGGTGCGGCCTCCGCGATGGTCAGCCCGTCGTCGGTCCAGGGCGCGCGGCCGCCGTCGGCGGTGCCGGAGCCCGCGGCGGCGCTGTTGTTCGCGGCCGGGCTCGGGATCAGCGCCTGGGCGATGCGCCGCCGCAGCCATCGCTCGTAGATCCGCTCCACGATCCATCGGCCACGAGCCTCGCGCGCGGGTCAGCACCGCGCGACGAGGCTCGTGTGCTATCACCGGCCATCACCTGCGGATGGGCGTGTGACCGAAGACGAAGCTCGAAGCGTCCTCCTCGTTCGCGCTGCCGACGAGGAGGACGCTTCGTCTTTGGCTCCCGGCGCACGCGAGGCCGCATGGCGCGCCGCGGGAGGCTCGGACGGTCCCGAAGCGTTCGCCCTGCGCAGGGCGACGTTCCTCGTCGATCACCTCCCCGACGCAGCGCGGCGGCTGGTTCGCTTCGAGCTTCCGCCCCGCGAGCTCGCGATCGCCGCCCTCGCTTCGGCCGCCGCGCTCGGCCTCGCGAGCAACGCACTGAGCCTGGGCCGCCGCATCCACGTTCTCGCGAATCCGGTGACCGCGCTCGTGCTGTGGAACGTCGCCGTCTATGCGGCGATGGCGGCCGCACGGACCCGTCGCAGGTCCGAGCCACGCGGGGCCCGGGACGCCAGCGCCGCGCCGCTGCGGCCCGTTCTCGCGCTCGTCGCACGAGCGGGCGCCGCCTGGGCGCGCTTTCGAGGCCGCAGCGCCGCGACGGAGCCCGACCCGACCGCGGCCGCGCGGATGCGCGCGCGCTTCGTCGCCGACTACGCGTCCGCGTGCGCGGCGCCGATCCTCGCCCGCTGCGAGGCGGTCTTCCACGCCGGGGCGATCGGGTTCGCGGCGGGAGCGCTCGCCGGAATCTTCCTCCAGGGAGTCGCGTTCGAGTACCGCGTCGAGTGGGGCAGCACGCTCGTCTCGTCTGCCGACACGCGCGCGACGATCGCCGCCCTGCTCTTCTTCCCCGCACGGCTCGTCCTCGGAGCGGGATTTCCCGGACCCGCGCAGCTCGCGCTCGCGAGCACGCCCGACGGCGCACCGGCCGCCGTCTGGTTCCACGCCTTCGCGATCACCGTCGCTTGCGTCGTGGTTGCCCCGCGCGCCGCACTGCTCGCCGCTGCCCGGCTTCGCGCGCGGCGGCTCGCACGGGCGATCGCGCTGCCCGACGACGCTCCGTACTGGAAGCGCATCGCGGAGTCGCCGCGGGCCGCGCCGGACACTGCGGAATCCCGGCCCCTCCTCTCGAGCTTCGCGCTCGACACCGATGCGTGTACACTGCTCGCGAGCCTCGAAGCCGCGCTCGTGGCGGCCGACATCGGCGCGACCCCGGCCGGCCGCTTCGACGCGCTCGGCCGAAAGAAGCGCTGGCTCGAGCGCTGGCGGGCGCTCGCTGCGCGCGGGTTCGCCGCGTTTCCCGCCCACGAGAGGCCCCGGATCGTCGACGGCGCCGAAGGCGAAATCGCCGAGCTCGCATCGCGCGTTCGCGCGGCCGCGAACCCCTTCGCGCCCGCACTCGTCCTGCTCGAGCTCGCCGCGTTCGAAGCCTACGGCCCGCTCGGTGAGGACGAGGCGAGCCTGCGGGACCGGCTCGGCCTCTCGCCTTCGCTCGGCCGGGACGCCAGAGCGCGCGCGCTCGCGAACGCGGCGCGTTTGCTCGGGCAGGACGAGGGCGAAGGCGCCGCGCTACGCAGCGCGCTCGCGGCATCCGCTCGCGAAATCTCGGGCTTCTACCCGAAGCTGCTCGCCGGAGCGGCGGCCGGAACGGCCGTCGGCGCCCTCACGCTCGGTGTCGCCGCACCCGTCGCTGCGGGGATCGCCGGCAAGGCGGTCGGCGTCGCGGGGCTCGCCGCGCTCAAGACCGGGCTCGCCGCGGCCGGCGGGCACGCCGCGATCGGAGCCGGCCTCGGCGCCGCGGGCGGCAGCGCCCTCGTTGCGGGGGGCGGAGCGCTCCTCGCGCAGGATGTGTCGCCCGGCGGCGTGCCGCTCACTCCCGCGAGCGCGCTCGCCGCCGCCGCGAAGATCGAAGTCTTCCTGCGACGCGTCGTCGCAGGCCAGCAGCGCGACGCCACTACGTTCCGCGCGACCCTTCGCGAGCTTCGAGCCTCGGTCGGCCGGCTCCGAGACGACCTGCCCGGCTACCGGCTCGCTCCGTCTCACACCACGAAGCAGATCCAGGACCGCGAGCGCGTGATCGCAATCCTCGACCGGGTCGCGCAGCGAAACGAGCGCTGGGGACACGAGTGGAGCGGCGAGAGCGGGGCCGTTTCCTTCGATCCGCGATCCTGACCCCGGCGGCGCGACGACCCGTCGTGGAGCCGGAGCCACGCTCCGCGACCTGGCGCCCTCAAGAGCGCGCGCCGCAAGCGGCATCCGCGGCCCGGGTGCGGACGGAGATCCAGGCGGGGCGGGCACGTTGCGCGAGCGCCGCGTCGGTGTCCGCGGCGCCCAGCACGTCGAGCGCCTCGCGCAGCGTCCAGTCGTCGGCGCCGATCTCGCCGCAGGGCTCGCTCCGGAAGCCGAGCGCCGCGACGGATTCGGGAAGCGGCGTGTCGGAGACGACGACGTCGTACGCGCACCAGTTCGGCTCGGAGCCGCCGCGTGCGAAGCCGTCGATTCGTACGCGCCCGCCAGTCGCGACGCGAAGCTTGCTCGCGAGATGCGCCGATTCGCCGACCTGCGCAACCCGAGCGCCGGCCAGCTCGGGAGCGAGCAGCCGAGCGGCGAGCGGCTCCACCGGCGCAGGCGAGAACCGCGCGCGAATCTCCTGCGCCGCGACGGTCTGCACCGCGAGAAACGTGACGGCGAGGCCCAGCAGTGCGGCGGACGCCGTCCGGCGCCGGCCGGCCGCGAGGCTCGTGCCAGCGACGGCCAGGCATGCGAGCCCGGCGGCGGCGACGCCGGCGCCGATTCGAGCGCCCGCGGCCGCGAGCAGCACACCACCGATCCCCGCGGCCCAGAGCGCGGCCCGGCACACGCTGCGCAGCAGCGCGTCGGCGGCTGCGCGACGCGAGAGCGTCACGAGCGCGAAGGCGAGGACGAGCACGAGCAGCGGATAGCCCGGCGCGAGGTAGCGCCCCCTCACGACGTTCGCCGCCGCGAAGACGCACAGGAGAACGAGCATCCACCCGGCCGCGTAGCGGGCGAGCCATCCCGCGCGCCGCTCGATCTCTCCGAGGCTCGCCCGGTCGCGAAGCATGCCGATCGCTGCCAGCCCGATCCACGGTGCGAAGTGCTCGAACGGAATGACGGCGTAGGCGCCGAACGTGCGCGCGAGCGCACCGAGCGTCCGCACGCGCCCGCCCACCTGGTCGCTCACCGACCGGCCGAGCTCGCTGGTGTCGTGGCCGAGCGCATAGACGCCGAAGCCCGCGGCGCCGACGATGAGGCCGGCCGGCAGCCACACCGGGTGCAGCAG
>JABLTH010002989.1_pt1 | contig 18325 bp, 19 predicted proteins | sample 7875711 | NCBI WGS metagenome assembly JABLTH01 (sample SAMN14941262, study PRJNA633318) | bioreactor metagenome | isolation source: bioreactor | place: China | collected 2019-03-05 | reverse complement strand
CTCGCCGCCGGCCTGGCCGTGCCCTGCCCGGCCTTCGCGCTGCGGCTGGACACCTTCACCGTCTGGCCCCACGGCGTCGCGGTGCTGTGCCCGAGCGCCCCGCCGCCGGCACTCGGCGCGCTGCAGGCGGCACTGGCCGAGGGGCTGCGGGCGCTGGCCCTGCCGGTCGAGACCCGGCCGTTCCGCCCGCACGTCACGCTGGCCCGGCAGGCCCGCGGCGCGGCGCTGGCCGACGCGGCCGCCGCCCCGGCGCCGGTGGACTGGCCGGTGTGCCGCGGCTACGTGCTGGCCGAGTCGGCCGGCGGCTACCGGGTGCTGCACCGCTTCGGCGACGGCTCCGTGCCCGGGGAGGCGGGCCGGTGAGCGGCGCGGTGCTGCGCGACGCCCGCGAGGCCACGCCGGCCTGGCTGGCCGGGGTGCTGGGCGAGCCGGTGGCGGGTGTGCGGGTCCGGGACGGCGAGGGCCGGTGGTCGCGCCAGGCGCGGCTGGCGGTCGAGCGGGCGGACGGCACGGTGCTGGCGCTGCGGCTCAAGATCTGCCTCGGCGACACCTTCGGTCGCTCGGAGGTCGACTACTACACGCGCGACTACCTCGGCCTGGCCGACGCGCCCCTGGTGCGCTGCTTCGACGCCCGGTATGCGCCGGGCATCGGCTACCACCTGCTGCTGGAGGACCTGGCCGACACGCACCACGACCGGCGCGACGCGCCACCGACGCGGGCCTACGGCCTGGCCGTGGCCGCCGCCCTGGGGCGGCTTCACCGCCACCACTGGCAGCGCGTCCCGGCGCCGGACGCGGCGGCGCTGGACCGCTACTTCGACGCGATCCGGCCCGGCCTCGGGCCGATCGAGCAGGCCACCGGCCTCGCGCTGCGCGCCGGCTTCGAGCGTCACGAGCGGGCGATGCGCGCGCGCTGGGCCGACCCGCGCGGCATGACGCTGCTGCACGGCGACCTGAACCCGACCAACGTGCTGACGCCGCGCGGCGCCGAGCAGCCGGTGTGGTTCCTCGACCGCCAGCCCTTCGACTGGTCGCTGACCAGCGGGCTGGCGGTGCACGACCTGGCCGGCTTCCTGGTGCCCTGGTGGCCCGAGGCGCAGCGCCGCGCCGACGAGGACGCGGTGCTGCAGGCCTGGCACGCGGCCCTGGGCCGCGCCGACTACCCCTGGGCGCAGGCCCGGGCCGACTGGCGGCTGGCGGTCGCGCAGTGCCTGCACGTGCCGGTGCAATGGTGCGCCTCGGCCGAGGCGCGGGAGCGCATGCGCTGGCTGTGGCAGGCCCAGCTCGACCGCGTGCTTGCGGCCATCGCCGATGCGACGGCGCGCGATGGAGACCCCGCATGAACCTGACCGAACTGCTGCTGCGCCAAGCCCGCCTGGCGCCCGATCGCCCGGCGATCCACCACGGCACCGCGGTCCACGCGACGCACCGCCAGTGGGCCGCCCGCAGCGCCGGCCTGGCGGCCCGGCTGCGCGCGGCCGGGCTGGTGCCGGGCGACCGCGTGCTGCTGTTCATGCGCAACCACCCGCGTACGCTGGAGCTGATGTGGGGCTGCTGGTGGGCCGGCGCGGCGGTGGTGCCGGTCAACGCCAAGCTGCACCCGCGCGAGGTGGAATGGATCGTCGCCGACGCGGGCGCGCGCTGGGGCTTCGTCACCGCCGACGTGGCGCCTGCGCCGCTGGCCGGGCTGGCGCGGCAGGTCGAGGCCGACTCGGCCGAAGCCGACGCGCTGCTGGCGCCGCTGGAGGACCCGTTCGCGCAAGCCGTGGCCGAGCGCGCCGCGTCGGACCTGGCGTGGCTGTTCTACACCAGCGGCACCACCGGCCGCCCCAAGGGGGTGATGATCACCCCGCGCAACCTGCTGACGATGGGCCTGGCCTACTTCGTCGACGTCGACCCGATCGCGCCGGCCGATGCGATGGTCTACGCCGCGCCGATGTCGCATGGCGCCGGGCTGTACGCGATCCCGCACCTGATGGCCGGCGCGCGCCACGTGGTGCCGGCCTCGGGCGGCGTCGACGCCGCCGAGCTGTTCGCGCTCGGCGCGGCGCTGGGGCCGCTCTCGACCTTCGCCGCGCCGACCATCGTCCGGCGCCTGGTCGACCATGCCGAGCAGGCGGGGCTGGATGCCGCGGCCTGCGCACGCTCGTTCAAGACCATCGTCTACGGCGGTGCGCCGATGTACCGCGCCGACATCGAGCGCGCGCTGCGCGTGATGGGGCCGCGCTTCGTGCAGATCTACGGCCAGGGCGAGACGCCGATGGTCGGCACCGCGCTGGCGCGCCATCACCTCGCCGACACCGCGCACCCGCGCCACCGCGAGCGCATCGCCTCGGTGGGCGTGGCGCAGACGCCGGTGCGCATCCGCGTCGCCGACGGCGAGGGCCGCGCGTTGCCCGCGGGCGCGGTCGGCGAGGTGCTGGTCCGGGGCGACAGCGTGATGGCCGGCTACTGGCGCAACCCCGAGGCCAGCGCGGCGGCGATCCGCGACGGCTGGCTCTTCACCGGCGACGTCGGCTGCCTCGACGAGGACGGCTTCCTGACGCTGAAGGACCGCAGCAAGGACCTGGTCATCAGCGGCGGCTCCAACATCTACCCGCGCGAAGTGGAGGAGGTGCTGCTCACCGCGCCCGGCGTGGCCGAGGTCGCCGTGGTCGGCGCCCCGGACGCCGAGTGGGGCGAGGTGGTGGTGGCCTTCGTCGTGCCGGCGCCGGGCGCCGCGCCGACGGCGGCGCAGCTCGACGCGCACTGCCTGGCGCAGCTGGCGCGCTTCAAGCGCCCGAAGCGCTACGTCTTCGCCGACGCGCTGCCGAAGAACAACTACGGCAAGGTGCTGAAGACGGCCCTGCGCGAGCAGCTCGCCTGCGGCGACTGAGGGCATTCGCGCCGCGGCGCCGCAGGCGCCACTACACTGCGCGCGCCGCGTCCCGCCGACGCCCACGCCAACGCCCCGATGAACGCCACGCCGCCGCCCCGCACGTTCCGCTACTACGACCTGATCATGGCCGCCTTCGTGTGCGTGCTGCTGTGCTCGAACCTGATCGGCGCGGCCAAGGCGGCCCAGGTCGAGCTGCCGTGGTGGGGCACGGTGACCTTCGGCGCCGACCTGCTGTTCTTCCCGCTGTCGTACATCTTCGGCGACATCCTGACCGAGGTCTACGGCTACGGCCGCGACCGCCGCGTCGTCTGGGCCGGCTTCGGCGCGCTGGTGTTCGCCGCCTTCATGGCCTATGTCGTGGTGCACCTGCCGCCGGCGCAGAACGAATTCATGGCCGTCTACCAGACGCAGCTCGAGGGCGTGTTCGGCAACACCTGGCGCATCGTCGCCGGCTCGATGATCGCGTTCTGGTGCGGCAGCTTCGCCAACAGCTTCGTGCTGGCGAAGATGAAGATCCTGACCAACGGCCGCTACCTGTGGGCGCGCACCATCGGCTCGACCGTCGTCGGCCAGCTGGTCGACACCGGGCTGTTCTTCTTCATCGCCTTCTACGGCATCTGGCCGCAGGAGCAGCTGGTCGCGGTCACCGTCACGCAGTACCTGTTCAAGACCTGCTGGGAGGCGCTGATGACGCCGTTCACCTACCAGGCGGTGAACTTCCTCAAGCGGGTCGAGGGCGTCGACCACTACGACCGCGACACCGACTTCACGCCGTTCCGGCTGAAGGTCTGAGTGCCCGGCGGGCGGCCGGGCGTCAGCGCCGGGCCGGCGCCGCCAGGGCCCAGGCGGCCACCTGCGCCGCGGGCATCGCGCCGCTGAGGCGGTCGACCTCGCGCCCGGCGTGCAGCTTGACCAGCGTCGGGATGCTGCGGATGCCGTAGCGCGCCGACGTGCGCGGGTTCTCGTCGCTGTTGACCTTGACGAACAGCGCCCGCCCGCGCAGCTGCGCCGCGGCCTGGGCGAACTGCGGCGCCATCTGCCGGCACGGGCCGCACCAGGGCGCCCAGAAGTCGACCACCACCGGCACCGGGCTGGCCGCCACGACGCGGTCGAAGTCGGCGTCGCCGAGCTCGACCGGCTCGCCCGGCAGCAGCTCGGCGCCGCAGCGGCCGCAGTGCGGCGCGTCGGCCAGCCGCTCGCGCGGCACGCGGTTGGTGGCGCCACAGGCGGCGCAGGCGACAAGGGCAACGTCGGCGGTGCTCATGCCGGACGAGGTGGGTACGACCCGGGGTATTTCAAGCCGTCTCGTGCGGCCTCAGGCCGGCGCCGCGGCGCGCAGCCGCGCGGCGATCGCGTCGCCGACATGCTGCATGAAGACCCGCACCCGGGCGGTGTCGCGCAGGTCCGGGTGGGTCAGCATCCACACCGGCACCGTCAGCTCCGGGATGACCTCGGACACCGCGACCAGCTCGGGGTGGCTGGCCTCCATGAAGCAGGGCAGCACCGCGACGCCGATGCCGGTGCGCAGCATCGCCGCCGCGGCGTTGAAGATGTCGACCCGCACCCGCACCCGCGCCGACGCCAGGTGCTGGCGCATCCAGCGGTCGTAGACCCGGCTGCGCGCGTCGCGCTCGAAGGCGATCCAGGGCGCGTCGCGGATCAGCTCGGGCAGCGGCGTCACCGCCTGCGGCAGGCCCGGTGCGCCGCGCAGCGCGTAGACGCGGCAGGGCGCGTCGCCCAGCGGCCGGCCGACCAGGTGCTCGGCCACCTGGCTGGACAGGCGCAGCGCGACGTCCGCCTGCCGCTGCGACCAGCTGGTCGTGCTCTCCGGCGCGCGCCGGGCCAGGTCGACCAGGAACGCGTTCTCGAGCACCTCGACCTCGATGCCCGGGTAGTCGCGCGCGAAGGCCGCCAGCGGCGCCGGCAGCAGGTGCTCCATCACGACGAAGGCGGTGGTCAGGCGCAGCTGGCCGGTGAGCTCGCGGTCGCGGCCCTGCACGCGGCGCTCGATCTCGTCGACCTGGTCGGCCATGCGCCGCGCCTGCTCCAGCAGCAGCGCGCCGGCCTCGGTCGGGTGGTAGCCCTGGCGCTGGCGCTCGAACAGGCGGGCACCGAGCCGGGCCTCCAGCGCATCCAGCCGGCGCAGCACGGTGGTGTGGTTCACGCCCAGCTGGCGGGCGGCTGCGGCCAGCGAGCCGCCCTGGCCGATGGCCAGGGCGTAGCGCAGGTCGCTCCAGTCGATGTCGGGCATGCAGGGTCTCCTGGCGACAGTATCCCTGCAATTTCGCAAGCTGAAAGTGCGATTCGCCTCATTGCCGGCAAATCTGCCGCGACCTACAGTGTCTGCAGCCATTCAATATCAGGGTAAACACTGAATTCATGGACGCTTCGCGCCGTTCCCTCAGCAGCCTCGAGGCCTGGCCCGGCGAAGCCGCCCGGCCGCCGCTGCGGCTGCTCGAGCCGCGCCGGCCCGCCGCGCACGGCGGCGGGCGTGGCCATCGCGCGCGCACGGCCCGCGCCGGCTGGTGGCAGCGCCTGCGCGACGCCCTGCTCGCCATCTGAGGCCGCGCGAGGCCGGCGGCGGAATAATCCGCCGTGCCCTCGCGTAAGCCAGGGGTGAGTGCCCCCGAGCCCTTCCGTCGTCAACTGCTGGACGCGCTGCCGCGGGTGCGCCGCTATGCGCGCACGCTCAGCTTCGACGACCACGCGACCGACGACCTGGTGCAGACCACCGTCGAGCGGGCACTGACCCATTGGCACCAGTTCGACCAGCGGCGCGACATCCGCGTCTGGCTGCTGTCCATCGCCCACAACGCCCACCTCGACCGGCTGCGGCGCGAGCGCCGCTTCAGCGTCGTCGAGCCGGCCCAGCTGGCCGAGACGGTCGAGGCCGGCCAGGACGGCCGCGCGGCCGACCCGGCGGCGCTGACCGCGCTGCGGATGGACCTGCTCGCGGCCCTGGCACAGCTGACGCGCGAACACCGCGAGGTGCTGCTGCTGGTCGGTGTCGAGCAGCTCAGCTATGCCGAGTGTGCCGAGGTGCTGGGGGTGCCGAACGGCACGGTGATGTCGCGCCTGGCGCGGGCGCGGGTGGCGATGCGGGCGGCGCTGGACGGCCGCCGGCCGCTGCCGGACGCCCGGCCCGGGCTGCGCCGGGTGGTGTGAGCCGACCATGGGGCATGACGCTGAATTTCCCGGCGACGAGCGGCTGAGCGCGTGGCTCGACGGCGAACTGGACGAGGCCGACCGGCAGCGGGTGCAGGCCTGGCTGGCCGCGCACCCCGAGGACGCCGCGCGCGTGCGGCTGTGGGCGGCCGACCGCGATGCGCTGCGCAGCCGGCTCGATGCCGAGCTGGAGACGGCACCCGCGGCGGCCTGGCGCGCGCGGGTGCTCGGCGGCGGGGCGCGCACGGTGGCCTGGCCCGGCCCGCGCTGGCTGGCCGCCGCCGCGGTGCTGGCGCTGGCCAGCGGGCTGGCCGGCGGCTGGGGCGGCGCCTGGTGGGCCCGCCAGCACCCGGCCGACGCGCCGGTGGCCGGCGCCGCGGCCACCGCCTGGCCACGCTTCGCGGCGGCCGCGCACGCGGTCTACGTGCCGGAGCGCCGGCACCCGGTCGAGGTGGCGGTCGAGGGTGACCCGGCGACCCAGCGGGCGCAGGAGGAGCACCTGTCGAGCTGGCTGACCAAGCGCCTGGACGTGCCGGTGCGGATGTTCGACCTGCGGGCCCAGGGATTTCGCCTCGTCGGTGGCCGGCTGCTGCCCGGCGGCGACGGCCCCTGCGCGCAGCTGATGTACGAGGACGCGGCCGGGGTGCGCGTCACGGTCTACCTGCGCCGGCAGGGCACGCCCGCGCCGGCGGCCTTCCGCTACGAGGCGGTGGACGGTCTGGGCCTGTTCTACTGGGTCGACGGCCCGGCCGGCTATGCCCTGGTCGGGCCGCTGCCGCGCGAGCGGCTGCTCGCGCTGGCCGAGGCCATCGCCCACCAGGACCCCTGAGGGAGCCCCGAGCCGCGGGCGGGCCGCCGGCTCACTGGCCCTTGTAGGACTCCATCGGCAGCGTGACCGAGTAGTCGCTCGGCGTGGCGCCGCCGCGGGCGGGCGCCGCCGCCGGGGACGCCACCGCGCCCGCCGCGCCGCCGCCGATGCCCCCGTGGCGGGTCGAGCCGCCCGAGGCCAGCGCACCGGGGCTGGAGGTGGTGCCGCGGCGGCCCTCCTGGCGCGCGCGCTCGATCTCGAGCTCGAGCGCCTTGATCTGCTCGGCGTGGCTCTTGTTCAGGCCGTCGACCTGCTCGACCAGCGTGCTCATCAGGTGGGACAGCTCGTTGGCATGGGCCTGGCGCAGCTCCTCCATCTCGCGCTCCTGGCGCAGGCGCTCGCTCTGGCGCTCCTGCTCGCGCTCCTGCTGCTGGCGCGAGTTGGCCTCCGCCAGCGACTTCAGTTGCGAGCTGAGCTGAAGGTTGGCGGCGCGCAGCCGCTCGAGCAGGCGCTGCTGCGGCGTGCTGCCCGATTCGGCGCCGCCGGCCGGCAGGGCCGAGACCGGCCCGGCGTCGGTGTCGGGCGCGGCGGGCTCGGCCGGGCGGCCTCGCTGCCGCACCGCGCCGAGCATGATGCCCAGCGCCAGCCCCACCACCACGGCCACCAGGGGCCAGATCCATCCCGCCATGTCGTCCATGTTGTGCATGCCCCTTGCCCGGCACCGCAACGGCGCCAGGACCTGATATCGGCCGATCCATTGTGAAGCTTATGGGCGGCCGGCGCCATCCCGCCGGCGCGCGGTGTTGCACCGCCGCGGCTCCTAGAATCGCCGCCCATGCCCTCCTCGCCCACGCCGGGCGCGGCCGCCGCCGCAGCCGCCCGGCCCCAAGGCGGCCCGCTGGCCACCCTGCATCGCCTCGTCATCGTCGTCCTGCTCGGCTTCGCATCGGGGCTGCCGCTGGCGCTGACCGGCCAGGCGATGCAGGCCTGGCTCAGCCTGGACGGGCTGGACCTGAAGACCATCGGCTTCCTCAGCCTGGTCGGCCTGCCCTACACCTTCAAGTTCCTCTGGGCGCCGCTGATGGACCGGGTCGACCTGCCGGGGCTGGGCCGGCGGCGGGGCTGGATGGTGGCCACCCAGCTCGCGCTGGCCGGCGCGCTGTGGGTGATGGCGGGGGTGTCGCCGCGCACCGAGCTGGCGCTGTTCGGGCTGCTGGCCGTGGCGGTGGCCTTCCTGTCGGCGTCGCAGGATGCCGTCTACGACGCCTACCGCAGTGACCTGCTGCCGCCGCGCGAGCGCGGCCTGGGCGCCTCGCTGAACACCGCCGGCTACCGGCTGGCGATGATCGTCTCCGGCGGCGTCGCGCTGATCTGGACCGACCCGGTGCAGGGCAGCGGCTGGACCTGGCCCGAGGTGTACCGGCTGATGGCCGTGCTGATGGCCGGCGCGGCCGTGCTCAGCGCGCTGGCCATCCCGCGCCTGCCCGCGCCACCGCCGTCGCCGACGCCGATGCGGCGCGACCTGCTCGGCTTCCTGGCGGTGGCCGCCGCGGTGGCCGCCGGCCACGCGCTGACCCAGGGCCTGTTCGCGGCCGCGCGGCAGCTGCTGGCCGCACCGCTGGCCGCCCACCCGGGCTGGCAGGGCTGGCTCGACCTGGGCCTGCTGCTGGCCGGCATCGGCGGGACGCTGCCGCTGGCGGCCTGGGCGGCGCGCCGGGCCCGCTTCGAGACCCTGCTGTCGGGCCTGGGCCAGTACTTCGCCCAGCCGGGCGCGGTGGCGATGCTGGTCTTCATCGTGCTGTACAAGCTGGGCGACGCCTTCGCCGGCGCGCTGATGACGCCCTTCCTGCTGCAGAGCATGCACTTCTCGCCGGCCGAGGTGGGCCTGGTCAACAAGGTGCTCGGCCTGTGGCTGACCATCCTCGGCGCCCTGCTGGGCGGCGCGCTGATGCTGCGGCTGGGCCTGTGGCGGGCGCTGCTGCTGTTCGGCGTGCTGCAGATGGCGAGCAACCTCGGCTTCTGGTGGCTGGCGGTGCACGGCCAGGGCGCGCTGCCGGGGCTGACGATCCCGCCGTTCGACCTGGGCTTCGTCAAGCTGGCGCAGGCCACCCCGGTCGACGGCGGCCTGCTGCTGGTGATCGCCGGCGAGAACCTGTCGGGCGGCATGGGCACCGCGGCCTTCCTGGCCTTCCTGATGAGCCTGACCCACCAGCGCTTCTCGGCCACCCAGTTCTCGATGCTGTCCGCCTTCGCCTCGGTGGGCCGGGTCTGGGTCGGCCCGCTGGCCGGCGTGCTGGCCGGCGCGATCGGCTGGCCGGCGTTCTTCGTCGTCTCCACCATCGCCGCGCTGCCGGCGCTGGCCATGCTGTGGTGGCTGCGGCCGGCGGTGCAGGCGCTGGAGCTGGACCCGTCCGACCCCGGCGCGGCGGAGGACTGACGGCCGCGCCACAATCGACGGCCGGCACCTCCCCCGATGGCCCGCCTGCCATGACCGACCCCGACGACGACCCGACGCTGTATCGATCGCCACCGGCCCGATGGCATGCCGGCGGCTGCCGCTGCCCGCTGCATGCCCGCCGGCGCGCCCAGGGCTGGCTGCTGGCCGGCGCGGCCGGCGCGCTGGGCTGGCCGGCCGGGGCCGCCGCCCAGGACGGCGTGCAGGCCGAGGTCGGCCGCCGCTCCGGCTTCACCAACCTGGTGCCGGCCGAGGACATCGAGCGGGGCGCGACTGCGCAGTACGGCCAGCTCAAGCGCGAGGCGGCAGCTAAGGGCCTGCTGGGGCCGGACGACCACCCGCAGGTGATCCGGCTGCGCGCGATCGCCCAGCGCATCATCCCGTTCTGCCCGCCCTGGAACCGGCGCGCCGCCCAATGGCGCTGGGAGGTCAACCTGTTCCGCCAGAAGGAACTCAACGCGTTCTGCATGCCGGGCGGCAAGATCGCCTTCTTCGAGGGCCTGCTGGTGCGGCTGCAGCTCAGCGACGACGAGGTGGCGATCGTCATGGGTCACGAGATGGCCCATGCGCTGCGCGAACATGCCCGCGAGCGCATCGGCAAGACCGCCGCGACGCGCCTGGGCGCGGGGCTGATCACCAACCTGCTCGGCCTGGGCAACCTCAGCGAGCTGGCGGTCAACGCCGGCGCGCAGCTGCTGACGCTGAAGTTCAGCCGCGAGGACGAGAGCGAGGCCGACCTGGTCGGGCTGGACCTGGCGGCGCGCGCCGGCTACGACCCGCGCGCCGGCGTCACGCTGTGGCAGAAGATGATGAAGGCCGCCGAGGGCGCGCCGCCGGAATTCATCTCGACCCATCCGGCCGGGCCGACCCGGGTCAAGGAGATCGAGGGCGCGCTGCCCAAGGTGCAGGGCCTGTACGCCGCGGCGCCGCGGCCGCCCCGGGTCTACGGCCCGCCGCCGGCGGCCCGCTGAGCGCCGGGGCCGCTCAGGCGGCCGCGCGGCCCCAGCCGACCGCCTGGGCCTGCTGCCGCAAGGCGCCGACCATCGGCGGCAGCACCGCGACCTGTTGCACCAGGTCGCGGATGCTCTGGGCGCCGGTCTTGGCCCGGATGTTGGCGATCTGGGTGCGCACGGTGGCGATCTTGACCCCGTGCTGCACCGCGATCTCGTTCGGGCGGCAGCCGCCGCACAGCAGCGTCAGCACCTGCGCCTCGCTGGGCGAGAGCCGGTGCTCGCGCGCAAACCCGTGCACCGACAGCCCGCCGCAGACCTCGCGCCGGCCCAGCAGCAGGATGGCCGCCGGCGGCAGCCCGTCGACGCCCATCGGCACGATCGCCACGCCCGCGCGCTGACCGCCCTCGCCCAGCGTCAGCAGGCGGCGCAGCCCGCGCTGGGCCGCCGACTGCAGCGCCTGCTGCAGCGGCAGCACGTCCTTGGGCCAGCGCGCGCGCAGCACCGGGCCGACCCACTGCAGCGGGTGCGAGGGCCCGGCCAACTGGGTCCGCGCGGCGTGGTTGGCATGCAGCACGCGCTGGCCGTCGGCCACCAGCAGCAGGCCGTAGTCGACTTCGTCGAGCATCTGCGCCAGCATCCGGGCCAGCAGCGCGCTGCCGCCGCGCCGCTCCGGGCCGCGGTAGCCGAAGGCGCGCTCGAGCGGGGCCGGCGTCGCGTCGCCGACCGTGGAGCACGGGTCCAGCATGGGAGCCTCCTTGCCGCGCCGGGGTCGCGCTTCGGCGGGCCGCCGCCCCTGGGGCGGCCGGCCCCGCGCGTGAATCCGGCGCGCCGCCAGCATAGCCACCGCACGGCCGGCTGGCATGCCACCCCCCACGCCTAAAGTGCCCCGGCGCGGCGACCCGGGCGGGCGCGTCAGGTGCCGCCGACGTAGGGGTTGCTGCGCCGCTCGCGCCCGAAGCTGCTCTCGGGCCCGTGGCCGGGAATGAACACCGTGTCGTCGCCCATCGGCCACAGGCGCTCGGTGATGCTGGCGATCAGCGTCGCGTGGTCGCCGCCGGGGAAGTCGGTGCGGCCGATCGAGCCGGCGAACAGCACGTCGCCGACGAAGCAGCGCCGGGCCTCGGCGCTGTGGAACACCACGTGGCCCGGCGTGTGGCCGGGGCAGTGGCGCACCGTGACGGTGCAGTGGCCGAGCGTGACGGTGTCGCCGTCGTGCAGCCAGCGCGTCGGCGTGAAGGGCTCGGCCGGCGGAAAGCCGAACATGCGGCTTTGCTGCGGCAGGCCGTCGATCCAGAACTGGTCGCCCGGGTGCGGGCCGATGATGGGCAGGCCCAGCTCGCGCGCCAGCGTGCCGGTGCCGCCGGCGTGGTCGATGTGGGCATGGGTCAGCCACAAGGCGACCAGCGTCAGCCCGCGCTCGGCCACCGCCGCCTTCAGCCGCTCGACCTCGCCGCCGGGGTCGATCAGCGCAGCCTCGTTCGTCTCGTCGCACCAGACGAGCGAGCAGTTCTGCTGGAAGGGGGTGACGGCAATCGTGTGGTAGCGCAGCATGGCGCCGCCGAGCTTACACGGCGGCGCGCAGCCGCCGACGACCACCGGCTATGCTCGCCGGTTTTCCCTGGGCATTGGACGATGAAACGCTGGCAAGCCGACGGCCTGCTCCTGGCCGTGGCGATGATCTGGGGCCTGGCCTTCGTGCCGCAGGCCTGGGGCATGGAACACCTGGGCCCGATGGCCTTCACCGGGCTGCGCTTTGCGCTGGGCGCGCTGGTGGTCGCGCCGCTGGCCTGGCGCGAGCACCGGCGCGGCGTGCCGGTGACCAGCGCGATGATGCGGCCCGGCCCGCCGCGGCCGGTGCTGCTGGTCGGCTTGGGCCTGCTGATCTTCCTCGGCGCGGCGCTGCAGCAGGTCGGCCTGGTCACGACCAGCGCGACCAACGCCGGTTTCCTCACCGCGCTGTACGTGCCGGGCGTGCCGTTGCTGGCCTGGCTGGTGTTCGGCCGCCGGCCGCACCCGGTGGTCTGGCCGGCGGCGCTGGGCTGCCTGGCCGGCACCTGGCTGCTGACCGGCGCGCAGCCGGTGGCGATGGTCAGCGGCGACTGGTGGGTCATCGCCAGCAGCCTGCCGTGGGCGCTGCACGTGGTGCTGGTCGGCTGGGCGGCCGGCCGCCTCGGCGCGCCCTACACCGTGGCCTGCGCGCAGTTCGTCGTCTGCTCGGCCTGCAGCCTGGCCGCGGCGCTGTGGCTGGAGCCGCCGCTGACCTGGAGCGCGGTGCAGGCGGCCGCCGGCGCGATCGCCTACACCGGCATCATCTCGGTCGGCGTCGGCTACACCGCGCAGGTGGTCGCGCAGCGGCACACGCGCGAGGCCGATGCGGCGCTGCTGCTGTCGAGCGAGACGGTGTTCGCCGCGCTGTTCGGCGCGCTGCTGGCCGGCGACCGCCTGTCGGCCAGCGGCTGGGCCGGCTGCGCGCTGATCCTCGGCTGCATCGTGGCCGCGCAGCTGGTGCCGCTGTGGGGCCGGCGGGGCTGAGCGCGCGGGCCGGCGGCGACCGGCTCAGTCGCGGTTGCCGTCCCAGCGGTAGCCGGCGGCGGGCTGCAGCGTCCAGCCTCCGCCGCCCTCCAGCGTCAGCACCTGGGCGTGGAAGCCCAGCAGCGCCGGGTGGTGGCTCACGCTGACCGGGGTGATCGACAGCGGCGCGAGCTGCGCGTACAGCCGGCGCTCGTTGTCGGCGTCGAGCGCGCTGGTGGCCTCGTCGAGCAGCAGGTAGCGCGGCTTGGCCAGCAGCGCGCGGGCGAAGGCCAGGCGCTGCTGTTCGCCCACCGACAGCAGCTTGGCCCAGTCGCGCTCGGCGCCGAGCCCGCCGAAGCGCTCGGCCAGGTCGGCCAGGTTGACCCGGGCCAGCCATTGCAGCAGCTCGGCGTCGGAGATGTCGCGCTCGACCTCGGGGTACAGCAGCTGGCAGCGCAGGTCGCCCAGCGGCAGGTAGGGGTGCTGGGGCAGGAACAGCATCTCGGGCCCGGCCGGGCGCCGCACGGTGCCCTCGCCGCAGGTCCACAGCCCGGCGATGACGCGCAGCAGCGAGCTCTTGCCGGTGCCGCTGGGCCCGGTGATCAGCAACCCGGCGCCGGGCGGCACCCGCAGGTCCAGCCCGCGCAGCAGCAGCTGCTCGCGCTGCGGCGTGTAGGCGGTGACGCCCTCCAGCGCAAGCTGCATCGCCGGCTCGGTGCGGATGCCGTCGGCCGGCCGCGGCTGGTCCAGCGTCTGCGAGAAGGCGTGCAGGCGCTCGATGCCGGCCGAGAAGCGCGATAACCCCTCGAAATGCTCGACGATCAGCGTCAGCGCCGACAGGATGGCGCTGAACGCGCCGGCCGCCTGCACCGCGCGGCCGACCTCGATCTTGCCGTCCAGCACGTCGCTGGCGATGACGATGCTGGGCAGCACCAGCGTCAGGAAGCTGTGCGCGTACTGGAACAGGTTCAGCCGCAGCTGCCATTGCAGCACCCGGCGGTAGTTGGCGTAGGCCGCGTCGAACAGCCGCAGCAGCACGTGGCGCTCGCGCGGCTCGCCGTCGTGCAGCGCGATGGCCTCGGCGTTCTCGCGCAGCCGCACCAGGCCGAAGCGGAAGTCGGCCTCGCGCTGCAGCTGGCCGAAGTTCAGCCCGATCAGCCGGCGGCCGAACACCCGCGCGGTGAAGAAGGTGCTGAACACCGCGTAGCCGCACAGGATGTAGATCAGCAGCGGCGAGATCGACCACAGCACGCCGGTGAAGGCCACCATCTCGATCAGCGCGCCCAGCACGATCATCGAGAAATACAGCGACTGGCCGGTGAAGGCGTTGATGTCCTCCGAGATGCGCTGGTCGGGGTTGTCCAGCGCGGCCACGGCGTTGAGCCGGTAGTAGGCGTGCCCCTCGAGGTAGCGGCCGAGGAAGCGCTGGGTCAGCCAGCGCCGCCAGCGCAGCGCGAGCGTGTCGCGCACGAAGTAGTACAGCGCGTAGATCGGCACCGCCAGCGCCAGGATCAGCGTGAAGCGCCGGATCGCAGCCCAGAAGCGCTCGGCGTCGCGCGCCGCCAGCGCCGAGGTGAACTCGCCGGTCTCGTGGTTGAACAGCACGTTGAAGCCGGTCTGGCCGAGCAGCAGCAGCATCAGCAGCGCCAGCAGCCCGAAGGCGCGCCAGCGTTCCTCGGCGTCGCGCCAGTACGGCCGCGCGATGGTGAAGAAGCGGCGCACCAGCCGGGCGTTGAAGCCGGGCGCGGAGGCGGGGCGGACAGGATCGGCGTCGGCGGCATCGACCATGGCTGCGACTGTAGCCCCGGCCGCCGCGGGGCCGCGGCCTCAGAGCCTGAAGCCGTAGTCGATCGTCAGCGGCGCGTGGTCGGAGAAGCGCTGCGCGAGGTAGATGTGCTCGCGCCGGGCGTGCGCGGCGAGGCCCGGCGTGGCCAGGTGGTACCAGATTGCCACTGCAAACATTGCAGCAACCGCGAAGAGCGCGGCGATCTACAAGGGAACGCGCTTCAGCGATCACGCGCCCCTCAGCGTGGATTACAGCACCTCGCTTTGACACCGCGACAACCAAGAGCCAGCTTAGCCGTGCGCCGCCTGCAAAGTCCCTGCGTACGGCATGTCTCGCCGCGAGCGAAGCGATGGACCGAGCGCTCCACGACAAGTGGCAAGCCTTCGCGGACAATCGTCCAAGCAGCATAGGATCTGACCCGTGGGAACAGCCGTACCGCGCTTCTATCGAGGCGACCTTCCACCCAGAACAGGCGACGTGGAGCGCGTCAGGCGCGCACTCGCGCGCGGGGCTGCGACTCGCCATGAGCTCTTCGGTTGGACCGGCCATGTCGCAGACATGGATGCTATGTGCCATCGACGCGCTCATAGGGGCGGGCCTCGCCACCTACGACCCAAACACCTGGCGCTCCGAGGCTGCTCCCAAGGAGACCTAGGGCACAACTGGGCCGCCTGAGACGAGATACCTCTGGCTACATCGACTGCAGTGGGCGCGCGAAGACGTGACACGCGGGGACATCATCGACGTCCATGGCGACCGTATCCCTCGGCGACAACTGCACCGCAATCCCGTCTCTCGAGCCGGCTACCTTTGCCTCTCCAAACGGTCGACATCAACTGTCGAACGGACGGCTCAGTCTGGCGATCATGACGCCGCAAGGACGTTTGATGGTCCTGTCGGCGCGGAGAGCATCGCTTGACTGATCGGCTCGATCCAGCTCGCCGCCGGCGCCTGATGCAGTCGGTCAGGGGGCAAGACACGCTGCCCGAGCTGACGGTTCGATCACTGCTCCATCGGCTCGGCTATCGCTTCAGGCTCCACAGGCGGGACCTCCCCGGAACGCCTGACATCGTGCTGCCTTCGCGGCGCGCTGTGATTTTCGTTCATGGCTGCTACTGGCACGGGCACGGATGCCGCATCGGCCGTCTGCCGAAGAGCAGATTGGACTATTGGGGACCGAAGATCGAAGCGAACAGGTCGCGCGATGCGCGCAAGCAGGAGGGGCTCCATGCTATGGGCTGGCGCGTTTTGGTAGTCTGGCAGTGCGAGCTGGGCGATACGGACGCTCTGACCCAGAAGCTCCGCGCCTTCCTTGAAGGTGGTCTCTGAGTCCGATCGACAGCGCCCAAGATCCGATCGACAATGCGATCATCTAAGAATAGTTGCACGAGGAGTCGTATGGCACGTCCTATCGGGGTGGATCTCTTTGCCGGCGTCGGCGGTCTGAGCCTCGGGTTTGAGCAGGCCGGGTTTGATGTCGCCGCCGCCGTCGACATCGACCCCATCCACTGCGCAGCGCACAAGTTCAACTTCCCCCGCACGGCAACGATTTGCAAGAGCGTCGCAGAACTCTCGGGGCAAGAGCTGCGCGAGCGCTCCGGCATTGGCGCTCGCGAGATTGATGTGGTGTTCGGCGGTGCGCCCTGTCAGGGCTTCTCGCTAATTGGGAAGCGGGCGATGGACGACCCACGAAACCAACTTGTGTATCACTTCGTCCGAATGGTGCGTGAGCTTCAGCCCAAGTGCTTCGTTTTTGAGAATGTCAAGGGCCTGACGGTTGGAACTCACAAGCGGTTCCTGCAGGAGATTATCGAAGCGTTCCACGATTGCGGCTACGAGGTGCAGCTGCCATACAAGGTACTCAACGCCGCCGAGTATGGCGTGCCACAGGATCGACGCCGCCTCTTCTTGATGGGAGCCCGTAAGGGACTTCCTTTGCCCGTCTACCCGGAAGCTGACTACCCGGAAGCTGAGGGACGCGTCACAGTGCGTCAGGCAATCGGGGACTTGCCAGACGCAGAGCAGTTTCCGGAACTGGTTAATCGGGACTGGGTGAAGGCGAAGTTCGGCCGCCCATCAGCCTACGCCGCGGTACTCCGAGGCAAGACCGATGACCCTTTCGACTTCAGCGCGCGCAGGATCTTCGACTCGTCGCTGTTGACTTCGAGCACATTGACGGAACACACTGAACTTTCCCGAACGCGATTTGCCGAGACCGCCCATGGCGCGACAGAGCCGGTGAGCCGGTTCCTCAAGCTGGACCCAGATGGCGTTTCGAACACACTTCGCGCGGGCACGGCTAGTGATCGAGGAGCGTTTACCTCCCCTCGTCCAATTCATCCGTTTGTGCCGCGCGTCATTACCGTTCGCGAAGCGGCGCGACTTCACTCTTATCCCGACTGGTTTCGATTTCACGTCACCAAGTGGCATGGGTTCCGCCAGATTGGGAACTCCGTACCGCCGCGTCTAGCACGTGCGGTGGCAGGACAAGTGCTAAAGGCTCTCGGCGTGCGCCCATGCAGGCCGGCCGAGGCGCTGGCGCTCGGCGACGTCGCGCTGCTCTCCATCTCGATGGCAGATGCGGCGCGAATGTTCGGCGTTCCCGAGGACATCATCGCGAAGCGCCAGAAGCCGACCGCAAAGCCAACGTCGCAGAAGAGCAGACGAAAGGCAACCGGTGGGATGCGCACACAGAAACAGACAGAACTGTCGTGCGTATGACCACAAGGCGTCAGGGCGGGAAGAAGGCCGAGCCGGCACAGAATCGGTACCAAGCGCTCATCGAGCGCATCTTCTTCACTCACTACACGAAGGGCAAGACTTCGCTTCCATTCGTTCGCAGCGAGCTCAAGCAAGCTGCTAGCGACCTTGGGATTGCATTGCCCGAGAACCTGGGCGACGTCATCTACGCGATCCGCTTCCGGACGCCAATGCCTGCAAAGGTACTGGCAACACAACCCGAAGGCTACGAGTGGATCATCGAGCTGGCGGGCCGTGCCCAGTACAAGTTTTGTCTCGCGAAGAAGAATCGGATTGTTCCCAACGAGTTGCTCGCCCGGATCAAGATCCCAGACAACACGCCCGAAATCATCGCCGCATACGCGCTCGACGATGAACAGGCGCTGCTGGCAAAGGTTCGGTACAACCGCCTGATAGACATCTTCCTCGGGGTCACGACCTTCTCGTTGCAGAACCACTTGCGAACCACGGCGAAGGGTGTGGGACAGATCGAGATAGATGAGCTGTACGTGGGTCTAGACAAGTTCGGTTGCCACTACGTCATTCCTGTTCAGGCCAAGGGCGGCACGGATCAAATTTCGATTGTGCAGACCCGTCAGGACATGACGTGGTGCGCCCAAAAATATCCAGAGTTACGCTGTCGTCCGATCTCTGCGCAATTCATATCGAGCGACCAAATAGCTCTCTTTGAACTGACGGTCGAGGGAGACGAAATCCGCGTTGTTGAGGAGCGCCACTACAAGCTTGTGCCTGCGACAGAACTGGACCGCAAGGAGATCTCAAGCTACCGCTGAGTCGACCCATTGCACCGCCCGAAACCCGACCGCGACTACCAGGGAGAGGAAGTACTCGCCGCCAAGCGGACTCGGGTGCCAGTGGGTCGCGGAGACTTTTCCGTTAGATCGTCGTTTCGACGAAGACTGGGAACTGACGATAGTACTTTCGGTACTTCGCAATCTCGTCATCGTAGAGCGCCAATCCAGCAGCTCTTGCAGCGGCCAGCGAAACTTCGCCTCCGCCTGTGTCCGGT
>JABLTH010084813.1_pt1 | contig 18349 bp, 25 predicted proteins | sample 7875711 | NCBI WGS metagenome assembly JABLTH01 (sample SAMN14941262, study PRJNA633318) | bioreactor metagenome | isolation source: bioreactor | place: China | collected 2019-03-05 | reverse complement strand
TTTTGAGCCGCGACGCGGACATCTCTCGAAATATCATATCCACGGCATTACTGGTCACCGCGATCAGTGCCGCCACATTAGTGACCGATCCGCCAAACTTACGCCTGACCGCCACCATTGCTCGATCGAGGTCTTGTCTTGATTTTGCCTCCTCCGCAGCCACGCTCTTGGAGCGCTGCGCGGCCAGCGCATCAAGCGACGCTGAAAAACTGCCCGCCCAGGGCACGCCGTCCATCGCATCGACGCTGACGAGCGATGGAGCGGGAAAACTTCGGAGCCGGAGATGCCCCCAGTCTTTGCGCGACTGCGTGTCCATGCGGCCAACGTCCACGATCTCCGCGCTGCCCCCGCCGAGCGATGGCGGCCCGGCGACGCGCGAGTCATAGGTGACGATATATTGCTCGCCGAGCGCCCAGTCGCAAAGAAACACGGCGAACAGAAAAACCGACTTTATACCCGCTAATATCCAATCACGCATAATCCATCTCCAGAAGCAACGCCCATATTCGCCGCCCCAACGGCTACGCCAGGGGAATACTCCTCGAACAGATCACCCTCCGGCAGATACGGAGCCGTAGCGCTGGGCAACGACGTAAAAACATAGGAAACGTAGTTGCTATTGGCGAAACCACAGCCGCCCGCGCCGCTTGCGGTCGTGTTCGTAACAGTGGTGCGTCCGCCTGCGCCACCGCGATATCCGCCGCCGCCCCCGGCGGCCAATGACAAAGCGACGGCGGCCCCGGACTGTCCGACACGATTCGTCGAGCCGTAGGAGTACGAGGCGGTAAGGTTGGTCCCGGCGATGGCGTCAAGCCCATAGATGTTAGCCGATCGAGCGCCGTATGCCGTGGTCGTCGAGTTGACTGACCCTCTCTGCCCGAAATAATATCCGCCCGCTCCACCATGACTCGCCCCAGACCCCCCGCCACCGCCACCGCCACCTGCGACGAGTACATAGTTTGTGCCGGTCCCTTTGAAGACCGCTGACGCGCCCCCGCCATGTCCAGCCTCTTGGCTGCAACAGACCGCGCTCTTGACGCCGCCCAACATACCGTTCGGACCCCATCCGACACTGGCGGACGAACCGCCACCGCCCACAGAGATGAGATAGACCTCAGAGGGCAGAACCGTCAATTCTGCGTAGTAGAACCCCCCCGCCCCGCCTCGCCCAAGGGTGCCGTGCCCCGTCCCGCCCGCGCCGCCCCATAGCCAGATCGCCATGTTCGTAATGCCCGCTGGAACAATGAACGTGTTCGTCGAGCCCATCGAGTACGCAAAAGATGTCCGGTTCGTGCCGATGGGGAGCTGACTTCCGCTCCCCGGACCCGGTCCGCCGATGAACCCCCAGTAGTAGTTCGTGTCGCCGACGGCAAACAGCGTGCGGGCAAAGCCATCGTTGGGCGCTCTTGGCACAGGAGGCATCGACACGCCACCCAGAACGAGCGATGTTGTCGTCAGAGAACTCCCGCCCGCGTGGAACTCGTTGGCGAATACGCCGCCCCACGGACGAGAGGCCAAACCGACAGACCCGTTAGAGGCGGAAAAAGGAACGACACTGTAATCCGCTTCCGTCGGCGACATAAGTCCGCCGCTCTCGCGCTTCCAGTTGTCGTCGTTCGTAACGGAAACCGACACAAAAACGTCACCGCTCAATCCGGCGGACGCGGCGTTTGTGATCGTCAGCGCCTCCCGACCGATGTCGAACGGAGGGCCCACGTCCTGCAGATCGAACGCTACGAGCGACGAGTTGTACAGGCCCGGCGGAAGATTGTGGTACGCGCGGAGATAGGCGACGCCGTTGGAGCCATCCACCACGGACGCATTGAACACCGCGACCGTGGGCCCCGCGCCGTGAAAATCTTCGCGCACAATCCACTGCACCAGCGCCGTGCTCAAATTCACCGGGGCCGACGCCGCGTCGCGCGCATACACGAGGTATCGGAACGTGTCCGCCGTGGACAGCGAAACGCTCCGCGTCGTCAGCGCCTGGATATTGTTCGTCACGATCAGGTCCACCTGCGCCCGCGCCGCAAGCGCCGTCAAAAAAAGGATGGCGAAAACGCGCCTCACAGGTTCGTCGTCCAGTCATATTGAATCGGCCAGCGCGCCCACTTGTTCGTCCGCATGCTTCGGAACACCATATAGTTCGTCCCGTTCATCTCCATCTCGCGCAACTCCCCCGCCACGCCCGTGGCCGTGTTGCTCGTGATGGGTGCCCACTCAATGGTGACGGCATTTGTCGCCCACGACTGGAACGCCGCAATCGTCAGATACGCGACGAGGACTGCATTTGATCCAATGGACCCGTCGCCGTTGAAGACTTTAACACTTCCCACGTACACGCCGTTGGACGCATCAATGTTAAAAGTGTCTGTGCCGTGCGATGGATAACCGCCGGGGTAAGGCAGGCCGAGGCCAGACGCCCAGACGAAAGTTCGGGCGTGAGACGGACTCGCACGAGACCCCATCGCGATCACATCATTTTCTGCACCCACATTCGTGATCGAATTCAGATTTCCGATTGCATAGTTGCGATTGCCGCGAACAATGTTGCCGAGGCCCAATGCTCCACCCTCGTTGTTCACATTAACGTCATTGCCACGGCCGATGGCGAACGCGCCGCCGGCCAGAGCACTTGAAGCAGAGTTGCCGGTTCCGCCGACAACGAGATTTGACGCCACGGAGAGCGATCCGTACACGGGCCCGCCGGACAGCGGTATGGCGTTTGTGATCTGAATACGGCCTGCATTTGCAGCCCAGAAATTCGTGGGTGATTTCACGACACCGTTCGTATCCACTTTGACGAAGCGGGCAATCGTCGGGTTCGTCTGCGCGCCGGCGCAGCTTGCGGCGAGCAGAATTGCAACAATGATTCTCTTCATTTTCATTCCTCCGGTCCAAAGGCCAGCGTTTCCTCGTTGCCCGAGCCTTCCAAAAAGATGGTCCGGTATTCCCCGGTCGTCCGATTCTTGAGCACGAACATGCCGCTGCTGTTCATGCGCGCGTTTCCGCTCGTCGTTCCGATGGGCGCGAGGCCGAGTTGCGCGCTGTCCTCTTCGATCTCCAGCATCGTGAAGCCGTAGGTCTTCTTCTTCCCGCTCGTGAGCACGACGTGCACGACGAGCCAGAACGATTTGCGGTAGTTCGTGTGGCCGGTCATATCCACGTTCGTCTGCACGGCCGTCACCGGCACGACGGCGTGCTGTCCCGTGCCGTTGTCCCAGTTCGTCTGCGTGCACGCCGTCAGCGAGAAATCCGTGCCCGAGACTTTCTGCCACAGCGCACCGATGGTGGCGGACCGGTCCTGGTGCAGCTCCACGATCACCGAGGTGACGGTCGAGAGGTCGTCGTGGATGGCATCGCCGTCGAACAGACCGATCTGAATATCCAAGTCGTTTCCGCGCCAGATCAACGGCGCGGTGTTTGTGATGATGTCCACCATTGCCGCGTGCGAACGCCAGTTGCATTTCAGGCGGAGTTTTGCTGAATCAGGCGCTGACATTCTGAACCTCCGTCGCCAGGAAATCGTAACGCACGTTCACATTCACACCCGTGCGCGACATGCGCACGCCGCGCAACACGGCCGGGTTCAATCTTCGGATGGTGGCAACGCCGTTCTCGTCATACGTCACGATGTGCAGCTCGCCCTTCGCCGGTAGCGTCTGCGGATAATCCAGAACGAACAACTGCGCCGCCTGGCCCGTCGCGAGTTCAACGTTCACGGAGAACCCGTATTGGCGCAGGATGTTCCCCTTATCCGCGAGCCGCTGGTACGTCGCGCCGAGAATCGGGTCCTGCTGGACGAGGCGAGAGAAGTCCGAAGCCTCGCCATCCGGGCCCACGTGCAGCCCCACGCCGCGCTCGGAGCCGTGCGCCAGAATCCACTGCTGCGACTCTGAGAGTTTGTAAACGACCTTCACGTTGACTCACCTTGGGATCAGGCCACAGACCCTACGGAAAACATCGTCCCGCTGCCGGTCAGCCGCGTTGCCACGAACTCCAGTTCGCCGTGGCGCAGATCATCGAAGCCGTAGCCGTGCGGCGCGCGCTTGAGCGCGACGGAGTTCACCGTGACCAGCGGCGATCCGCTGCCCGCTCCGGTGAACGTGATGTTCGCCGCGCTCGCGGCCATGCTCATGCCGCGCGCGACGCCGCTGCCCTGTCGCTTGAGCAGCGTCATGACCTGGGCCAGCGTCGGATTCACCGGCGCGAACTTCACGCTTATGTCCAGGCCCTGGAGAATGACGTCCACGATACCGTCGTCGTCCGTCATGATCTCCTTCGCCTTCAGCGCGAACGAGATTTTCGCGCCGTCCTTGAGCTTGATGGCATTCCAGGGCGCGGACTGCCCCGCGATGGCCGCCGTATAAACCACCGTCTTCACGTTCGACGTGCTCCAACTCGAATCGGAGAACGCGGCGTCGGCGATGGTGTCGCGCTTGTCGGCGGCGGACCAATCCGTGTTGTTCTTCCCGACGCACGTGATCGTCACCGACCCGATGGGCGTCTTCACAGAGGAGAGTTCAATGTCCGGCCACTTCGAGATGTAACCGGCGGCATACGTGATTTTCTCTTTTCCATTCAGCGGGTGAATCACGACCGGCACGTCCGACGCGCCCAAAAGCGACGTGCCGACGACCGGGTTCGTGATCGGCCACAACACGGAGAGCGCCGCCGCATCCCACTCGCCGCCGGGCGTGAACGTGATCTCCGTTTTGATTTCCTTCACGCGTTCGTCCACCTTCCCGTGGGCGGACGTCGAAATGTCGAACGTCTCGAACTGCGTCACGGCTTTGACCGCGTCCTTCGCGTAGAAGGTCGCGCCGCCGAATTGAATGATGCAGGGGCCGAGCAGAATAGTTGTTCGATCAATAGCCATGTCCGTTTCTCCTTATTTTCTTGTCCATCCACCGCGGGCCTTCCCGCGAATCTGGTAGATCAGCTCTCCGTTGCTGTCGTTGAGCAGGTCAAAATCCTCCAGCAGCACCGGCAACGACTTCTGATGCGTCGCCGCGTTCAGCGGATTGAACACGTCGAAAATCTCCACGACCGCGTCCGGGGCCGTCTTTTTCGTTCCATCGCCCGACCTGTTGATGACCACGTTCTCGTGCACCGTCATGCCGATGCCGAAGGCGATGGACCCGGCCCCGACGCCCGGAAACTCGACGCGCCCCTTGAGCATCTCGACGACCACGACGATGCCGAGTTTCCCCAGGGCCGTCTGAACCTCGTTGATCACGTCGCCGCGGTCCTCCGTGATGACCTCGACGTTGCTGAAGAACTCCCGCGCCTTGAGCCACTGGCGGATATCCTCCTGCACGGCGCTGAACAGGCTCATGGCGTCCACCTCACCGTCGCGTCGGTGCGGTCCACGACGCCCACGTCCAAGTTCGTGCCGCTCGCCGGACGGAAGATATGGACCGCGCTGAAATAGGTCTCGGCGGCGAGCGCCGCGCTCGCCGCGGAAGACAACGAACTGCGGATGTGCCCGTTCGTCGCGTTCACGATCACGGAATTGGTGAGGATCACGAGATTCGTCAGCGTCGCGTCCGTCGCGCGCCACCGCGCAGTCCCGTTGGTCGGCAGAGACCAGGGCGAGCCCGCGCCGTCCACCAGGTAGAGGTTGTAGTTAACTTCCTCGCCGCGGAACCACGAGATCGCGTCGCGCTGCTCCAGGCGCGTCACGTCCACCGTGCGGTGAATCGTGCGCGGCGGCCACTGCGCGAACGCGCAGCCCGCCAACGCCACGATCACGCACGTATGGAACAGTTTCCGCATCAGGCGCTCGCGGGCCAGGCAACACCGCTCACCTGGCGGATGACCAGGCGCGGCGCGTTCTCGGCGATGTCGTAGAAGTGGACGTTCAGCTTTTGCAGAACGGTTTTCGCTTTCGGGTCGCGGCGGTCCTTCTCAAAGTCCGGCGGCTGGATCAGCACGTCGAGCCGCGTCTCGCTCACGCGCATCGGCACGACCAGCTGGTATCCCGAGGCCTTGAGGTCTTCCGCGAGCTTTTCAAACGCGACGTCCACCGGAGGCGGCGCATTCGTCGTTTCGGAATCAGGGGTCTTGTTCTTGCTCATGATCTCTCCTTTTTCAAAGTCCTTTGAGGGTTTCGCGCGTGGCCTGGCGCTCGCCGCGACCGTCGATGTGAATCCCGGTCCCGCGCTGTACCGTCGGCGTCATCGGGTCGTCCGGCTCGCTGATGGGAAATTCGTCGGACCCCGCGATGTCGAGGTCCTTATATGCGCGCTCAATCGCGCGCCGCTGGTCGTCGCTCAACTTCAGCGGCAGCCGCGTCTGCATCGCCTCGATGATCAGCATGCAGGCGCACGTCTTGAGTTCCGGCGGAACGGCGTTCGCCGTCGCGCTGATTGAAATTCTGTTGGAAATCCGGTTGCGGATGTATGTGCAGCGGTCAGGCATCACGCGCGCAAACGGATCTGTCTGACCGGACGCGAGCGCCGCCGACCGCAGCGCCGTCATTTGCGCCGCGACCAGGTAGTCGTTCAAGTCCGTCACCGCGATTGTGAGCCAGGCCGCCATGTTCGGTTCCTCGGCAAGAATCCGTCGGTTGGAAGCACGGGTTGCCCCGGCCTCCAACCGACGAATGGATTAGCTCACCGTCAACTTGCGGACGCCGAGCGAGCTCGTGCCCACGATGTTGGAGTAGTGCTCCACCGAGATGATCACGACCTTCGCGCGATCCTCGCGATAGACGCGGTACTTCGTGCCGCCTTCGCACGGAGTCCAGAACCGCTTGAAGTTCGTCGGGTCCTCGGTCGTTACGTCGTCCTCGGCGTAGAACGCCAGGACGAGGTTCGCGACGATCTGTGACTTCGCCGACGCGGAGGACTGGTACCGCTGGCGCGACACCATGATCCGGTCCAGGCCGAGCAACGCCGCCACCTCTTCAGGCGACTGGTTGCGCCCGGCGAAACCCGCCGCCGTGTTCTGCGCGCCGGTGGAGAGGAACCGCTTCTGCCAGGCCGTCTGGCCGAACAGCACGCGGTTCGGGTCCACGCCGCTCGCATCGCCCGCGGCGACGAGCATGTCCATGATGTCCTTGTCCGGGTCCTTGCCCGCCGTCGCATCCCACGTCATCGCCGAGTTCGTCGCCGCGGCGGACGCCAGCGCGATCCCGCGCCGGAGTTCGTTGCGGTACAAGCGGCGGAGCACACGGCCCGTTTGCTGCGTCGCCGCCCGCTCGATGTCCGGGTGCTCGTCGCGGTCCAGGCGGATCGAGAGGCCCTTGTTCAGGGTCTTCTCGTTCACGGTGGACCCCTTGGACTCGACGAGTTTGAAGTCCCCGCCGATGGCCCGCACGTCGTCGGTCTCCGAGAAGAACTCTTGGGCATTGTCGGCCTTCTTGAACTCGAAGCGCCGGCCCACTTCAACCGGCGGCGCGAGGAAGTCCAGCACGCCCATGATGTCCGACGGGTCGCGATAGCCCACGGCATAAGTCGTGAGCGGCTCGCTGAAGTTTTCCGTCGTGAACCGTTCCTCGTTGGCGAGGTGGATCACGTTCGGGGCGATGCCGAAGCCGCCCGCGTCCTGGGGCAGCCGCTCGCTCGGCTCGAAAGCCGAAATCACACTGTGCGAATCTTTCTTTTCCATTTTCGTCTCCATGATGTTGTTGGTGTTGGCTGTGATCCTCATCACCAGGGAGACTTCACTCATGCGCCGTCTTACGGCACGACGCGCTGGATGCACGGCATCGGCGCGATTTCAACAATGTCGCCGTCGGCGGACGCCGCGACGAGCGCGCGCCCGATGATGTAATAGGTCCCGGTCGTGCCGGGCAGCGTGCGGACTTTGCCGCTCGCCGCGGAAACCACCAGCGCGCCCGCCGTGATCGCGGCGGAGGCCACGACCTTCAGCGTTCCGGCGGCCGCTCCGAACAGCGCGACGTTGACGGGAAGGCCCGCCGCGGACGCTTCGTCCGTAATCACGCCGAGCGGAATGTCCGCCGTGCCCGCGAGGTCCACGTGGTCAATGTCCGTTCCGATTTTCGCCAGCAGATAGCGCGTGGTGATCGCGCCGTCCGACAGCTTCGTGATGTTGCCGCTTTCGTGGATGCCCTCCGCGACGTTGGCGAACAGCATGATGCCGTCCTTCCGATTCCTGCCGATCAGCCACAGGCACAGCGCCACGGCTGCCAGCAGGAGCAGTACTGTCAATGCACTCGTCATTTCTTCACTCCTTCGTTTTGCCTGGGCACCATGCCCGCGGCGTTTTTTCTTTTATCCGGCACACGCCGGGAAATTATTGTTTCCCGAAGAGCGCCGCGTTCTTCGCGTCCGACTGCACGGCGATGAACGCCGTCGTGTAGTCTTCGCTCTTCTCCTTCATCCGCTCGTTCACCAGCTCGATGATCTTCGTCTGGCGGTCCACCGCCGCGCCGGAGCGTCCGGCCAAATCCGCCGGGAGCGCGGACTTCGTCTTGATGAGAGGCTTCGCGTTTGCCAACTCGATGACTTTCGCGTCCCACTCGGCCAGGAGCGCCGTCTTCCAGTTCGCGCGGTCGGCCTCGGTGATCCGGCCCTCGTTGAGCGCGTTCGCCAGGAGCAGATCGGCGCGCGCGCCGCGCTCGGTGCGGACTTGATCTTCCAACGATTGGATTTTTTCTTTGTCCGCGTTCCAACCGTTGGACAATTCGAGCGTCTTGGCTTCCAGTGCTTTGAGCTTCGCGGCGTTCGCGTTCCAGGCGTTGGAAAGTTCCTGGACGGCATCCGACGGTTCGGCGGGCGCGAGCAGTTTTTTCACGCCTTCGATCAGCGCGGTGACTTTCGCCAGCAGTTGATCCTCGGTCGTGATGTTCTTGTCGCCGAAAAGGGCGATCAGTTTTTCCAGCAGGTTCATGTTCTCTCCTTTTTGATCCGCGTTCGGCAACGCAATGGGCGCAACCGCCATCCGCGGGAAATTCGTGAGGCCGACGCTCTTCGTCCCGAACGGCTCATAGACCTTCCAGCCGTCCTCCATGACGTACTTGTCTTCCTCGGCCAGCAGCACGGGCGACCAGTAGGCCCAGTAGAGTTCCCGGCAATTCTTCTCGCCGAGGTCATTCCACTTCGGCTCAAGCCCGATGCCGTTCGGGAGCACTCGCATGCCAACGATCCGGCCGTAGCGGCGCTTGTCGCTCGCGCCGCTCTCGAAGCCGGGCACGTCCGGGTGACCCACGTAGATCGGCATGCCCAGGAACAGCCGGGCGAGGCGCTGACTGGCGCTGTTGAAGAAGGCGACGATCCGCTCGGCGGACTGGCGATTGATCCGCTGCTTGATCCGCCGCTTCGAGTCCCACACGTGATCGCCGAACGGGATCACGAGTTCCCCGTCCGCCACCGTCATCGCCTCGTTCACCAGCTCAAGGCAGACCGGCTCCCCAGGCGGAGCCTCATTCGGCAAGAAAAGGACCGTTCTCGACCCACGCCGACCTGAACGTGTTGTTTTCCTCTCTTCGGCCACGGGAAGGCCATGGCAGGCCGTTGCATTTCGTTGCAACGGCCCGATCCCCCTTTTTTTGGGCGACGGGAGCCCCTGGGGGAGATCGCGGCAGGTTTCGGCGTTTACGCGGTTCGGGGTCATTTGAGCCTCCGGTAATCGTGGTAGATCAACGGCTCGAATTCCGCGCTCGCAACTTTGCGGGCGGGCGGCATCAGACGCTGCGGAAGGCGCGCGACGTAGCGCTGCCATAGGTCTTCGGCGCAGCCCCAGCCCCACTTCGGGTGAGGCAGCTTCCAATTTCCCGCCGGACGGCTGTCCGCCGGAAGCGCGTGAACTGCGCCGCGGAAGCTCAAGCCCTCCTCATTCATGGCCGCCGCCGCGCCGCAGGCTTTCGGGCAGGCCGCGCTGGTGCCGCTCCACAGCGTCCAGCGGCCGCCCTGGTCGGGCGAATAGACGCGGTCGCCCCACATCACGCAAAGGACGTTGGAACCGTCGCCGCTCCACTTCGTCGGAACGCCGTGGCGATGACATGCGCCGATCACGTAGCTGTCGTCCAGGACGCGCTGCGGGAAATCCACGTCGTTGTCGTCGTCGTTCTCGTCGTTGTTGCCCGCCGCGCCGAAGTCGAGAAACCCGATCCGCTTTTGCAGCGCCTGGTACGGCCCGATGAAATCTTCCATGACCGTCTGCGCCTGCAGCTCGCCCATCGCGCTGTCGCCGTCCCACGCGCCCCATGAACGCGTGATGTAATCCGGCTGCTCTTTGGAGATCGCGTCGAGAATGAACTGCGACGTCGCGGACCACTTCGCGTTCCGGTCGAAGATGCGCACGAACACGATCTCCGCGGCCACCTTCGCGCCGACGAGCGGCGCGCCCGCGAGCCAGCCGCACAAAGCGCCGTGTGGATGACACGGCGTTCCGCGCAGAGCTTCCGGCTCGATCCCGCGCAGATGGATGCCCGGAAGCAGCGCGGCGTAGGCCGGGCTGATGATCGGCCCCTGCGTGTCGATGACCATGAGTTTCCGGCTCATCTCATTCGCCCCCGATCCATTCCGAACCGTCCCGGCCCGGCGTCGTGTCCGCGTCATAGCCGCGCGGCGCGTGCGGCGACGCGCAAGCGCCGAGGAACAGGGCCACCGACAGAATGAGGAGCACGCGAATCATCGCGACTCGGGTCCTTTCTCGTTCGGCGAGATGGGCAGCGAGAGCGATCCGCCGCCGGACGGCTTCGAGTCCTGTAGAGTGCCGGACCGCGCGGGGCCGCGTGTCGTCGTGGTGGTGTTCACATTGCTGCGGTTCGCCATGACAACCGTGCACCCGAGGAGCGAAACACAGATCGCGATCAGCAGCGCGACACCGGCGATCACGCCGACAACATCGGCGAAGTTGCAGAAGGGAATTCGATTCGCTTTGCTTGATTTCATGTTCACCTCACGGCCAACGCGTGGCCACCAGTTGACTGACTTCACTTCCATCGTCAGGGTTCCCGATTCCGACCCAAACCGTCTCGCCGCTTTGCGGGAGCGTGTGCCCGTTGTAGCCGCCCTGCACGTTCGTGCGGCAGTCGAACCAGCCCCGCTTTCCGACCACCCACTCGCATTTCCCGCCGACAAATCTTCCGCCGATGTTGCGGATCAGGATGCCGATGGCGTTCACGCCCTTCTTGCCGCGCGCCGGCCACGGAATTTTTGGAGAGGGCGTGAAGTAGCAGCGGCTCCCGGATATCCGCACGTCGGACAAGGCCAGGACGGTTTCCGCTTTCCCGTAGTTCGGCCCGCGCGAGGTGAGCCAATGAACATTGGATGGCGACAGCGCACCGGCCGCGTTTGTGGGCGATGCCGGAGGGGGTTCCAGCACCGGGGCCTGACCGGCGCGCTGTCGCAAGACTTCAATCGCGCGTGCGGTCCCGCCGTTTCCGAATCCGTCCGCGCCGCCCTCAATGACGGCCGCTTCACCGAGCCGTTTCGCTTCGTCCGTCTCGCCGGACTTGTGATATTCGGTCGCGTAAATTCGTTTACCAGGCAGCAGACGGCGCGCCTCGCGCGTTTTTGCGACGATGTCGGAGACCGATTGACCGAAGCCGTATTGCAGATAGAACGCGTCAGCGCTCTGCGCGTACTCCCAGTGCTTGATCGAGCCGGTGTGAACGCCGACGGGTTTCCCGGAAATTTCCTGCAGATATTTTACGAGCCGCCCGGTCGAGACGGCGCGATTTATCGCCGCCAGTTCAACGTCGCCAAACTGACGAATCCAATACTCGTTCACCTCCAGGCCGATGACGTACTCGCTGACGAGGTCGCCGAGGTCGGCCTGCACGAGCGCGATGAATTCCTTCCATTTCGTTTCGCTCCATGCGTCCTGTTCCGGCGAGTCGTCGCTGCGAAGCCAGACGATGACGCGCAGACCTGCCTCGCGACATTGAGCAAACCAGTACCGCCACCCCTCGCGCGCCTCGTGGCGGTAGATGAACTTCGAGCGGCCGCCGGATGGATCGCCCCAGATCGTCGCCGCGACATACGCGACGGTGTAGTCCTGGTCGCGCAGGTATTGAATGATCGCGCGCTTGTCGTCCGGCGAATTCTTCGGGTCCATCAATCGGAAGCTGCATTTCGCGCTCACGTTGTGGAGCAGGAACGACGTCGCGTGAATTTCGCTCATCGCGCGCGGCGGCTTGTTTGTCACAACGGGCGGCGGCAGATTGGTGACCACGGGCGGCGCGTTCGTTGGCGCGGGCGGCTTCGGCACAATGATGCGCCAGTCGCCCATGCCGAAGCTAACGGCGACGGATGCGAGGAAAAAGAAAAGCAGCGCGCGGAGTCTCATGGCGCGGCCCCCTCTTCGATCCCGTTCGCCAGCGCCGCGGCCATCAGCGCTTCCAGGACGCGGCGCACGTCGTCGCTCGCGCCGATCTTCACGAGCAGATCGGGAAGCTCCTTGTCGCGGAATGCGACAAGCTCGTCGGCCAGTTGCTTATCGTCCAATCCCTCCGACTCGGCGCGCCGGTAGAGCGCAATGAGTCGGTCGGCGAGTGGCTTCAGCGCCGCGTGGTCGGCCTCGGCAAGCTGCATGCGCGCCGCGGCCAGGAGAACGCCCGCGGCGTCCGGGTCCGGCGGCGTCTCATTCGGCAGATCGAGCGTGGGCGTCTTCGCGCGCGGCACGGCGACGGTCTGTCCGTCTTCCGGCAGATTCCGCTCGTAGCGCGACGCCAGTTCTTCAACGGCCTGCGGCACGCCGCTGTCCAGGAGGAAGCGATCCACTTCCAAGTCCTGCTTAACGTCTTTCCGCACGCTGGTCTTGAGTTTGAAATACGCGAGCGGCTCCACGTCCTTGCCGTACACGTACTGAAGAACGTATTTGTCCACCTGCTCGTTGAGGGTCTCGGAAATCATCGCGGCGTCGTCCGCTTCGAGCATGTCCGTCTCCGATCCCTGCAGACTCGCGCCCTGGCCCTGGCCGTCGCCCGCGCTCATCGTGGAAAGATCCGCGCCGCGCCACAGCGAGGCGATCGCGCGGTCCATTCGCTCGACCATTTTCGGGTACGGCGCTTCGCCGCTGCCCTTGAGGTCCATCATGGAAAGCTTGTCGCCGGACGAGATCACCGCAAAACCTTCCGCCGTGATCTGCTCCATCGCCTCTTTCGCCGCGTCCCATTCGGGCGAGTTGAAGTTCGCGTTCGTCTCCAGGATCGGCAGCGGCATGCCGTGGCGCTCGGAATAGACGACCCAGTCTTTGAGCGCGAGACTCTTGTAGATGTACGCGACTGAACAGGCGAGCATCAGTCCGTCGCCGACCGTCACGAGCCACTCGCCCTCCGCGAGCGGCTTCCCGCTCATCGCGTAATCCTGTTCCAGGAATTGCAGTCTGCCCGTCCGGTTCTCGAAGAACCACAAAGGCACGTGGCAAAACTCCGCCGTCAACCGTCCGCCGCGCGGCGTCCAGATGATCTCGTGAGCCGAATACATTTTCCCGGCGGCGTCCATCATCTGGCGCACGAGCATCGCGACGCCGCCGCGCTGGTTCCGGTCAATCGCGCTCGTGCACGACAGGTTGAAGTAAAAATCTTCGAGCGTCTGCTTATGACGCTGCGCCGCGCGCGACTTGTCCTTTGCGACGATCTCGTAACCGTTCCGCGCGGCGGCCTTCTTCCGCTTAAGCGACACGTTGCGCACCTGGTCGTCGCGCTGCTCGATGGCGTCGAACAGCAGCGCCGCCTGGCGAAGATTTCCCGCCGCGAATCCGTCCAGCGCCGCCGAGAGAATTTCAGGCGTCAGCGACCGGATCGGGTTGAACCGCGATTGCAGGTGCTGGAACACCCGCTGCGGCGTGACGACGCTCTTTTGCGCGGTGGCCATCAGACCATGACTCCTTGCCGACGCCCCAGCCGCGACGGACGATTTGCGGGCCGCGCGATTTCGTAAACGAGCGGGCCGCTCTGCTGCGACGCGGCCTCCACCGCCAGGGCAAAGCTCCAGAAATGGTCAGCGTGTCCCGCTTCATCGCGCGTCGCTGCGATGGACACGCGTCCGCCGGGCGACGTGACCTTCTCCGGCTTCCGCAAATCGTCGCGCAGTCCCCCGTCAGCCGGATGCTTGATCGCGCGGTCCTCGAAGAGTTGTAGCAGCTCCGTGGCCATCGCCTCCGTCACGCGCACGGTCTCGCGCTTTCGGCCCTCCGCCGCGATGCGCTTCGTGATCGGAACCGACGTCGCGAAGTTCACGCCCTGGATGCGGTGCGCGCCGAACTTGTCCTGCGAATACTCGACCAGGCCCAGTCCGATGCCGGTCATGTCGAGCGCGGCGCGGCGGAATTTTGGCATGCGGCACACCACGCCGAGCCGTTCCTGCTGCGCGGGCAAACGCATGCCCTCGATACGAAGGATGGCGCGGACGAGGTGTAGCGGCCCGATTCGCTCAAGAGCGGTTATGACAGTCATGTCACGCTGCCGACCCACGTCCACGCCAACGAAGAGATCGCCCTGCGCGTTCAGAAGGATGTCCTGCGCCGCCGCGCTCCAGTCGCCGTGGCAGATCACGCCGACGTTCTCCTGTTCCGCCGCGCTGATGAGTTCATGCGTCAGCAGCGCCATGTTCTCGTCCGCGAACGCGCACTCGTAGTTCTGGTCGTAGGCCCGCTTGTCCAGGCTCTTCGCCCGCGCCTCGTCCGGCGTGATCGGCGCGCGCGTGGACGGGTCGTAAATCTTCACGCCCATCTCGTGCGCCAGGCTGCGCGGGACTCGCGAGACCAGAAAGCCCGCATCCGAAACGAAAAGTCCGGGTTTGCCGGCGACGGCGCGTCCGCCGCTGGCCATCCGGTAAAACATGTTGTGCTTCCCGTTTCCCGTGCTCGCGATGCGGCAGAGGAAATCGGGGTTGGACGAAAGGATCGGCTCCGCCGCCTCCCAGATCGCGGCGGAATTTTCGTGGAAGGCGAACTCATCCAGGATGAGGTCGCCGGAGAAGCCGCGCGCCGTGCGCGGGTTGGCCGCGAGGATTTTGATGCGGCTCGTCGTCCCTTTGACATGCACGCGAACTTCAAAACGCATGTCCTCGTATTTCACCGGCGATTCAACGATCCGGTTTTCGCCGTCCACTGCCGCGTCCTGGTCCGCCAACTCGAACGCCTGGTCGAGCCGCCGCAACACCTCCGCGCACTTCACCGCGAACTCCGCGCCGTTGTCTTTTGAGTTCGATAGAACCGTCACGAGCCGCCCCGGTCGCGTGAGGCAGCGGTCCACCGCCCACGCCGCGAGCGTGTAGCTCTTCCCGATCTGCCGCGACCAGTGCAGAATCTGGATACCCGTCGCGCGGTCCGCGAACACCGGCTCCTGGTAGAGCCGGAACAGAATCAGCGCGCCAAGCGACGCCTTCTTGACGGTGCGAGTCATGTCGTTGCCAGCGCCTTTCCGAAAAGCCGCTCGCGCGCGGCCTGGATGCGCGCGTCTTCGTCGAGCGACGCGTCCGCCGCGATCTGTTTCAGTTCCGTCGCCGCCTTGAGCGCCGCCTTCGCCGCGTTGAACTCAAACTTGTCTCGATCCAGCGCGATCTGCTCGCGGTCCAGCTTCAACCGTTCCGCCTCGCGCTCGTCGTATTCGAGCCCGCCGAGCACCGCCGCGATATCCTTGAGCACCTTCGGCTGCGCCCCGTCCACCGACGCCTGGAAAAGCAACTGCGAGAGCCGGCCCTTCGCCGCCTGCTTCATCGCGGGCGCTTTCTCGGAGAGGATTCCCGCGCATTCGTCCGCGACTGCTGCGTGGCGGACCGTGGACTCGATCAGCTCGCGGGCGGCGCGCTCCTGGTACCAGGCAGACAACGCGCGGTTGCTGCCGAGCGCGATCCCGAATTCCTTCTTTACGAACTCGCGCGCGTCGTCGTACCGGACGCCCGGCGTGGTCAGGAGCTTCCAGAGCACGCGCTCCTGCTCCTCGCTCAACGCTTCAAGTTTTTTGTCTGACCGCGGCTTGTTCATTTTTTCGGCGATGCCCCGGCCTCGACGTTCACGCCCTTTTTCAACGCCCGCGCAATGACCGTCGCGAGAAAGACAAGCCGGAACATCCGGTAGAGCCAGGGCAGCGCCACGGCCACGACGATGGCCGTCGCAATCATCTGCGCGCCGTGAAGAATGGCGGAATACTCACTCATCATTCGTGTCCATCCGTGTCCATTCGTGGTTGTCCGCGTTCATCCGTGGTTAAACCTGCTCGGCCTCCACCAGCGCCGCCACGCCGCGCGCTGTGAGCTTGTACTTCACCTCGTCGTCCTCGCGGACGCCGAGGATTTTCAGATCGCTGTCAAGGTTCTGGACCGCCTCATTGATTTCCGCCGTCGTAGGCGGCGGTCGGATGGAGACGCGCAACTGGTCGTGCAGCGACTCCTCCGGCAGCATGTACTCGCCGCAGTCCTTCAAGATGCGCAGGATTTTGTGCTCAAGAATCTTTTGACGTTTCGGCATGGCGGCTCCTGAAATACGGGGGCGGGTTCAACAGCAGCTTGATCGTGCCGCGCATTTCGTCCACGGCGCTGAACACGTCGTTGATGCGCTTGTGGATGCCGGACGCGCGGGCTTCGCCGCTCTTGTTGTTCGCGTCGAGCCGCGCGTCGAAATCGGACCGCAGCGACTGCAATTCCGTTTTCAGCGCCGCCAGGTCGGCCTTCGTCGCGAACTCCGCCTCGATGGGCGGCTTGCGGACGAAGAGCGTCTTGAACAGGACGGCAACGGCACATAGCGCTGCGAAGGCCCACAGCCAGGACTCGATGCTACCCGGCGAAGGCGCCGGGATTTGCGCGAGTGGAAAAAAGAGAGGCGCCCCGGTTTCCCGGAGCGCGCTCCCCAGCGATGAGTCCACAGCCAACGTGTTCATCTGCGCGCGACACTAAAGGTCGCGCGCCGCATCACAAAATTTCAGTTGGCTCCGTTGGCTCGGTTGACGAAAAGTTCAGAGCTGCTTCAGCCGGCTCAATATCGTCCCATCGTCAGCACGATGGCTTGGCGGGATCGGGCGAACCAGCCCCAAGTCTGATCCACACATTGGAAGACAAGCTGCCAGCCTTGCTTCGCTTCGTCATTCAAAATCTTCTGTATCTTCTCGATGGGCAGGTTGGCCGAACCGACGAGCGTGTTCGCGACTTCACCCTCCACGACGCGTATCACCTTGTACTCACGGAACACTTTACTCCATGCAATGGGTATAGATGTTCGAGATTTCCCACCTGGTGTTATCGCCGACAAAAAAGCCCTTGCCCACTCCTTCCGCAAGCCGGGAGTTGGAGCCGCCGACATCTTTGGCAAATGCCGTGATGCTTGCCCGGTCTCCTTTGTTGTTCACGAGCCAGATTTCCAATTTGAGCCGCGGACAACTCTTTCCCCCGGTCACGCGCGCCGAGAACTTCATGTCGAGGATGTACGGGTTACTCGTCTTCGTTTCCGAGACGGTCACCCCTCGAAGGGTGTACCCATCCACCGTCATCTCTTTCGCTGACGCCACGGCCACAATCAGCACAAAGGCCAGCGCCAATATGTTCGTCTTCATATCGTGGTTCTCCTTGTGTTTTCATCCCCAGAGAATTCATTCATTGATGAGTTGCCGACCACCCCGCCAACGCGCGCGCTTCCTCCAATTCGAGACGCCTGATCTCCGCTTCAGCTTTTGCATCATTCAGTCTGCTGATTGCTTCTTGCAAGCGCACGGACGCTTTGTGGGCCTCATCCATCTCTGTGGCCTGTTCTTCCGCGGCGGCGCGCTGCTCTTCAAACGCGATCCGGGAGTCCTCCAGCTTCTTGAGCGCGCCCGATGTGTCAACGGCCTGATGGGTCCTATTCACCCACCAGTTGGCAATTTTTTCCGATCCGAAATCAATCGCGACAATGGAACCGCATACGGCGGCGATCACAAATGCCACCACCAGAAGCTGCCTTGCGGTTCTCAAATTCATTTCACGAACTCAACTTTTCTTTGTCTCGCCCCGAAAGCTCGCGATGAGACGATCAATCTCCGCGAGCAACGACCTTAATCGTTCTGCCTCCTCCTGAGTCGCCGACATTTCCGTTAAAATACTTTTCCTCACCCCTTCGAGCCGCTCCACTTCGCCAGCCCAAGATCGAGGCCTTCTGGATCGCGCCTTCGCGATTAGGCCCAATAGCCGTTCGTTTGACGGGACGAGGCCGACGGCCCTCTCCGCATGCTCAATTTTCTGCCGTGTCCGCGCGGACGCGGTGCCTTCCCTGATTGCGTAGTAGAGCGTTCGCGCGGAAATGCCCACCCTTTTAGCGAGCTCCGGGTCTGTGGGGAATCCGAAGGCAGCGCGCAGCGCGTTCAGGCGCTCTGCAAAATTATGCATTTCACCGGTTGACATATCTGCAAAACTCTGCAAACCTTCAACACTATGACACGGCACACGTTAAAGCACACGCT
>JABLTH010003047.1_pt1 | contig 18356 bp, 18 predicted proteins | sample 7875711 | NCBI WGS metagenome assembly JABLTH01 (sample SAMN14941262, study PRJNA633318) | bioreactor metagenome | isolation source: bioreactor | place: China | collected 2019-03-05 | reverse complement strand
TCTTTTGCCTTGATGCAAAAGAAGCAAAAGATCAAGGACAAATGAATGGCTCCGCCCATTTGTCCGGCCAGCGCTTCACGAAGAGTCCGCTTCAATGGTTACTTCTCTTTTAATGTTCCATACTTGTTGCATCAATTAATTCAGCTGCATTACAAAGGCTGTTTGAATGGCAGTTCAAGTAATAGGTTGCACTCAAAAAAGTAACGTACCGTTCAAGAGGCGATATTTAGAAATGGAAGCAGTGGCCATTAATACAGCTGCTGCTGTACAGTTTTTATGTAACAGGTTTAAGAGCAGGATTACTGAAGTTGAAGTTACAGAAGCACAAAAGCCATATCAGGGAACCAACCCGGGAAAGGGATGTAATCTTTCCCGGGCGGCTTTTTTGCTTACTTTTTTTCCGCAAAAAAAGTAAGAAGCAATTAAAAAAGTTAACAAAAAAATCAAATATTCTTCAGCTTTTTATCCCTTCTTTTCTTAATAAAAAACAAACCTGCCTGTTCAATTTTCTATAACAGGTAAGTAAGTTCCGCACCTACCTCCACTTCCTTTTTCTCCATTATGTTATTGGTATAACTGAGCACAAAGGCATTGCCGCCTTTTAAAAACAGTTTGTCATTATCCAGGAGCAAAGCGGTTCCTTCGGGCAGGGCCACCACGGGCAGGTGCGGATTGAGGATTAAAAATTCCTGCAGCCGCTGGTCGCGGGTTTCACCATTAAAACCGGAGATGGTTAGGTTGTAATAATGCGGGTTGATCTGGAAGGGAAAAAATCCCAGCGCCATAAAACTGCCGGGATCAATCACCGGCATATCATTGGTGGTGCAAATACTGTGGCCGGTAATATTGCTGCCCGCACTCCAGCCAATAAACGGTGTGCCGTAATGCACTTTTTCTTTGATGGCCGCAATGGCATCCGTATGGTACAGGTCGTGCAGCAGTTTGAATGTGTTGCCGCCGCCGGTGATAATGGCATCCGCGTCATTGATGGTTTCCTCCGCATCGTGATGGGTAACGGTAACAATATGATATTGTTTTGGCAAGGCCTCCCGTACTTTATTGGTATAGGCCTCATAATCGCCATCCACTGCTGCAAAAGGGATAAAGGCGATGGTGATTGGCTGATCTCCTAAAAATTCTTTTATCAGCGGGGCTGCCGTTTCTAAATAGCCGCTGTTGCCGCTGCGTGAACTGCTGAAAGCGAGTATGCGTGGTTGATCTTGCATGGCTTGTTATTATCTTAATATTGGTTCAGCGCTTGGCCCTTGCGTATTGTAGGGGCCAAGCTGTACCATCGCCCAGTGTTTTGGCCGCATGCAGCGGAAAATAAGGGTCCCGCAGCAGTTCCCTTGCCATAATGATCAAGTCGGCCTGCTGCTGTTGCAAAATTGTTTCGGCCTGTTCGGCGGTAGTAATAATTCCCACCGCACCCGTAGCCATATTTGCCTGCTGTTTAATGGCTGCAGCAAAAGGTACCTGGTAGCCGGGGCCTGCTGTAATTTTTGCATCTGGCACCAGCCCGCCCGAAGAACAATCCACCAGGTCGGTATTTTTTTCTTTTAGCATCATGGCCAGTTTTACCGAGTCATCCACCGTCCAGCCACCATTGGCCCAGTCGCTGGCGCTGATGCGTACAAACAACGGCAGGCTGGCGGGCCATACGGTTTGCACCGCATCAATCACTTCCATTAAAAAGCGGGTGCGGTTTTCAAAGCTGCCGCCATAGGCATCGCTGCGGTGGTTGCTGAGTGGCGACAGAAATTCATTGATGAGATACCCATGCGCCGCATGTATTTCAACTATTTTATAACCTGCCTGCAATGCACGCAAAGCTGCATTTTTAAATGCCTGCACCAGGGAGGCAATACCATTTTCATCAAGCGCTGTTGGTGTATTGTCAGTTGCCAAAAAAGGAATGGCCGAAGGCGCCACAGTTTGCCAGTGATGCGGACCTTCTTTTAATTGTTCACCATCCAGCCATGGCAGGTTACAGCTGGCCTTGCGGCCGGCATGCGCCAGCTGTATGCCGGGCACTGCACCATTGGCTTCAATAAAAGCTGTGATACGCTGCAGGGCAGGGATATGTTCATCTTTCCAGATGCCCAGGTCGCCGTAGCTGATGCGGCCCTCTGGTGTTACGGCCGTGGCTTCCTGTATAATTAATGCGGCACCCCCAACGGCACGGCTGCCCAGGTGCACCAGGTGCCAGTCGTTGGCAAAACCATCCTGTGCCGAATACTGGCACATGGGCGAAACAACAATACGGTTTTTTAGTGTAATGCTTTTTATGGTGAGTGGTGAGAAGAGAAGACTCATGCGCTTTTTTTTTTACAAAGATAGGCAGGGAGATGAAGGTGGAAACGGGATGGATACTAAAAACGGGTAATCATAACCTGGAGCAGATGATGTTGGCAGCCACTCGAGCCAGGTTTGTGTTTCACGAATTATGAGTAATGCGTTTTTCTTCTCTTTTCTTGATAAAAAAGAAGCAAAAGATCAAGGACAAATGAATGGCTCCGCCCATTTGTCCGGCCATCGCTTCACGAAGAGTCTGCATCAATGGTTACAACATTCTTAATGTTGCGTAATTGCTATATCATTTCATTCAGCTGCATTACAAAGGCTGTTTGTATGGCAGTTCAAGTTATAGGTTGCACTCAAAAAGTAACGTACCATTCACGTTGGAGTATTTGAAAATGGTTACAGTGGCGGTAATAAAACGCTAACGTTATAATTAGAGTAGAATGAGTAAAAGAATAGAATTACCGATGTTGAAGTCACACCTGTCCCGCAACATGCGGGAGTAGTACAAAAGCCACATCATGGAACCATCCCGGGAAGGGGGCGTAATCCTTCCCGGGTGTCCTTTTTTGGTTCTTTTTTGGACAAGCAAAAAAGAACAATACACTTAAAAGAGCTAACGAATAAATCAACCACCCTCAAATCTTTTATCCCTTCTTTTTTCTTGATAAAAAAGAAGCAAAAAATCAAGGACAAATAAATGGCTCCGCCCATTTGTCCGGCCAGCGCTTCACGAACACCCTGCCTTTTCTCCAATAACAAGACTATAGTTCCTTATTGTAAGCAACAATAAAGAAAGTAACAGTATGAAACCCGTTTGTAAGGCCGTTTGACTAATCGGCTGCACCCTGACAAGTAACGCACCACAGTGTTAACAGTATTTGAAAATAGTTACAGTGGCGGTCAAAAAAGACAAATAGTCAAATCAGGCTGTTACGAATTAAAGAACAGGATTACTGCAGTTGAAATTACACCTGTCCCGCAACATGCGGGAGCAGCACAAAAACCCCATCAGGGAACCGGCCCGGGAAGAGCTTGTCCCGCAAAAGGCGGGAGGACGTAATCCTTCCCGGGGTCTTTTTTTGGTTCCTTTTTGCGTGCCTTGTGGAGACAGGCAAAAAAGAACAATACATTTAAAAGAGCTATCGGATAAAATAAAAATGCTTCAAACACTTATCCCTTCTCTTGCCCGGGAACCTGAAACGCCGGCATTGCAAACCCTGACCTGCATCAACCTCTCCGGCATTGGCCGTCCTTGCGGCCGGGATGTTGTGTACTTAATTTGGTACAAAAGTATACGATGAGAAAAGCCCCGGTACTGCTGTTTGTACTGCTGCTGTTATTAACGGCTTGCGGCAGGAGACCTGAAGTTTTTTCGGTGAATAATTTTGCCATGCTGCAAGACAGTGAGCGGCTGATTGTTAACGTAACAGCAATGGCTGTTCCCCCAATAAAGGGCGAATGGATGGGATTGGAACACCGCATACTGGTGGATACCACCAATAGCATAAACGGTTTAAACCTGTATTCCGTTACACTGATTGATACGGCGCATAGTAAGGACAGCGGCGCCGCCTTTTACGCCATTCATTTTATGCGCACGGCCGGCAGGCCCTATATAGAACTGATACACTGGCAACACAACGACCCCCACGGCATGGATATCAGCACCAGTACTTATTTAAAAATTAACAAGCTCACCGCCGATACCATCATTGTACAAATGCCCAACAGTTATTTTACCGAAGGATGGCTGCAGGCCAGGGGCTATAATTTTTTTGTACTGGCCGATGAAAAATATGATAAAGGCCATGCGGTATATCTCACCGAAGAACCAGAACGCCTGGCCGTGTTGCTGAAAGAATTATTTGATGTGGAACGGGCCTTTCAGCCGCCGGATACTATTATACGGAGTAAACTGCAGCCGGTGATAAAGCATGTGGTGGAATGGCCGGCGGGGCGGTAGTTGAAGCAACTGCCCCGGTTGCAAAGGTTGTACAACCAGTTGCAAAGCCAATTGAACAGGTTCGTGTCTCACGAACCTGTTTTGCTATTGAGGTAAATGTTACATGTACCAGTAAACGAGATAACCAGTTGCAAAGCCTCATATCTCACAAACCCGCAATGGTTTATTATTTTGCGGCCTTACAATTTCTAACAACAAATAATCTATGCTGGAAAAAATAAAAACCCAACCGCAGCAAGTAAGCTTTGCCGGAATAATTGAATTTATTGATGCCCGTTACCAGTTTACACCCACGGCTTTTACCAATGGCGCCCTGCATAACGAAGCCGGCCAAAATAACGGTAGCTGCAAAATTTTCCAGTTTGCGCTGCTTAATAACTTAACCAAAGAAGAAACCCTTCATTGTTTTGGCCATTATTACCGGGAACATGTATTGGACAACCCTAACGGTACCGATCACCAAAATATCCGCAACTTTATGGTGAGTGGGTTTGAAGGATTGCAAATGGAAGGGGTGGCGCTGGCGGAGCGATAATGTTATATTAGCGAGGGGTAAGGGGCCAGAGGAGGGTAGATTTGTTGCGGGTCTTTGCTGCGGTTACAGACCACGGGATTTAATTTGACACCAGTCGCCCGCTAGAGCGGAAGACCGGGTCAGTGGCCCAGTCAGTTATTGGCACAGTACCTGCGGTTAGCTGATAAGCTGATTTCTTCGGTATTTCTTCGGGACTTGTTCGGGTGTTGTTCGGGAATTTGCGAAGCAGGTGCGAAGAAGACCCGAAGCAGGTGCGAAGCAAGGGGGAGTGAAATATAAGGTGATTGAAGGCGAAGGGTGTTTATGATGGCAGGAATAGGAAGACAACGAGCGGCTTTGCCGTGAAGCACTAATAAAGCGGTGCTCTTTGCTGCGCCGGGGTACCGCTTGCACAGGCTGGCGCTTTGGAGACCGCAAAGGGGGGCGGGGCCCCGTATCGCTAGGACTGAAGAAAGACTATGAAAGATTATTATAGTGATGTTGTCTTTTTACTAAGAATTTCTTTTTTTATATTTTCTAGTATTACCATACTCCGATTGGGCAAAGAATTAGGTATGTAAGTATACACTGGAGTAATGTCAAAAATATTTTTAAGACAGTTACAGTAGCCCTTTTCTCCTGTTTCCAAAACAGGTACCACATAATTAAATTTTGAAAAACTTGACCTTGGGAATCTCATATCCGCTGTACAAGACAAATAACGAATTCCATCCAATATGATTTCTTTTTCTCTATACCATTGCAAAAGCAGTTGTGGAATAATATACTCTGACCTAAATTGTATCTCTCCTGTATAAGAGGATCTATATTTGATTTTTGAATGACATGCTAAAATTAGTGGGTAAATACTAGCATAGTCAAAATACATTTTATCAATCGAAGGCGTATCATATATTTTTGATCCTTTACTCGTTGCTTGCAAAAAAACATTTAAAGGAACCAAATCAGCAAAATAAAGGGGGCGCTTATTGGTAAAACCAGCACCGTGGAATGCTTCTTTTGTGTCAGTAAGGCATTCTGACCAAGACGTATGCAAGCTATCCGATAAATAAATGCACGGAAACCCGGGTATACTGTACCGATTAGTGCCAATTGCCTTTCTTTTTTCGAAAGGCACATGAAATAATGCTTCCCGCTTTAGTAATTTTTTAAAACCGCTCGTATTCCCAGCAATGGGCTTTTTATTGTCGTTATACTCCTTTTTAACACGAAAAAAATGATGCCCGCTGTCAACTGATATAGTTCTGTAGTATAGTAATTCATTTTCTAAACCAGTTTCATCAGCGATTTGTTTAAATAAACTAAACGCCTTTGAAGGAAACCCCTCCAGATAAACCTGTAATACTTTTTGCAATCCAGTACTTAATGCCAAAACACTCTCAAGAAAATCTGTTTTATCTACAGTAAATAGCGATGACGGTGATACCGATTTTAATATGCTAAAGAAGCTTTCCATCTTTGCGTTGTAATGATGCAGAAACGATTTTTCATCTTCTGCTTCAATGTATGGCAACGCTAACTCAGGCTTTTTTAAAATTTCAGAAAGCTTCATATTATATTAATCAGTTAGTTTTTTGCTTTTTGTTAACGCCAGGGCCCTGGCAGCAAAAAGACACATTCGCCAGGTATGGCTGTTACTGAGTACTGGCAAAGGTGCGGCGGGATTGAGGGTTTTGAGCCAATCAATATGCTCTTCTCTGAACGTTACCGGATACTTTTTTTTATTGCTTTTACCTCCCTTTCGTTGAATATCTATAACTTCTTGATAAGACATCAGCGCTTTAACAGATTCAAAATCTACTATTGTTTTTTTGTCTATTTTCCAGGTAAGAAAAATATTGCAGGCTACAAAAAAGGCAAAATCCGCATTTATCTCTCGTCTTTGTTCTGGAGTTCCTGCCTTTGTAAAAACAAATGGCTGTACTGCTACAACTGCCAGTTCAGAAACTGAAATTATTTTATAGTAATGAATATTATCCTTTGAGCTATTGAGTAGTGGTTTGATATAGCCATATGCCATTCGCCAGTAATAATCATTGAGCAATTCTGCCGCATGCGAAATAGTTTTGTATGTTGGTAAAGGATTTACTGAATTAAGTTCCAAAAAGCCTTTAATCCAACCCTTCCATTCATTCAGGCGCTCACGTTTTTTTTGCGCAATAGAAATTGTTGCCAAAATTTGGGGAATATCTTAAGGTTAATAAAATATGGATTACTGCTTGTATTTGTCAGCAAGCAGGCGCTTTGCGCCTTTAATACCTTCGGCAGCTGCAAGCTTTTGGCCATAGGCATTGGGGGCACCGTTGGGAGCCTTTGAATTAGGCAATAGTTCACCATGCCCCATAAAATGGGAGTAAGTTGCCTTTTTTGTGCGGGGATTATATTTTGCTTCTTTTTGCAGCATAATATATTGTTTGTTGGTTGGCAATTGGTTTAGGTTCCTAAAGCTACAAATTACAAATCTGTATTTCAGGTTAGTATGGTTTCCTCATGCCGTTTTCCACATTTTTGACCCATTGTGGAAAGAATGGGAGCGCAAAGGTAAGATAAAAAACCTATGTGGATAACCTATTTTGGCTTTATTTTATTGCCATTTACCTACAATATTCCAAAAAACAGGCCAGTCTGCCGCTAAAACGTATATTTTAACTGTTTGGTATTACTTATCACAATAATTAGCCGGTCTGTATAAGCCTTACATTCTATTTCGTAATTCCAGCCAGTCAAAAAACTTTGGATCTTCTTTAATTTCTGTTGCAAATTGGTCTGCAGGAGAAATTCCAAAATCAGCGAAGGTGAGTGGCAGATTATTAAGCAGCCTGTAACATTTGATAAATCCTTCAGTAATCCAAGGCTCACCGATTAATGAGACAGCATTATAATAGAGCATTACCTGTTCAAAATTGGATAATTGGGCTCTTAGTATTTTTACATATTCGTATTTTTTTGGGCCATCTAATAATTTCCCGGGTTGCTCATGTACATATTTTACTGCCTGAAATAAATGCCTGAAATAATGCCCAATTTTTGCCCCATGCCCGGTAAACGGTTCATATATTTGAAGGAAGACAGCTTTCTTATCTCCATTAACTATTTCCAGCTTCTCTTTGATTTTAGAAATTTCTTTTACTTCAACAGTATTGCCCATAAATTCTTTCCGGTACTTTTCTTCCCAAACGCTGATTGATGGGTTTTGATTGAACGCTTCTTTTTTTTGTTTAAGAAATAGAATAGTTTCTTTAAAAAACTGCATTGCTGAATATTTTGGCGCCAGGTGTTCAAAAATATCATCTGTGGCATGACCAATACCATAGAAAAAAATAAGGTAACTCAGATTTGTACGTTCCTTGAGTGTTAAGGGTGTGGCTGGCGGATGTTTTTGATAAAAGTCTTCCAGTACAAAACATAGGTACCGAAGTTCAAAATAAAAAGTAGTAAAAACTTTTCTTCCGAAAACAACGCCTTGTATATTCTGTTCCGCTACGTTTTCCCGGTGTATTCGTATCATTTCGAAATATCGGTTTTCAAATCGCTCAATGGCAGTATCGCTACTTTGATTGTTAAGCTGAGTACGTTGAATATTGTTGGCTTTATACTGTATCCAGAAGGCAAGAAAAGTAAGAAACGCAGCCACCCAGGCTATAGCAGGTCCGAGTGTGCCTCCAAATGTATCACCGGTTGGTCCAGTTTCAGTAACAGCATACTTTTTTGTTTTACTGTATGCCAGCATCCAGTCTGGCACCTTTGTTAAAATAAAAAACGACAATGCAAGAAACCCAATAAATAACAGGATAAGAAAAAGGTTATGCTTTACGCCAGGTTTCATTTTTTTGTTTTAGCAAGTACAAGATAATATGTGTTAATAAAGACCTGTATCATTAAAATTATTTTACTCAGCTAAAAGAACATTTTATTCCTCCGCCGCCATTGTTAGCATATTATTTTACTCATACGCCTTTTCTTTCTTCTCCTCACCCCACACTTTCGCAATACGGTCTTTTATTTTTTGTTCAAAAATGGTAACTAGCTTTTAATTTTCTTTCACCTAGGTTTGCTCTTTGCGATTTGAGAAGTGATTTGACATGTATTTCGAATGAGTAGTGTTTGAGAGAAATTTAATGAATCTTATAAAGTATGGTAACTATAAGAGAGCCCTAAAATAAAGTTCAGTTTCTTTATCTGTAAAATACACATAGCAACCTTTAGTTCCTCTTGTCATCAAAGCTCTATAAGTATTTTTTATAAGCATCTTCAAAAACTCTTTAGTTTCCTCTTTTCTTTCACCCAGCAATTTTTTATAGCCAAAAATTGACTTATCCATTTTCGATCTCGCAGTTGGTTGAACTAAAACATTTCCATTTCTGACAATGAGATCATCACCAACGATTACTCCAATATAATCTACTTCGAGGCCTTGGCATGTGTGAATGCAACCAATTTCATTAACTGAGTTTGGGCTAACAATCCAAAGACTTCCATCGGTAGTTAAATTCCATTTCATTTTGAAATCGAATTCAGGGATTACCACATCATATAAAGCTGAATTTTTTTTACTATTCCAGTCCCAGCAATAGCCTGCCACCATCCGGGATTTATTGTTTAGAGAGTTTTTTTCTAAAATCGCCGTCCTTAAAGCTTGTGGTGAAGAAAATATTTGAAAATCATAATTGAAGTCATTCAATGCAGTATTTGCTGTATTCCTTATCTGTAAAATATTATCCAGCCATGCGAGATAGCCATCCGAACCATTGCATCTGAATTGCGAGGACAATTCCATAACAGTAACTTCTGCCTTAGCCCGATCTGCCCATTTGTTTATTTCTTTTAAAGTGCCGACATCATTAAGAGTTACCCTCTGATCTTCATCAAGGAAAAAAATAGAACATTTCGAAGAAGCAATTATTTCTTTTATCTGACTTTCACCCAGGTTTCCGTAAAGCCCCGATCTGTGATTTAATCTGTGCGCTTCATCAACAATAAGTGTATCAAAAACATCGGACTTTGTATAAATATAACTTCCCGAACCTTTAAACAAATTAGATATTTCTGTTTTTTTGAAAGTGCCGGTGAGTTTACTTTCGTAGACTGCACGTGGAGCGGCATTTTTAGATACATACTGGGTTAAGAGTCCCATTTTAGAAATTTGCACAAGCAGGTTTACTGCCACGACAGACTTACCTGTACCAGGTCCTCCCTTAACTATTAATACTTTTTTATTTTTCGCGTTTGCCTTTCTTGTCAATGCAAGTGCTGTTTCATACACAACTTTCTGATCATCTATCATTATAAACTCTGGATTTCCCTTGAGCATTGAAGCCATACTATCTGCTAGCATTTTCGATGGTTTTATTTCACCATTCTCAATCCTGTAAAGGATTTTGTTTTTATCACCATACTTTACAAATTGTTTTATAAATGCTCTAAGCTTAACTGCATCCCCCTTTAAAAAGACTGGAGCCAAATTCAGGTACTCTTTATAATTCTCATGTTTTATAACATTATCCTTGACATAATTGTGGAGATATGCGCAAGATTTAAGTATAATACCTTCGGTCGAAATTGTGCTGTTAAAATTCTGAAGTAAACTTACATATGACCAGGATTGATAGGATGGGTGGGGAACTTCTCTTATGTTACGTCCTACGAATGTATTAACTATTCCATCTTTTTCAGATAATGTTGCAGTCTCCCATTGTTTCAATTCGATAACTATAGCATACTCTGATTTATTCTCACCAAGTCCCGTTAAAAAAAAATCAATTCTCTTTGAAGACTGTGGAATTTGGTATTCAATAGCCACACCGCAATCATCTGGAATTTCGTCATCTCCCAATACTTTTTCCATGTAGTTCATGGAGTTTCTCCATGATACGATTTCATTTCTGGATGTACTGTGTTGTAGGTTAGTTTTAAAGAAATCTAGAATTTTATTTTCAATTCTATCATATAAAACATCTTCGCAAAACTCAGCTTTGTTCGCCTGGTAGACAATCATAATTATTCAATTAGCGAATGTTGAATGGACTTTTATAGTTCAGTATACTTTTTTGCTGTGCCTTTAGCTTTATCAACAGGATATTTTAAATCATTCGCCTTTAGTTTTTGGCCAATTATTTCACCAATATCAAAATTGTGTTTATGCGCAAGCAAAATGGAAAAAATAAGAACATCAGAAAGTTCTTCTTTTAATTTTTCTAAGTCAACTTCCTCAGCTTTTTTCCAGAGAAACAATTGGTTCAACTCAGCAGCTTCTATTGAGATTGCCAATGATAAATCTTTTGAATTATGAAATTGTTTCCAGTCTCTGACATCCCTGAATTTAACAATCTCATTGGTAATTTTTTTAAACTCACTCATTGCTAATAGTTAGATATTAAAAAAGCTAGGAGTTTTGCAGGTTTCGGATTGAGTGGGTATTATAGAATACAAGTGCTAATATAAGAAATACAGAAATAGTTTAAGGTGTTAATTTGTCGGGAATGTGATTTTTGTTTATTTAGCTCTACTTCTCCTCCCTAAAATACACCTTATAATAACTCATATTCCGCTCCGCATCAAAGCCTTTTTCAATAAGCTCATTATTGCCGTGGATATAGATGTGGAAATTCTTATCCAACTTCAGCACGCTTTTAAAAATACGGGCCTGGCGGCGTACGGCCTGGTTGTGTATGGCAAACTGGTCGGGCAGGGGAGCGTCGAGGTTTTGTTCCTGTTCTTCCTTGTATTGTTTAAAGAGTTTAAAGCCCTGTTCGTTGCCAATTACTTCCATGCCAAAATTATCCAGGTCAAAGTTGTCGTTTTCCTTAAAGTATTTGATGGAGCGGTTGAGCAGGTCAATTTTATCGGTGCGTTCCATGTCAAAAGCCTCGTCCATTTTTTCGGTTACAAAGGTTTTGTACACGCTCAGTACCTGCTGGGTTTGGGTAAAATTGTCGTTGCGGATCTTAAGCTGTAAAAACTCATCGATCCAGTACTGCGCTTCGTTGCGGTTGGTTTGATCGATCACCGCCACTTTATAACCTTCGGCTTTTTCGGTGTTAAAGATGAGGCAGCCTTTATCGAGCTTTTTAATATTGATGGCTTCGGCCTCGTAGCCCAGGTTAAAACCATGCGGCTGCTGCTGTACGGTGATATAGGGTTCCTTGCTTTCGCTTTTAAAAATGCCAATGGCTTCGTGGGCCTCGCCTTCAATTTGCAGGCTGGTAAAATAAGCAATATAGAGTTCGCCGCTTTTTATTTTGGGGTGGCTGGCGCAATTGTATAAATGCGTGGCCAGCTGGCGGCTGCCGGCATGAAAGTTTTCCGTGTCGGCAAAAATGTTGCTGGCAAAGCTGTACACTTCATTGAGTGTAATATCCCCGGCGGCATGGTGCAGGCGGTATATTTCATTTACCTTTTCAAAGGGCTGTAAAAAATACTGCATCAGCAGCTGGTTCAGGGTATCATCTACAATCACCAGGGGCAGTTCGCTCAGGGTAAGGGGTTCGTCTAAGAGTTTATTGCCGGTTTTATGGATGCTCAGTTGCTGCAGGGCCGCTTCGGTGTGATAGATCATGGTTGGTAATTGGGGTGCAAGGATAAGGGAAATGGTTGAAAGTTAAAAGTTGAATGTGGGTTGATAAAGTTGATGGGGTTGATAATGCAGGGGGGAAGTCGGAAAGACGGGAAGTCGGAAAGACGGGAAAGTCGGGAAAGTCGGGAAGACCGGAAGTTGGGAAGACGGGAGGAAGATGGAGTTGGCGGGTTGAATTCACCATTGACCATTCCCTATTGACAACTCACTACTCACCACTCACTACTCACTTCAGCAACTCCACCACCCTCCGCAACCCTTCCTGGTTTTGCGCATTGTTAAAGCTGTTCATCACGTCCCGCTTCTCCCTTGCGGTTAAATGAAAGTTGAGGGCGGCGCCCTTGTCTTCTTTTTCGGGGAGGTACACAAAGTTGATCTTATGCAGCAGGCTGTCGAGGCTATCGTGCAGGTAGCTGTACTGGCTGGTTTCACTAAAGTCTTGCAGCTTGTACCAGTTATGCTGCAGCATGGTGGCGGGTTTTACCAGTACATCGGTGATGCCGCTGCTTTCAACAGGCTGCTGAAAATTATCCATGCGCCGGTCTCGCAGCTGGATGATGACAACAGCGCTGGTGTTTTGCTGTAACCAGGTTTTAAAGTTTTCAATAAAACGCAGGGTGGTTTCCTGTCCGAAGTTATCGTGCAGGCCCGCATCCATGGCATCAATGACCGGGCTGGTGGGCAGCCATACGTTGGGCAGCACATATGGAAAAGTGGCATTCATGCGCAGGGCCGTCAGCAGCCGCAGGTTGTAGGGATCCTGTTTGCAGAAGAGCGCTGCAAAATCCACCGCATCGGGGGCGGCGCTGGTATCGGCGGCATATAAAAACGGTTTCATCATAAAGCTCAGCGGCTGTGTGCCCATCATCAGGGCCCGCCCATCGCGGCTGATGGTGGAGTTAAAGATCATGAGCGGTATGGCGGCGCTGTGTTCTTCGGCCGCATAATCTTTGAGCTGCGTGTTTAGTAAACCATTGCTGTTGGCGGCCAGGCGTTTTTCAAAAGCATAGCCCCGGTCTTTTACATATTTATAATTGCCCACGGTAAATTTTTGTGCGGGCGAAAAAATATCACGGGCAATCATGCTGCTGAAAACGGGGTTCAGCAGGTCCTGCGCAATATTATGGGTGTACTGCGGGTCGCTGAGAAAAATATTTTGGCCCTGCAGTTTTTGCCGGTACAACTCACGGTAATAAGTGGCCGCCAGCATACCACCGCTGGCCCCGCTGATCAGAAAAGTGTGCTGCATCAGCCGGCCATGGGTCAGACTGTCCAGGTGCTGCAGCGTGTTCATTACAAAAGTGCCGCTGCGCAGCCCGCCGCCGCTTACATTGATGAACAGCATCACGGGTTTGGGGCCCTGTTGTTTTTTCTTCCAGTTTTCCAGCACGGCCAGCATATTGTTTTTATCGGCCGCAATTTTTTCGGGTGTGCACAATTGCTGCAGCGATGTTTTGCTGTATTCCGGCCTTTCGGTTTTGTTGGTATAGTTTAAACCGTAGGCTTTATTACGTGGGTCAATGATCTCGTAATTGTATAAAATATTTAAAACAAACACCAGCACAATCACAAAGGGCAGGCTCCAGCTCTGTAAAAAATACGTGAGGGCGCCAATCACCGCGGTGCATGCGGCAAAGAATACGAAGATGCTGGCAGCGGCCGGCACTTCAAAAAACTTATTATCCAAAAAGAAACCCACCACGGCCAAAAAAATAAAGGCCAGTATAATGCAGATGATGGCGGCAAAATGGTGGCGTTTGAACACCATATCCAAAAAATCCTGGCTGTAATGGCTTACGGCCCTTGCCTTGCGCAGGCGGAAACGTCCGCTGAAATAATACCCCACTTTCAGTCCGAACCCATCGGGCTGCGGGTTGCTGGCAGGATTGTACATGAGTTTGAACTGGTGCGGATTGCCCACAATGGGCGCAATGCTGCGGGTAATGGTGCGTTCGGCACCGAAGAAGTATATAAAGGATATCAATAACAAAAGGATAAAGCCGAGGAACATGCCGGTGAGTATGGCAATGATCTCGCCGGTGTTCATCAGTTCGTTTTGTTTATCAAACCGTACCAGGCGCACCACGTAAAATGCAATAAACAATAAAGGCAGCCCGGCATTGTTGATGCAGTATTTTAAAAATGGTTTGGAAGTGGTGGCTAAAAACTTGCAGCGCTTGCTGTGTAAAATAAAGGTGGTAACATTCCAGCTCATGATGAACACGCCCAGTGCCACGCCCACAATTACAGCGCCCAGCATATTCACGTTGCCCAAATATTCCGGTGCAAAAAACAGGGCATCGGCCCCAAAGGTTTTCATAAACCCGCTGTTGATGGTGCTGGTTAAAACATACCAGCAAACCAGCAGCACCTGGTATTTACGAAAATGTAAAACGAATAATTGTACAGGGAAGGAATACCTGATATTATTGATGATGTTTTTCATGCAAGCGGATGTTGTATAAATGTAGTGAAAAAAAGGGAGGTGGATGGTGGATGGTGGAAAGTTGATGGTTGATAGTTGGGAGGTTGAAAGTTGATGGTTGATGGTTGGGGAGCGGGCAATGGGCAATGATGAATGGTCAATGATGAATTGGGAATTGAGAATGAGGAATGTTCAATGGTGCATGGAAAATAAAAAAGCCGCTGTAACTAATTACTGCGGCCCTGGCTACTGTATTAACCTTATTAACTTTATCAACTTTATCAACTTTCAACCTCAACCCTTCAACTTCTCCGGCGTAATCGGTAAACTGGTTACCCGCTTACCAGTGGCATTGAACACCGCGTTGGCAATGGCGGCAGCAGAGCCCAGTAATCCTACTTCGCCGAGACCTTTACTGCCCATGGGATTTAAATAAGGATCGGGCTGGTTTACAAATATCACATCAATTTCGGGCACCTGCGGGTGGCGGGGCACATGGTAGGTTTCAAAATCCTTACCACTGAGTTTGCCGGTAACGGGATCAGCTTTTTGTTCTTCGGTCAATGCCATGCCAATACCCCATACCACGGCGCCTTTAATTTGACTCGCGGCGGTTTTTTCACTTACAATTTTTCCTGCATCCACGGCACTCACCACTTTGGTTACTTTTATCTCGCCTGTTTTGCTGTGCACTTTTACTTCGGCAAAATGCACGGCAAAAGAGTTGAAGGCGTATTTACCACCTTCGGGTCCCTGTGCCGATGATTTTGAAATATCAATGGCGCTTTGCCCGGCTGCTTTTAGCAATGCTTCATACGCAACCGAAGCGCTGTTATCTTTCAATGTAATTTTTCCATCTGCAAAAACCAGCATGCTGGCGTTGTCAACTTTAAACTTCGGATCGCTGGCAGCCAGTTCGGCCAGTTTCTTTCTCAGTTCCATGCACACATCATGCACCGCCGAACCCACCGATGCGGTGGTAACACTGCCGCCCTGCCCTGGTGAATCGGGCAACCTTGAATTACCCAGCTCAAACCGGATCTTGGCTTTATCCATGCCCATGGCTTCGCTGGCAATGGCCACCATGGCAGTACCGGTGCCGGGGCCCATATCACTGGTGGCGCTTTGCAACAACAGGTTGCCCTTGTCATCCAGCACAGCCCTTACAGTGGCGCCCGCACGCCATGCACTCCAGGTACCGCCGCCCACGCCCATGCCTACCAGCCAGTCGCCCTGCTTATTGCTGCGGGGGGTTGCCTTGCGGTTCTTCCATCCAAATTTTTGTGCTGCCAGCTCGTAACATTGTTTTAAATAATTACTGGACCAGGGCAGGTTATTATCCGGATTTTTTTCTGCATAATTAACAATGCGCAACTGTAACGGATCCATCTTTAAATTATGTGCCAGCTCATCCATGGCCGATTCTAATGCAAAAGTGCCGCTGGCTTCACCAGGCGCACGCATCCAGATGGGTGTGCCCAGGTTGAGTGCAACAGTCTTGGTCATGGTACGCAGGTTGGGAAAATGATACATCACCTGCGAAATGCCCGTGCAGTCTTCATTAAAATTTTCGTAGGCCGATGTGTTGGTGATGGCAGCATGCACCATACCAGTAACGATACCATCTTTGGATGCACCCAAAGAAATCTTCTGCCAGCTTTGCGGCCGGTAACCCACCATGGTAAACATTTGCGGCCTTGTAAGTGTAACCTTCACCGGGCGGTTCAGTTTTTTGGCAGCAATGATGGCGGCAATACAATGCGGCCATACCCGCAGCCCGCAGCCAAAACCGCCGCCTACAAATTCGGCCTGTACAAAAACATTTTCTCTTTTTAATCCAAATACATTGGCAATGCTGCGCTGCACATCTTTTACGGCGTGGTTTTTATCATATACGGTGAGCTTATCATCGCCTTCCCAAACAGCAATGGTGGCATGCATTTCCATGGGGCTGTGCACTTCAATGGGAATATTGTATTCCTGTTCAATTTTTACCGCGCCGTTTTTCCATGCTTCCACATCGCCGCGTTTGTGATCGTTTTTAAAGGGTTCGTTCTTTGCTTTTGCTACCGAAGCTGCAAAGTCGGTATTATGCGGCTGTGCGTTATAGCTGATCTTTACCAGCGAGGCGGCATATTGCGCCTGTTCCAGGTGATCGGCCACTACCAGTGCAATGGGCTGCCCGTACGAATACACTTCATTGGTATGAAAGATGCGCAGGCCGATACGGGTATTGGCCGCTTTATTTTCATCGGCCAGGTTCTCCACTTTCCAGGTATTATCGTGGTGCAGCACATCAATTACACCCGGCGCTTTTTTTGCTTCGGTAATATCAATGGATTGTATGGTTCCTTTTGCAATGGTGCTGCCCACCAGCACACCGTATGCAGTGTTGGGTATATTGTATTCGGCGGCGTATCTGGCTGCGCCGGTAACTTTCAGTTTGCCATCCACGCGGTCGTCATCTGCAAAGGCGAATGGATTGTTATCATCAAAAAAGCCCATGGTAAAATATTTTTGGTTGATGGATGTTGTTGTAAAACGCGGCGGTTATTTTTTTGACGCCGCCACTTCTTTAATGGCATTTACAATACCGTTGTAAGCGCCGCAGCGGCAGATATTGCCACCCATAAATTCCTTGATAGACTCATCGCTGTGTGCCTGGCCTTCATTTACGCAGGCCACGGCCGACATGATCTGTCCCGGTGTGCAGTAGCCGCACTGGAAACCATCATGCTTGATAAAAGCCTTTTGCATGGGATGCAGTTCATCGCCATTGGCCAGTCCTTCGATGGTGGTAACTTTTTTGCCATTGTTATCCACGGCCAGTGTAAGACAGGCATTCATCCTTTTGCCATCAATATGTACAATGCAGGCGCCGCACTGGCCCAGGTCGCAGCCCTTTTTGGTGCCCGTGAGGTGCAGGTCTTCCCGTAAAAAATCGAGTAATGAACTGCGGGGATCAACGGTGCGGCTGTATTTTTTGCCGTTTACTTCAATTTCAATTTGCTCGCCTTCCAGCTGGTAAGCGAGTTTTTCATCTATACGATTGTGAGCGGCTGTTTCCACGGCGGCCGGTATAACAGCAGCAGCAGTAAGCACGGCAGATTGTTTTAAGAAACTGCGACGGGATGCGCCGGGGTTGTTTTCGTTTTCGGTATGCATAAGCAATAATTGTAGTGAGGAAAGAAGGTTATAAATATACGAACGAAAAGGAGGAAAAGAAATATGGAGATGGATTTTGGGTGATGGAGTTGAAAAGTTTATAAAGTTGAAGGGGGGTGCACGCGGAGGCGCAGAGGACGCGGAGAATTGGCAGAGAGGTTAAATGAGAAAAGGAGGGAAAGGAGTTTGATCTCTTTTACTCTTTTTATAAAATTTCCTTTGAGTTGCTTTGTGTATTCTTTGTGCAGCTTTGTGGAATAGCGGAAATGGCACGCAGAGGCGCATGGTGTGCAGCGGAAGTAGCACGGAGGTTAAAAGAGAAAAGGAGGGAAAGAGTTTGGTCTTACTTAATCTCTTTTACTCTTTTGCACTCCTTATAAAATTCTCTTTG
>JABLTH010075420.1_pt1 | contig 18367 bp, 13 predicted proteins | sample 7875711 | NCBI WGS metagenome assembly JABLTH01 (sample SAMN14941262, study PRJNA633318) | bioreactor metagenome | isolation source: bioreactor | place: China | collected 2019-03-05 | reverse complement strand
GGCCACCCCCGACAGCCCGCCGATCGTCTGCGCGCTCGTCGCGGCGCTCAGGTCGAGCGCTGCACCCGCGTTGGCCAGGTTCACCGCGCCGGTCGCCGCCAGGCTGCCGCCCGCGCCCACCGCGAGCGTGCCGGCATTGATCGTCGTGCCGCCGGTGTAGGTGTTCGTCCCCGTCAGCGTCGTGGTCGCCGCGCCGTCCTTCACGAGGGCGCCCGCGCCGGAAATGCCGCCGCTCAGCGTGAGCGCATGGCTGCCGCCCAGTGTCAGCGTCGAACTGGTGGCAAGGTTGACGGCATTGTTGACCGACAGGTTCGCGCTCGTATCGAGCGTCGCCGCACCGCCGACGGTCAACGCGCCCGTGCCGAGTGCCGAGTTGTTGCCGAGCACCAGGCCGCCGGCATTCAGCGTCGTGCCGCCGGCGTAGTTGTTCGCGCCGGACAGCGTCACGGTCGCCGCGCCGTTCTTCACGAGACCGCCGCCGCCCGAGACCGTGCCGTTCAGGTCGACATCGGCACTGCCGACGAGCGTCAGCGTCGTGCCGGTGGCGACGTTGACATTGTTCGCGAGCGATACGTTGGCGGTCGCGTCGAGCGACGACGAGCCGTTGACGTTCACCGCGCCGATGCCGAGCGCCGTATTGCTGCCGACCGCGAGGTTGCCGCCGTTCAGGTTCGTGCCGCCCGAGTACACGTTCGTGCCTGTCAGCGTCTGCGTGCCGCTGCCGGAGAGCGTGATGCCGCCCGCGCCGCCGATCGAGCCGGCATACGTCGCATTGGTGGTGCCGTTCAGCGTCAGCGAATTGCCGCCGAGGTTCACGCTGGTACCGGCCGAGCCCGCCAGCGCGCCGATCGCCTGAGCGCTCGTCGCGGCGCTCAGGTCGAGCGTCGCACCCGCGTTCGCCAGGTTCACCGCACCAGTCGCCGCCAGGCTGCCGCCCGCGCCCACCGCGAGCGTGCCGGCATTGATCGTCGTGCCGCCGGTATAGGTGTTCGCGCCCGTCAGTGTCGTGGTCGCCGCGCCGTTCTTCACGAGACCGCCGTTGCCGCTGATGGCGCCGGCCAGCCCGAGATTGTTGCTGCCGCCGACCGTCAGCGTGCTGCTGTTGGCGAGATTGACGTTGTTGCCGAGCGTCGTGTTCGCACTCGAGTCGAGCGAGGCCGCGGCGTTGACGTTCAGCGCACCGCTGCCGAGCGCCCCGTTGTTGCCGACGACGATGCCGCCGCCGTTCAGGTTCGTGCCGCCCGTATAGCTGTTCGCGCCGTTCAACGTCAGCGTGCCGCCGTCGTTCTTCGTCAGCGCGCCGCCGCCCGTCACCGCGCCCGACAGCGTGAGCCCGGTCGCGCCCTGCACCGTCAGCCCGCCCGTGCCGAGCGTCACGGTGTTGGCGACGTTGAGCCCCGCGGCACCCGCCTGCAGCGCGCCGCCGTTGGCCGTGACGTTACCGGTGCCGAGCGACGCGTTGTCGCCGATGATCGCGACGCCGCCCGCCAGCGTCGTGTCCTGCGCGGTCGACGCGCCGTTGATCGTCCAGTTGCCGCTCTGGACGTCGACGTGATTGAAGTTGACGTAATTGTTGACCGCGATCGTGCCGTTCGCGCTGGTGCCCTGCTGCAGGTTGAGCGTGTTGTTGCCGCCCGCGCCGCCGTCGACCGTGCCCGTCGCCGCCACGTTGATCGTGTTCGGGCCGATCGTGATGTTGAATCCGCCGCCGGTGCCGCCCGCCGTGTTGACCGACGAACCCGTCACGGCATTGAACGTGTTGGTGCTGTTCGCGCCCATCGACACGCCGCCGTTGATCGTGCCCGAGTTGGTAAACGTATTGCCTTGGCCGGGCGTGCCGTTCGAGCCGAGCGACACGCGGCCGTTGATCGTCCCGCTGTTCGTCATGTTGACCGTGGCGCCGCCGTAAGCAGCCACCACGGGCGCGTCCGCGCCGACGAGGGTCGCGCCGACCAGCGGGTTCGAGCCGATCGTGCCGGTGTTGTTGATCGTCGACGTACCGCCCGTGCCGTTCTGGACCGACAGCGCCATGCCCGTCACGCCGCTGATCGCCACGCCGGTCGAGCCGTTCATCGTGCCGTTGTTGACGACCGTGGTGTTCGCGCTCGCGGACGCATTGCCGACCACTGCCCCGCTCGACAGCACGCCGAGGCCCGAGCCGAGTGCGGATGGGTCGATCAGGCCGTTGTTGGTCAGCCTGACACCGTTGCCGGTCAGCGACATCGCGGTGCCACCGACGCCGAGCAGCACGCCCACGCTCGCGCCGGGATTGACGGTGGCCTGGACGTTGTTCGCGCTGTTCGCATAGCTCGGCGCAAGCGGGTTGGCGACCCCGGAGCAGGTCACCGTCGTGCCCGCCGTGCTGCAGGTCGCCTGGGCGGGCACGATACCGGCGCCGGACAACGCCAGGAAAACGCCCGTCGGCAGCAGCAATCTCGGAAACGGTTCGCCGGCTTTTTTCGAACGCGCAAGATTCATGCTTTCCCTCGTTATTGGAATTGGTATTACCGTGAAATCGAACGGCCGGCAGCAGAAAATCGCGGACAAAAGCATCCACGCCGCCTGTCGCGATGCGACGTCGGTTAATTCATGGACGTATCTTTAATTGGCCCGGGAAGGCAGGCGTGAAACTAGTCGAATGACATGTCGATGGCCCCTGTTTTTCTGCAGCGATTTTCTGGTTGATTTGATCACCGCCCTGCTTTTGTCAGACAAGGCTATATCAAAAAAACAGGCTTTTCCAGTCGATCTTTTCCCCATTTGATCGAGGTCCGGCGGGCACGCATTTTTTACTTATCGGGACGCGTCAGACAGGTAAATCGGCATTCCTTTTTTGTCAATTTCCCGGATATTTATTTACAGTAGCGAAAATGACGCATCCGTGAAAACACGGATATCCACGCGATTATCACGGCCGAATTTTTTGCAACGCAATATCCACATGCGCGGGAAGTATCGACACACGATAATCCACCCGCCTTTATTCGTCAGACGAAACGTGCGGGATGTCCAGGGTTAGTCGATGTTCGTCACGCGTCGACCGGAAAACCCGCACCGCGTGACGAAAACAGCCGTATCAGATAAAGCATCGGCCGGAACGAGACGGGCCGCGCACCGGGGTTGACCCACAACCGCACCGCATACACCGCGTAGGCCGGCACTTCGCGCCAGCTCGAATAGATGTCGCGCAACTGGAAACGGGCCGGGTACGCGGCGGAGATGTTCGCCCGCGCGATGCCGACGCGCTCGAACGCGAGCCGCGCCCGCGCGAGGTGGTAGAACTGGCTGACGATCAGCACGCGCGACACGCGGTGCGCCTGCAGGTAAGCGAGCGTGTGCTGCGCCGTCGCGAGCGTGTTGTCGCCCTGGTCGTCCACCGCGATCCGGTCGGCCGGCACGCCGCGCGCCACCAGGTAGTCGCGCATCGCGGTCGCCTCGTTCAGCCCGGGGCCGTCGATCGCGCCGCTGACCAGGAACGCCGGGCACTGCCCCGTGCGGTAGCAGCGCACGCCGACATCGAGCCTGGCGGCGAGTACGGGCTTCGGCGCGCCGGTCGCGTCGAGCGCATTGCCGAAGATCACGGCAACGTCGGCCGGCTCGCTCGGCATCCGCAGCCCGTGCGCGACGAGCGCAACGGCTGCGACGATCCACAGGCAGGCAACGATGGCCAGCAGGCGGCCCGTTCGGGCGAAGAAGCCCCGTTTGGTACGGTTTTTCAAGGTTTTCGGTCTCTCAGGTCGTCGGACTCGTCGGGCTCGCCGGGCATTTCGGCGTGCCCGGCCCCGCGCGGGCGCGTAACGCTAGCACGGTGCGCGTTCGGGTGTCCACGCGGCGGACCGATGCCGGACGATGGCCGGCCTCCCGGCAAGTCGACCGGAGCAGCGTGCCCGGCGAAGCGGGGAGGCAACTGGAAAGGGAAAGTCTCCGGAAATTTACGGAGATCGAAGGAACGTCAATAACCGTGCCGCGATGCACGGCCCGGCCCAGCCCGAATCAGTCGACCGGGCACATCGCGAGCCGCCCCATCGCCTCGCCGGCGCCGCGCACCGCGCAGGTGGCCGGCTCGTCGGCGATCCGGGCGACGAGGCCCGTCTCGTCGTACAGCAGGCGCTCGAGATCCGCGAGCAGCGCGCCGCCGCCCGTCAGCACCACGCCGCGATTCGCGATATCGGTCACGAGCTCGGCCGGCGCGTTCTCCAGCACCGACTTCACCGCGCCGATCACCTGCTTGAGCGGCGCGACCAGCGCGTCCGCCACGTCGTGGTTGGACAGCTCGATCGAGCGCGGCAGGCCGTCGCCGACGCTGCGCCCGACCGCGCGCGTCGACCTGCGCGGCACCGCGCTGGTGGCCGAGCCGATCGACTGCTTCACGTGCTCGGCCGTCTGCTCGCCGAGCAGCACGCCATACAGGTTGCGGACATGGTTGACGATCGCCGCGTCGAACTGGTTGCCGCCGACGCGGATCGCCTCGCGGTAGACGATGCCGCCGAGCGCGATCACCGCGACTTCCGTCGTCCCGCCGCCGATGTCGACGACCATCGAGCCGACCGGCTCGGTCACCGGCAGGCCCGCGCCGAGCCCGGCCGCCAGCGATTCCTCGATCAGTTCGACCTCCGATACACCCGCCGCGAACGCGGCCTCGCGGAGCGCGCGGCGCTCGACGGCCGTCGCATCGGACGGCACGCACAGCGTGACCTCGACGCGGCGGCCGAAACGCGACCGCGTGCGCGACATGTCGATGAAGCTGCGGATCATCTGCTCGGCCGCGTGCGCGTCGGCGATCACGCCGTGCCGCATCGGCCGCACGGCTTCGAGATGCCCGGGCTCGCGGCCGAGCAGCGCCTTCGCGAGCTCGCCGACGGCCTCGAGCGTCGGCCGTGCGTCGGTCGCGCCGGCCTTGCGGAAGCAGACGACCGACGGCTGGTTCAGCACCACGCCGCGTTCGTGCGTATAAATCCGCGTACTTGCCGTTCCAGGGTCGATCGCAACGGGTTGCGCAAACAACTTTCCGAACAGCGGTGTCGACATATCAAACCCTTGTAATCGAACGGACGCGGGGCAGCCGCGCCGCATTTCCGTGGCGCGGCCATGCCGCTCCATCACGGACTTAGCGGCAAATCGTTCCGATACTTTAGGCAATTCCAATGATTTTTTCGCGACGCAATTGTCAAATGTGCCGTTCCGGACACATCCGGCTACGCCACAGCCTCTCGCATTGCGTCTGTAAAACACGGTAATCTCTCGGTCTTGCCTGCTCCCGGCAGGCCTCAGACGCCCGATCACGCCAGGTATTTCTTCCATGACAGCGACCGTTTCCTTCCGCTGGGCGCGGGTGCGCCCGCTTTGCACGACGCTCGTCGCCTTCTGGTGCTGCACGGTCGCCGCGCAACCGCTGCCGGCCCCCGAATCCGCCGCCGCCCAGGCCACCGCCGCCAGCGCGCCGGCTGCCACGCCCGCCGCATCCGGGCACACCTGCGACGCCGACGGCGGCCCGGCCGGCCGCCCGTCGATCGGCCTCGTGCTGTCCGGCGGCGGCGCGCGCGGTTACGCACACCTCGGGGTCCTGAAGGTGCTGGAGGACAACCGCATCCCGATCGACTGCATCGCGGGCACCAGCATGGGTGCCGTGGTCGGCGGGCTGTATGCGAGCGGCATGGCCGCCGGCGAGATGCAGAAGCGGCTCTCGGAGGTCAACCTCGCGGACATCGCGTTCGATGTGACGGACCGCGCGGACCTGCCGCAAACCAGCCGGGAGGACGAACGCCTGTACATCAACGGGCTGACGCTCGGTTTCGGCAAGAAAGGCGTGAAGGCGCCGGTCGGCCTCGTGCAGGGCAACCGGCTGCAGGCGCTGCTCGCGAACTGGACGGCCGCCGTGCCGACCAACCAGCCGTTCGACCGGCTGCCGATCCCGTACCGCGCGGTCGCGACCGACCTGCAGACGGGCCAGATGGTGGTGCTCGACCACGGCTCGCTGCCGCTCGCGATCCGCGCGAGCATGGCCATGCCGGGCCTGTTCGCGCCGGCCGAGATCAACGGGCGCGCGCTGGTGGACGGCGGGCTCGTCAGCAACCTGCCCGTCGACACCGCGCGGCAGATGGGCGCGAACGTCGTGATCGCGGTCGACATCGGCTCGCAACTGCGCCCGCTCGACGCGCTCGCGTCGCCCGCCGACGTGATGCAGCAGATGGTCGGCATCCTGATCCGCCAGAACGTGACCGCCCAGCGCAAGCAGCTCGACGCGCAGGACGTGCTGCTCACGCCGGACCTCGGCTCGCTCGCGTTCACCGATTTCCAGAACGCGAAGCAGGCGATCGCCGCCGGTGCGGCCGCCGCGACCGCGGCGCTGCCGAGGTTGCAGCGCTTCGCGCTCACGCCGGAACAATATGCGGCGTACCGCTCCGCGCACGCGCAACCGCTGCCGCCGCCGATCCGGATCACGCGCATCGAGATCAAGACTTCCGGCGGCGTGCCGAAGCGGGTCGTCAGCAACGCGCTGCACGTGAAGCCCGGCGACACGTACGATCCGAACACCGTCAGCCAGGATCTGCTCGGCCTCACGACGGGCGGCAACTTCGAGAGCGTCACGCAGCAGATCGTGAGCCACGGTGACGAGAACGTGCTCGAGATCGACGCCCGCGAGAAATACTGGGGGCCGAATTTCCTGCTGTTCGGGCTCGGCATGTCGAGCAGCTCGACCGACGAGGGCGGCTTCCGCCTGCATGTCGGCTACCGGCGCCCGTGGCTGACCGAATCGGGGCTCGAATTCCGCGCGGACACGACCATCGGCAGCGACCTGCAATCGGCGCGCGTCGAATTCCGCCAGCCGCTGTCGATGGCGTACGGCGTCTATCTGTCGCCCTACGCCGAATACCAGCGCCGCTACGCGAACCTGTACGACGACTCCGGCGACGTGAAGATCACGCAGTACCTGATGCAGACCGCGCGCGCCGGGCTCGATTTCGGCCTGCCGATCGCGCGGCTCGGCGATTTCCGGATCGGCGTCGGGTACGTGACCGGGCACGGCTCGCCGACCTACAACGTGCCGTTCGACGACGGCAGCGGCCAGACGCTGCTGTGGCCGAGCTTCACGTCGCAGGCGCTGATCGCGCGCGCGCGGCTCGTCATCGACCAGCTCGACGATCCGCTGTTCCCGCGCAAGGGTTATTTCACCGAGTTCCGCGTCGAGCGCTCGCTGGTGTCGCGCAACGGGGGCTCGGCGAGCGAATTCGACGACAGCATCAACAACGCGCCCTACACCGAGATCTACGGCAAGGCGATGGTGGCGCAGCAGTTCGGCAGCCACAGCGTCAGTGCGACGATCGAAGGCGGCAAGAGCATCGGCGGCACCAACCTGATCAATGCGTTCAACTTCACGCTCGGCGGCTTCCAGCATCTGTCCGCGTATGCGGCCGACCAGCTGAACGGCAACGAACTCGCGTATGCGCAGGTGACCTACATGAACCAGCTGATGACGTTCAACGCATCGCCGATCAAGGCGCTGTCGGTGGGCGCCAGCGCGGAAGTCGGCAACGTCTGGTCGAGCGGGCAGCAGATCGGCGGCGGCGCGCTCAAGCAGAGCTATACGTTCTTCACGAGCCTGTCGACCGCGTTCGGGCCGGTCTACCTCGGCGTGGCGCTCGCGCCCGGCGGCCGCCGCAACTTCTACCTGCAGCTCGGCCGCACGTACTGAGCGTGCGCGGGTGCCGCTTCGGCGGCATCCGCCACGCCTTCGCGCGACACGCCCGGATCAGAACGCCGCGGCCATCGCGACCGCCCGGGCCTGCGCCTGTTCGATGCTGTCGCTCGCCCGCGCCCCCCACGTGTGTTCGACGGTCAGGCTCCTGACCTCGCTCACGCCGATGAACTTCAACCAGAATTCGATGTAGTCGGCCTGATGCCGGAACCCCGGATTGTCGGCACCGGCGCCCGTCTCCCGGCTCTGTCCGCGAACATGGATGACCAGCGCGCGCGGAATCTCCAGCAGCGGACCGTAGGCCTTGCCGTCGAACGTGAACAGCATGTTCCGCTGGCTGACGAGATCGATCAGTTGCTTGAGCTTGTACGGATAGCCGAAATTCCACATCGGCACGCCCACGACGATCCGGTCCGCTTCCTGAAAGCGCTTCACGAGCGCCTGGATGCGCCGCCAGACCGACTGTTCCGCGTCGTCCATCGGCGCGTTGGCGACGCCTTTGTACTTCGCGCCGATCGCGTCGCTGCCGAAGTCCGGCAAGTCTTCTTCCCAGACATTCAGCGTATCGACATCGATCGATGCGCCCGTTTCCCGGAACGCATCGACAAAGGCATTGGCGACCGCGATCGACGCCGACCTCGCGCCGCGGGGAGAAGACACGATATTCAAAAGCCGCATGACGTATGACCCTGACAGGAATGCATGAACAACGAAGCGGCCATCGTGGCTGCCCCGGCTTCACGGCTGCGTCGCGGGCCGCCCGCCTCCACTGACACGGATCGGCCCGCCCACACAGTTGCAATTGCAATCGTAATGCAAAGCGTGCGCGCGGGGCAAACGAATCGTCATGCGGTGGCGGTGCGGGCAGACATCGGGACGGGAAAGGAACGGCGGGACAAGCCGGCGACGCGCTCGAATCCGGCGCGCGCGGCTGTCGTGGGGTCGTGGGGTCGTTCGGGGTTGCTGCCGAGTCCCGGGGGCCCGGGACTCGTGTTGCGGATCGTCAGACCGGCCAGCTGATCTCGAAGCGTGCGCCGCCGAGTTCCATCGGGTCGACGACCGCGATCCGGCCGTTGTGCGCGTGGAGCACCTGCCGCGTGATCGACAGGCCGAGGCCATAACCGCCGGTGCGGCGGTCGAGGCGCACGAACGCGTCGAAGATCCGCTCGCGCTCGCTCTCCGGCACGCCGGGGCCGTCGTCCTCGACGAAGATCCCGATGTTGCCGTGAACGAGCGAGATCCCGACGACGATCCGCGATCTCGCGTACTTGCTCGCGTTGCGCAGCAGGTTGCGCATCGCGTACGACATCAGCCGCCGGTCCATCTTCACCCGCAGGTCTGACGCGATCGCGATACGCGACTCGATCGCGCGTTCCGGATACAGCAGCTGCGCATCGTTGACCTGGTGTTCGAACCACGCGACGGGGGCCGTCATCTCGAGATTCGACTGCAGCGAACTGTATTCGAGCCGCGCGAACGTCAGGCTCATGTCGATCAGTTCCTCGAGCTCGGTCACGTCCTGCGCGATGCTCTCGAGCGCGCTCTGGTATTCGGCCGCGGAACTTGGCTCGCGCAGCATTTCGAGCGCGAAACGCACACGTGCGAGCGGCGTGCGCAGCTCGTGCGAGATGCCGTTCGTGAGGTCGCGCTGCGCGGCGATCAGGCGTTCCATCCGCATCGCGAGCGCATTCAGCGTCCGTGCGAGCGGGCCGATGATCACGCTGTGCGATTCGCGCGCGCGCGTGTTGAAGCGGCCGCCCGTGAAGTCGATCGCGCGCTCGCGCACCATCACGAGATCCGACCACACCGGCCGCATCCACCGGTACGCCGCGAGCGCGGGTGCGGCGAACACGAACGCGAGCACGATCCAGATGTCGCCGGGCAGCGAATCGAACGCATGCCACACGACCTGCGGCGACAATTCGACACACAGCGCGAGCGCCGGCACGAGCGCGGTCAGTAGCACGAGGCCGAGCAGATGCAGGTAGGTGCGCACGTAAAGGCGTGACCAGCTCGGAATGCGGTCGGCGCGCGTATCGGTCCACGCGCGGCGGAAATGCAGCCAGCGCCATTTGACGTAGCGCAGCGTCGGCAGCGGCGGTGCATCGGGGTGCGAACGGGTTCGTCGGATCATCTCGGCTCCCGGCCGGCAGGGGGAATGCCCGCGCGGAACGTGACGGCATCGCCCGAAGGCCGCGTCATTCCCACGCGTGCTTGCTGAATTGATAACCCTTGCTGCGGATCGTCTTGATCCGCTGCGGGTTGCTCGCGTCGTCGCGCAGCTTGCGGCGCAGCTTCGAGATGCGCCCGTCGATCGTGCGGTCGAGGCCGTCGAATTCGACGCCACGCAACTGCAGCATCAGGTCGTCGCGGCTGACGACTTCGCCCGCATGGCACACGAGTGCCCACAGCAGGTCGAATTCGGCCGACGTCAGGTCGGGCGTGCTGCCGTCGGGCAGCACGACGGAGCGGTCGGTGCGGTCGATCGAGAACTTGCCGAACGCGTAGCGTTCGGGCTGCGGCGCGCTGCTCTCGGGCGCGCGCACTGGCGCACGGCGCAGCTGGGCCTTGATCCGCGCGAGCAGGATGCGTGGCTCGACCGGCTTGTGCACGTAGTCGTCCGCGCCGAATTCCAGGCCGAGCAGCTCGTCGAACGGCTCGTCGCGGGCCGTCACCATGATGATCACGCCGTCGTACTGCTTGCGCGCCTCCCGGCAGATTTCGAAGCCGTCCTTGCCCGGCAGGTTCACGTCGAGAATGACGAGATCGGGGCGAATGGACAGGATCGCCGGCACCGCGGCGTCACCATGCAGCACAGTGTCGACTTCATAGTCGTTCTTGCGCAGGTAGCCGGCGATCAGCGTGGACAGGCGGGTGTCGTCTTCGACGAGCAGGATGCGAAAAGACATGGGCAGCGGTCGGTTCATCGGGGAAGCCGCGGCGGCGCCGGCCGGTGCCGGACGCCGGCCGGTGGCCGAAACGTACCGCATGATACTGCGACAGCCGATTGCCTGTTTAGCGGTCTTGAAAATAAGGGAACGATATCGGCCGAGCTTGACGAATCGGCGCCGGGACGGTTCCATACGGGCTCGCCTGAATCCGGGCCATGCGCTGCCCGCCTGACTTGATGAATTATCAAACGATCCTCGAACGCATCCACACCGAACTCGCCCCCTGGATTGGCCAGGGACGGGTCGCCGATTACATTCCCGAGCTCGCGAAAGTGCCCGCCGACAAGTTCGGGATGGCCGCCGTCACACTCGATGGAAACGTTTGCACGGTCGGCGACGCGCACGAGCGCTTCTCGATCCAGAGCATCTCGAAGCTGTTCGCGTGCACGCTCGCGTTTCAACTGCTGGGCGACGCACTGTGGGAACGGGTCGGCCGCGAGCCGTCCGGCACCGCGTTCAATTCGCTGGTCCAGCTCGAGAGCGAGCGCGGCAAGCCGCGCAACCCGTTCATCAATGCGGGGGCGCTGGTTGTCACCGATGTGCTGTGCCGCCGCTTCGTGAAGGCCGAGACGGCGCTCGTCGAATTCGTGCGGCGGCTGATCGGCGCGAACGACATCGACTACGATTCGCGCGTCGCGCAGTCTGAACTGCAGCACGCGGAGCGCAACCGCGCGATGGCGCATTTCATGGCGAGCTTCGGCAACATGCAGATGCCGCCGGATACGGTGATCGACGCGTATTGCCGGCAGTGTGCGATCGAGATGAACTGCGTCGAGCTGGCGAGCGCGGCGCTGTTTCTCGCGAATGGCGGGGTCGCGCCGGTGACCGGCGAGCGGATCGTGGATTCGAGTTCCGCCAAGCGGCTGTCGGCGTTGATGCTGACCTGCGGCACTTACGATGCGGCGGGGGATTTTGTGTATCGCGTCGGGTTGCCGGCGAAGAGTGGTGTCGGTGGCGGGATCGTGGCGGTGCTGCCCGGGGAAATGGCGGTTTGTGTGTGGGCGCCGGGGCTCGATGCTAATGGGAACTCGTTGGCGGGGACCACAGCTTTGGAATGGTTGACTACGTATTCAGGACGGTCGATCTTTTGAAGAGGCGAAGTTTGGCGTGCCTCATTTACCGCAACGGTGGCAGATTTATATCGGCGCGCACCGGCAGGCTAATGGAAAGCTCGTCCATCGGTAGCAATCGACCCTGAGCGGGCCGTCGACATTGCGAGAGGTCAATGGTTTTACCAGAGTCGGAGCAGACGTTCGTGAACCGATGTCTGCCGACAGCGCGCCGGCCTTGGCGAGCGATGGCCTACGTGATTTCGCACTGAAATCAAGAAAGATGAACTTTATGCAGGGCCGCCACTTCGCGTACGAAATAATGGTTTGGCAGGCAATATGCACCACCAAACCATTTTAAAAGGGTTCAATCGATTTTCCGTCAATCGATCTTGATTCCTTTTTTATCGCCCTCGAACGTGACCCCGGAGAACGGTGCCTGGCCCGGTTTCACGGGAGGCACATACTCCCAGAGGATGTACAGCGCCTTTGTCGCGCCAGGATCAGGATCTCCAAATCGATTGGTCGCCAGAAAAGTACGTGCGCCTTCCTTGTATTCCGTTCGGATACCGTTGGTGACGTCAATTGTCTTGTTAAGGTAGCCGTAACCCGCATATACAATTGCCACTTCGCGTACCGGTTCAGTCATTTTGAGCCTCGTCTTTGATTACGTTGATCGAATACATCTCGTCAAACATAAGCCCGCCATATTTTCAAAATCAAGTCGCTCGGGTCTTCAGATGACGATTCAAGAATCGACCAGAAGGCCTAGCGGATCAATTACAGGCAATTACACGGCTAGCAAATTGGCGGAGGTACAACGTACTTCGTCATGCGCAAACCTGCCGGGCAGCACCGCGAACCGAGCAAGCTGCCGCCGGCGGCAGCCTGCTGGGCAGCTGCAGTCGAGTGCCGTTCCGTGGTCCGAGTCGCCGTATGTCAATGGCAACTTCGGGCAATGACGCGAAGCCAACGTCCGAGCGGCTTGGTAGTAATGAAAGCCAATGGCGCCTCCTGGCCGAACTCGGTCGTCGAAGGCGGCGCGACACTGGCCCGCAGAGTTTGTCCCGGGGATGTTACCTGTCAGTTTATATTGCAGGAGTGCGGGCACGCTGGCGTTGGAGTGGTTGACGACTTATTCGGGAAGGTCAATTTTTTGAGGTGGTGAAAGTCAAGTGAGACTCATCTGGCGCAACGGCGGCTGGTGAGTTCCGGCGCACTCAACGGCGAATTCGTCGTTCGGCAGCGATCGCCCCGGAGCGGCCCGCCCCATTCTCGGTTGCGGACAGTCACGTCGGCATTTGCGGAGAAACGTGTGGATTGAGCTCTATGAGCTCACGGGCTAACCTGGCAGTAATCACAACGCCGCAGCCCAGACAAACGCTATCGTCGGTCTGTTCACCGCAACATGGACAAAACCATCGCCCCACATAGGACCGGGATGGTTGACCGGACATTCCGCCGGTCCTGAGTGCTTCGAGCTGCGTTCGAACGGAGCGACTAAAAAGTGCGCCCGTCGATGCACATTGAAGCTCTCCTCCCGCAGCCATGACGAGTTCAGCAGCGCAATAGGGGCAATGCATCAGCGGTGAGGTCGAAATAATGACTGGATTGCCCACAATCTTGGACGAGGCATCAAGGGTCCGCAACTGGCCGATTGCTAACGCAGGCATTCGGTTTAGCGGAGCTTCTTCACCTCCGCCCGAGGTATCCGGAGGATTCGTCATTCGGCTGCAATCGCCCCGAAGCGGACACCGCAAGCCGCAAAGCCGCCGGTTTGGGGTGTCCATGAAGCGGCGGACTCATCGCTTACCGGTACTCGTTTTGGTTACTGGCACGATTCGTCTGCTGACCATACGGCCAGTTCATAACCATCGGGGTCAATAAAGTGAAAGCGCCGGCCGCCAGGGAACGAGAAAGTCTGACGGTTAATGGTGGCGCCCGTCGCCTCGATCCTTCGCTGGATTTCAGCCAGATCATCAGCGTAGAGGATGACTAGCGGGCCGCCTGGCCGGACAGGCTCACCCGTTGTCAACCCGCCTGCGATCCGGCCGTCGTGAAACTCGGTGTAGGTCGGGCCGTAATCGGTGAAAGTCCAGCCGAAAACGCTGCCATAGAAGGCCTTGCTTCGTCCAATATCGCTGACACTGAATTCGATGTTATCGATCTGGCGGTCTTTCCCTCGAATGCTCATCAGTACCCGTTCCCTTGGTTGTCTGCCGAAAGGCGATTATATGCACCGTAGCCGCTCGTAACGACATGGAATGGTATTGCGCTGAAATGGTTGACGACTTGTTCGGGGAATCGGGTAACCGGAATCCACACCAATCTCTCGACTCGAACGTTAGTCAAATTCGATCCTCAACGCACACTCTTCTCCGTATTGAAGCCTCAAATCGACCAGAATCGCATTTGAGAGTGCGGTGACCAGCGCGACCTTCAATTCCGGCGTGACGCCATCGAGATGAAAAGAAAACTCCCATCCCGGCGACGCATCGATCCAGGACACAAACAGATCGTCACAGCCGGATTGCCAGAACTGTACATTCTTCGCTTTACCTGTTGGTGCTTCGTCAATAATCCAGGTTCGGGATACTGCGATCTGCTGCCCGTCATCGCTCCAGTGCGTGATTTGTCCGCTATCGGGATTGACGAGAAGGAATCCAAGAGGTTGAAGCAAAGTCTCGACAAAGCCAAAAGCTTCCGGAAATGAACCCTTCACTAATACGGTTAAGAACGGTTTTGCCATCGCGTTTACTAACTCAAATGTTGGCCAGCTGTACCTGCGCCGACCAGCTCGCGCAAACCCAACGACGCATGCGAAAAGGCGAGCAGCAGAAGCTGGCCATCGACATCGGTATCGCCCTACCGCAACCGACTGTCGGTCGATAAAGCGCACGCCAGTATATTGCGGCCGAGCGGCAACTTGACGCCGGTGTGACGGAAACCACCGCGCGACGCAACAAAATGCCCCTACGAAAATCGCATCGGCGGCCACCCCGATTTTCCGGTACAAATCGGGGACGCTGAAAATCCCCGCGAGCTATCGGAGACCCTCGTTCATGACTCGGCAAAACGCACCGGAAATCGCAATAACGGCCCCCCGCACGAACCCCGGCGACACCCCATCCGCCCAGATTCCCGCCATCGTGCCGTCAAGCACCGCGCTGCTCGTCATGCATTACCAGACCGACATCCTCGGCCTCTTTCCGTCGGTCGCGCCCGGGCTGCTCGCCAATACGCGCCGGCTCTGCGACGCGGCGCGGGCAAGCGGCATCGGCGTCTGGTTCGCGAACCTCCGGTTCAGTCCCGGCTATCCGGAAGTCAGCCCGCGCAACAAGAACGGCCAGGGCATCAAGCAGCTCGGCCGCTACATCGACGACGGCCCATGCCCGGAGTTGGGTCGGCAGGCCGACGAGCCGCTGATCGTCGCGCACCGCGCCAGCGTGTTCTTCGGCACTGATCTCCAAGCGCGCCTGGTCGAGCAAGGTGTCGATTCGCTGATCATGGTCGGCATCGCGTCGACGGGCGTGATGCTGTCGTCGGTCGCCCACGCGAGCGATGCGGACTTCCGCCTCTTTACGGTCAAGGATTGCTGCTACGACCCGGACCCGGTGGTTCACGAGCACCTGTTCGCCACCGCCTTCGAATCGCGCACGACGGTACTGTCGCTCGAGGACGCGTTGCGGCTGCTCGCGTAAGAGCACGCACGCGCGCGAGCGTGACGGACCAACGTCATCACCCAAGTCGACCTGCAGGGTGACGGCCACCAGGCCCGGCTGCCGTGGTCGAGCGTCCCGCCGAACCCGTAACGGGCGACGGCGTGCGCGATGCCGCGCGCGCCGCCACCTTCTTCCGCGTTACTTCGCGATAAACACACCCGAAGTCGGGCACGTGCCCTGCGTATTCCCGTCGGTCACGAGCGACGCGGCGCTCGGGAACTGCGCGGTCGCATTGGTCTTCACCGCGATCCACGCTTCGGTGAAATAGCTGACGCCATTCGTCTTCGTGCACTTCAGCGACACCGCGCTGCGCGTGTTGCTGCCGAACGCGCCTTCGAACGCCGACAGCAACTGGTTGCGCGTGACCGTCTTGCCCGCATTAGCCTGCAGGAACGCGTTGAACGACGTATTGCCGAGTCGGCTGATCATGCCGGACGCCTGGTTCCAGTACGCATCGGGCGTCGCCGAGTTCGAGCAGGTGCCGTGCTTGAACCATTCGTGCTTGTCGAGGCACGACGCAACGCCCGGCATGTACGTCGACAGCGTGTTGCGGGTCGCGCTGCTGATCGGGTAGGCGTCCATGCTGCACCACTGGTGCGCGTTGTCGAGGTCGATGTCGTTCTGCGGCACGCCGCAGTAGAACGGCTGGTTGCCGTCATAGCGGTTCGGCCACAGGCCATGCAGCGACAGGCTCGTCGCCGCATACGAGCCGGCGAGGTTCGTGCATTCCGGCGTGTCGTGCGACGCGCAGAAGCCGGGCTCCCACGATGCGGCGAGCAACAGGTAGTCGTAGCTGGTCTGCGCGGCGGCGTGCAGCGACACGGAAGCAACGGCGAGTGCGGCAGCGGCGCGGGCGAGCGTCTTGAGCATGGCGTGTTTCCTCGGAAAAGGCATGCGGTCGCGGGATGCGCCGCACGGTTGTCGAATGTCCGACCGCGATTGTTGCCGTCGCAACGTGGCACGAATGTGAAGGTGGACGAAAGAATGCGCGGGTCGCCGCCGAGCCGATTACAACCGGTACCGGTACCAGCGGTTGCCTTCCGCCGCACGCGACGCCGGCGTACCGTGTCGCCACCCTCATCCTGCAACGGAGCATCGCCATGGTGACCGCGACACGGCTCGGCAAGCCATATTGCGTCGAGATCGGCAACGGGCGCAGCGTCGTGCGCTCGGACACGCACAAGGACGGCCAGGGCGGCGACGCCGGCATGCGGCCGCACGAACTGCTCGAAAGCGCGCTCGCGGCCTGCGTCTGCATTTCGATCGACCTGGCCGCACGACGTGCGGGCGTGACGCTGCCCGCGTGCACGGCGGACGTCGCCGTCGATCGCCTCGACCATGAAACGGGCTTCGACATCGCACTGCGCTTCGCGGTGCCGCTGTCGCACGCGCAGCAGACACTCGTGCGCGACGCGGTGCAGGCTTCTCCGGTCGCGCGGACGCTCGGCAAGCCGATACGGGTCAGGCCGGCCACGATCGTCAGCGGCTGACCGTCACGGTCCGCCGGACTCGGCACGATCGACAGCCGCGCGTCGATGCCCACACGACAGGCATCCGTGGCGAACAGGCACTCACGACACGGTGCCGAGCTGTGTGCACGCGCGGGCGGACGCTTCGGGGCCTTCGAGCGCGAGGATCTGCCACACGCCGATGCTGACGCGCTGGCGCGCCGCCGTCGACGCATCGGCCAGCAACGCCTCGACGCGCGGCGCCGCGTCCGGCGCCTGCTGCTTCAACGCCGCGTGATGCCGCGCACGCGATGCCGGTTCGGATTCGTACACGTCGCACAGGCGCACCATGCCGGCGAGACCGGCAACGTCGTCGTCCTTGTCGATCGCGCGCGGCTCGACAGGCGCGAGCCCCTTGCGCTCCGCCGCCGGCAGCTTGTTGCGCGCGCCTTCGTCGATCGACACGGCGGATGCCGGCGACAGGCCGCCGATCGCCGCGACGATCCGGCTGCCCGCGGCGATCATGTCGCCCTGGCACGCGATCTTCTCCGCGGCCGCGACGTTCGAGCAGAACGACACCGAGGTGCGGTACACGTCGTCGCTCATGTGCGGCACTTCGTCCGCGCTCGCCTGCGCGAAACCGGCGCTTGTCAGCGCCAGCACGGCGGGAATCAGGATGCGGAATGCGCTCGTCTTGTTCATTGTTGTTCGTATCTGTGGGTTCTTGTGGCGGGCAACATCGCCGGGCCGCGCGGTGGCGGCCTCAGTGACGCCGGGCCCTCGTCCGGCGGCACGCGGTCACTTCAACGACGCAGCCTCCGATCCGCCCGGCGACAGCGCCGCGTTGTCCTGCTCGCGCCACGTGCGGCGCGACTCCATGATCGCCTTCACGGCCGAGCGCGCGACCTTCCACCACGCGAACGGCCGCGGGTCGGCAAGCATGCTGAGCGCGCGCGCATAGTCGAGCGTGAGCCCGGGCGTCCATGCCATCGTCACCGCACGCTTGCGGATCTGCGCGGCAACCCACAGCTCGGGCGTGAGCAGCAAGCGCACGAACGCGCCCCATCCGGCGCGCGCGCCCTTCAGCCGCCACACCGCGCCGTCGAGCGCGGCTTCGAGTGCGTTCGACACGGTGCTCGAGCAGTTGCGGTGCGTGAGGTTGTACGTCACGTTCTGCCGGTACGACGACCAGAACGCGTCCAGCTTCGCCGGATCGTAGTTGCGGATCCGCACGCGCACGGTCGACGGGCACCATGCCTTCGACTCGGTCGCGTAGTCGGGCTGGAACAGGCCCGGCACGTCGTTTTCGCGGGTTGCACGCAGGATGCGCGTGAATTCGTCCGGAGAACGATCGATTTCGACGCCCGGATACAGGCTGATATAGATGCCCTCCGGCGATTCCAGCGCCGCGTGCCCGGTCGAGATCACGCCGTTGACGTCCACCGCCGCGATATAACGGTCGATCACCGGGTAGCGTTGCGCTTCGGCTTTCGACGTGCCG
>JABLTH010021799.1_pt1 | contig 18371 bp, 15 predicted proteins | sample 7875711 | NCBI WGS metagenome assembly JABLTH01 (sample SAMN14941262, study PRJNA633318) | bioreactor metagenome | isolation source: bioreactor | place: China | collected 2019-03-05 | reverse complement strand
TCCTCATCGAAGAGCCCATGGCCGCCGCGATCGGCGCCGGCATCCCGGTGCACGAGGCGCGTGGCTCGATGGTGCTGGATATCGGCGGCGGCACCTCCGAAGTGGCGGTGATTTCGCTCAACGGCATCGTCTATTCCCAGTCGGTCCGCGTGGGCGGCGACCGCTTCGACGAAGCGATCATCAACTACGTCCGCCGCAACCACGGCACGCTCATCGGCGAATCGACCGCCGAACGCATCAAGATGGAGATCGGCTGCGCCTTCCCGCAGACCGACGTGCGCGAGATCGAGATCTCCGGCCGCAATCTGGCCGAAGGCGTGCCGCGCATGTTCACCATCAACTCCAACGAGGTACTGGAAGCGCTCCACGAGCCGCTCTCCGGCATCGTGGCCGCGGTGAAGTCGGCCCTGGAGCAGACCCCGCCGGAGCTGTGCTCCGACGTCGCCGAGCGCGGCATCGTGCTTACTGGCGGCGGCGCGCTGCTGCGCGACCTGGACCGCCTGATCTCCGAGGAAACCGGCCTTCACGTGCAGGTCGCCGATGAGCCCCTGACCTGCGTCGCCCGTGGCGGCGGCAAGGCGCTGGAGCTGATCGACCAGCACGGTAGCGACTTCTTCGCCGCCGAATAAGCACTGACGGGGGCAGGGGATGGCACTCGCTCGCGAGGACTCCTCGCCCCTGTTTGCCGGCACCGTCGCCGGCACGCTTCGCCTCATTCTCTATCTTGCCTTCGCCATGGTGCTGATGGTCCTGGACCATCGGAACGGCTGGATGTGGCGCATCCGCTATGCCGCGTCCGTCGTGGTGGAGCCTGTCTATCGCCTGGCCGGCATGCCGGCGGCGGGCATGCGCAATCTCAGCGTCGCGTTTGCCGATCGCAAGCTGCTGACGGAACAGAACCAGCGCCTGCGCGAAGACCTGCTCCTGGCCAACGCCAAGCTCAATCGCATGGCTTCCGTGGCCGAGCAGAATCAGCGCCTCAAGGAACTGCTCGCCACCCAGCACAGCCTGGAGCTCAACGTGCAGCTGGCCCGCGTCATCGACGTGGACCTGGGCAGTTACCGCCACCGGATGCTGCTCAATGTCGGCGCGCGCGACGGCGTCAAGAAGGGCCAGGTCGTGATCGATGCCCATGGCGTGATGGGTCAGGTGGTCGAGGTCATGCCGCGCACGTCGCTGGTCATGCTGGTGACCGACCCGGACCACGCGATTCCCGTCGTCATCGAACGCTCAGGGCTCCGCACGGTGGCCTACGGTTCGCGCGAGGGCGATCAGCTGAGCTTGCCCAATATTTCGATGGCGGCCGACGTGCGGCCTGGCGACAAGCTCTTTACCTCCGGCCTGGGCGGTCGCTTCCCGCCCGGCTTCCCGGTCGGCGACATCACCGGTGTCGAGCCCGGAGCGTCGGGCATGTTCCTGGAGGGACGCGCGCGCCCCACCGCGGATCTGGATCGCAGCGAGGACGTCCTGCTACTGCATGACCAGGCCGAGCCGGTCGGCCCGCCTGATCCGGCTTCGCCCGTGGGCCCGCCAGCGGGCCTGGCGCCCGCGCCATCCAGTACGTCGGCGCCGACGCCTTCCGGTGAGACCGCGCCTGCCGCGCGCACGCCGGGTGCGGCCGCGGCCCCGGCCTCTTCGTCGTCAGCGGCGGGAGCGGCGCCATGAGCAAGCAACGCGTCGGTACGCTCTGGTTCGCCGGATCGCTGGTTTTCGCTCTGCTTTCCATGCTCGTCCCGCTACCGGGCGCCCTGCAGCCGTTCAAGCCCTACTGGCCCGCCTTGTTCCTGTTGTACTGGGCGCTCGAGGCCGGCGACCAGCGGGTGAGCCTGGGCCTCGCATTCTGCATCGGCCTTTGCGCTGACCTGTTCGACGGCGTGCTGCTGGGCGAGCAGGCCATGCGCCTGTGCGCGCTGGTCTTCATCGCGCTCCGCTTCCGTTCGCGCCTGCGCTTCTTCCCCATGTGGCAGCAAACCCTGGCGGTCCTGGCGCTGTTGCTCAACGACCGCGTGGTGCTGTTGATCGTCCGCACCTTCGCCGGCGAGTCGCTGCCGCCTCCCACCTGGTGGTTCTCGCCGTTCGTCGGCGCCGCGCTATGGCCGTTCCTGTTCCTGCTGATGGACGACCTGCGCCTGCGCTTCCGCTTGCAATAGCGCCATGGCTCTCCGTCGCCGCTCGATCAAGGATTCCCGAGGCGAAAGCACCCTGTTCCGGGTGCGCGCGCAGGTCGGTTTCGCCCTGATCCTGCTCGGCCTCTCGGGGCTGGTGGTGCGGTATAGCTACCTGCAGGTGCAGCGGCACGACGAATTCGCGCTGCGCTCGGAGAACAACCGCGTCAAGCCGCGCGCCATCCCACCGGCGCGTGGCCTCATCTTCGACCGCAACGGCGTGCTGCTGGCCGACAACGTGCCCGCGTTCCGGCTGGACGTGGTGCCTGAGCAAGTGCCGGACATGAAGGCGATGCTGTCGGACATCCGCGACGTCATCCCACTCGGCGACGACGACATCGAGGCCTTCAGGAAGCAGCTCAAGCAGAACCGGCGCTTCGACAGCGTGCCACTGAAGCTGCACCTCACCGAAGACGAAATCGCGCGCTTCGCCATCAACCGCTGGCGATTCCCCGGCCTGGACGTGGTGCCCTACCTGACCCGCCGGTACCCGTATGGGCCGCTGTTCGCGCATCTCATCGGCTACGTCGGCCGCATCGATGCCGACGACCTGAACCGGCTCGACCCCGACCGCTACAAAGGCACCAGCCACGTGGGCCGCAGCGGCCTCGAGCGCTCGTATGAGGACATGCTGCACGGCGAGCCCGGCTACGAGCTGGTCGAAGTGAACGCCGACGGCCGCGTCCAGCGCGTGCTGGAGACGCATGCGCCCAAGCCCGGCAAGAACCTCTACCTGAGCATCGACGTCAAGGTGCAGAAGGCGGCGACGGACGCATTCGAAGGCCGTCCGGGTTCGGCCGTGGCCCTCGACCCGCGCAACGGCCAGGTGCTGGCCATGGTCAGCGTGCCGAGCTTTGATCCCAATCTCTTCGTCAACGGCATCAGCAAGGCCGACTACACCGCGTACACCACGGCCGAGGACCAGCCGCTGCTCAATCGCGCACTGAAGAGCGCCTACCCGCCCGGCTCCACCGTCAAGCCATTCCTCGCATTGGGCGGTCTGGAATACGGCATCCGCCGGCCGGAGGACACCGTGCTGTCCACCGGCGAATTCTGCATTCCGGGCCAGCAGCGCTGCTATCGCGACGACAAGCGCGGCGGCGACGGCACGGTGAACATGGTGCGCGCCATTCAGTTGTCGACGAATACCTACTTCTACAAGCTGGCCCTGGATCTGGGCATCGACCGCCTGAGCACATGGATGGGCAGTCTCGGCTTCGGCCGCAAGACCGGTATCGATCTGCTGGGCGAAGCCGAGGGCATTCTGCCTTCGCGCGAATGGAAGGCCACGCGCAGCAAGTACGGCTGGTTTCCGGGCGAGACCATCCTGGCCGGCATCGGCCAGGGCTACTGGAACGTCACCACGCTGCAGCTGGCTCACGCCACGGCGACCTTTGCCGGCCACGGCACGCCGTACGCGCCGCGCCTGGTGATGGCTACCTCCGCGGTGAAGGAGCAACCCGTGCCGCTGCCCAACCCGCCCAGCGGCCCAGTCCTGATTCATAAGGAGAACTACTGGAACGTGGTGAACCAGGGCATGGAGGCGGTGATTACCGGAGGTACCGCCAGAGGGCAGTTCACCGGATTCCCCTATGTCGTGGCGGGCAAGAGCGGCACGGCGGAGCGCTTCTCCCGCCGCACCAACGATTACGACAGCAACAAGAACACGGCCTACCTGGCCACGCGCCACCGTGCCTGGTTCATCGGCTACACCCCGACCGACGCGCCGCGCATCGCGGTGGCGGCGATGCTGGAGCAGGGTGCGTGGGGCGCCCAGGACGCGGGCCCGATCGTGCGCAAGATCATGGAGGCATGGTTGGCATCCCAGGGCGGCGCGGTACCAGCAAGGAGCGCGCCGGAGCAGACCCCGCCCGCCATCACCGTCAGCACTCCCGACGAACCCGAAGACACACCCATCGCCACGCCCGCCGATGTACCGGCACAGCTGCCCGCCGACCACGACGGCGGCGGCCAGCAGGACGATGGAGGCCATCCATGATCGACGAACTCCAAGTCCGCCTGCAGCGCTTCCTGCGGCGCATTCTCACGCGTCCGCGCATCGACCTGCCCTTGGCGTTCGGCTTGTTCCTGCTCGGCGCCACCGGCCTGGTCACGCTCTACAGCGCCAGTGGCGGCAGCATGGCGATGATCTCGGGCCAGGCCGGGCGTTTCGTGATGGGCGGCATGCTGCTGCTGCTGATCTCGCGCATTCCGCCGTCGGTCTTGCGCGACTGGACGCCCTGGCTCTACGCCGGCAGCGTGTTCCTGCTGCTGGTGGTGGCGGGCGTCGGCGAAATCCGCAGCGGCTCGAAGCGTTGGTTGAACCTCGGCGTGATGTCCTTCCAGCCGTCCGAACTGCTGAAGCTGACCGTGCCGATGATGGTGGCCTGGTACCTTCATCCACGCCAGCTCCCGCCTTCCTGGAAAGACATCGTCGTGGTCGGCGTGCTGATCGGCATTCCCGCCGGCCTGATCGCCGAGCAGCCCGACCTGGGCACGGCCTTGCTGGTATCCGGCGCCGGCGCGTTCGCGCTGTTCCTGTCCGGCATGGCCTGGTGGAAGATCGGCAGCTTGCTGGCCGCGGTCGGGGGCATGGTGCCGGTGGCCTGGCATTTCCTGCACGAGTACCAGCGCAACCGCGTGCGCACGCTGCTGGACCCGGAATCCGATCCGCTGGGCAACGGTTGGCACATCATCCAGTCGCAGATCGCCGTAGGTTCGGGCGGCGTGTTCGGCAAGGGCTGGCAGCACGGCACCCAATCTCGCCTGGATTTCCTGCCGGAACACACCACGGACTTCATCTTCGCCGTTCTCTCGGAAGAGTTCGGCCTGGTCGGCGTCATCGCGGTGATGGCCCTGTACGCCTTCATCATCGGCCGCTGTCTGTGGATCGCCATGGAAGCGCGCGACACCTAGTCGCGCCTGCTGGCCGGCGCCATCGGCATGAGCTTCTTCGTCTATGTGTTCGTCAACGGCGGCATGGTCGCCGGCATGCTGCCGGTGGTGGGCGTGCCGATGCCGCTGGTGAGCTACGGCGGCACCTCCGCCGTGTCGCTGCTGACCGGCTTCGGCGTGCTCATGTCCATCCATGCCAACCGAAAGATGCACGACTGAACAGACGCCGGCGCGCCCGCATTCCGCCCGGGTTTGCGCCGCCATGCGTGCTAGGCTCTGCGCGCATGCCGTTTTCCAGCCGGAAGCGTCCGAGCGTTTCCGCCGGCGAATCCCTGCCAGCGAAGTAGCCTGATGACCGTGATTGCCATGTCCCGTCCCCTGCAATGGATTGCCGCTCTGGGCCTCGTCGCCGCCGCGGCGCTGACGCCCGCCGGGGCCGAGACCCATCCGGGACAGGCGCAGTTGGTGGAAGAAGTGGCGAAGGAGACGGGCAAGAGCCCGGCGACGCTCAATACGCTGCTGGACGGCGCCAAGAAGCAGCAGAGCATCCTCGACGCGATCAGCCGGCCCGCTGAGGCCAAGCCGTGGAAGGACTACCGGCCGATCTTCGTCACCGACAAGCGCATCGACGACGGCATCGCGTTCTACCGCGAGCATCGCGCTCTGGTCGAGCGCATTGGCCGTCAATATGGCGTGGCGCCTGAATACATCGTCGCCATCGTCGGCGTGGAGACCTCGTACGGCCGCAACACCGGCAAGTACAAAGTGCTGGATGCGCTGGTCACGCTGGGCCTTTATTACCCGCCGCGCGCCGCGTTCTTCCGCGACCAGCTCAAGGTCTTGCTGAGCCTGCCGGACCGCATGCTCGGCGGTCCGCTCGATACGCTTACCGGCTCGTACGCCGGTGCCCAGGGTTGGGGTCAGTTCATGCCGTCGAGCATCCGCGACTTCGGCGTGGACGAAGACGGCGACGGCCGCATCGATCTGCACGATTCGCTGCCGGACATCCTCGGCAGCGTCGCCAACTATTTCGCCAAGCACGGCTGGGTCACCGGTGCGCCGGTCGTGGCGCGCGCCCAGCCCGATGCGGCGGCGCGGCCGATCGAGGTGAAGGATTCCAAGCCGCAATGGCCGCTGGAACAGCTGACTGCGTGGGGCTACGCGCCGCTGCAGCCGCTCGATCCGGGCCTGCCCAGCAGCCTGCAGACGCTGGAAGGCCCGGCCGGTCCGGAATACTGGCTCACGTTCCAGAACTTCTACGTCATCACGCGCTACAACCGCAGCCCGCTCTATGCGCTGGCGGTCCACCAGCTCGCGCAGGCCATCGCCTCCGGTGTCCGGGAGAGCGAGGCGACCCGATGAAATCCTCGCTCGCGTGGCCGCTGCTGGCCGCCGCCGTCCTGGCCCTGGCCGGATGCAGCGGCAGCAAGCCGCGGCCATCCAAGCCGGGCAGCACGTCGGCGGGCCGGAGCAGCGGCGGCATCTACCGGCCTGCCGATGGAAGCCGTCGCAGCGGCATCAACGACGACGTGACCCGGCCGCAGAGCAGCCGCTACCGCGATGGCAGCGACAGCGTGCCGGACGGCCCGCCGCCGGATCTCAGCAAGCTGGTCGAGCCAGTGCCCAAGGTCGAGCCGCGGGCGCTCTACGGCAACAAATCGCCGTACTCGGTACTGGGCCAGACCTATACCGTGCTGCCCAGCGCGAACGGCTATGTCGAGCGCGGCATCGCCTCGTTCTATGGCAACAAGTTCCACGGGTACAAGACCTCGAGCCTCGAGGAATACGACATGTACCAGTTCACGGCCGCGCACAAGACGCTGCCGTTGCCGAGCTATGCGCGGGTCACCAATCTCGAGAACGGCAAGAGCGTGATCGTCCGCATCAACGATCGCGGCCCGTTCCACGACAACCGCCTGATCGACCTCTCCTACGCCGCTGCCGTGAAGATCGGTGTGTGGCCCAAGGGCACGGGCCTGGTGGAAGTGCGCGCCATCACGCCCGGCGAACCACTGCAGGATCTGCCGCCGCCGCCTCCACCGCCGGTGGCCGCCGGCACCTCGAAGCCCGGCATCTACCTGCAGGTCGGCGCGTTCGGCGAGAACGCCAACGCCGAACGCGTCGCGCAGCAGCTGCGCTCGGCGAACTTCGCGCCCGTGCAGGTGGTCGATGCGCAGGTCAATGGCCGCAGCGTGCGCCGCGTGCGCGTGGGGCCCTTGTCCGACGTCGACAGCGCCGACGCGGTGGCGGACAAGATCAAGACCATGGGACTGCCGCGTCCCCAGGTCGCGGTAGACTGACGCTTTGCCCTTTCGGCGCTCCGGCGCCAGCCACATCAAGACCGGAATACCCAGAACGATGAACCTCCTGCGCCGTACCCGTCCTTCGCTTGCCGTCGCCGCCCTGGTGATCGGCACCGCCGTCGCCCAGCAGACCCCGCCCCGGCCGTCGCCGGTGCCGCGCCCGGCCGTCGCGGAGGCGCCGGTACCGCCGCCGCCGGACGTGGACGGCAAGAGCTGGGTATTGATGGACTACGCCACCGGGCAGGTGCTTGCCGCCAAGGATCCGGACGTGCGCGTGGAGCCGGCCTCGATCACCAAGGTCATGACCGACTACGTGGTCTCCGCCGAGGTCGCCAACGGCAAGGTCCACATGAACGACCAGGTGACCATCAGCGAGAACGCCTGGCGCAGCGGCGGCGCCGGCACCGACGGTTCCACCAGCTTCCTGAAGCTCAACAGCCAGGTGCCGCTCAAGGACCTGCTGTACGGCATGATCATCCAGTCCGGCAACGACGCCGCCATCGCCCTGGCCGAGCACACCGCCGGTTCGGAAGGCGCGTTCGCCAACCTCCTGAATGCCTACGCCAAGCAGCTGGGCATGGTGAACTCCAACTTCCAGAACGCCTCGGGCTACCCGATCGCCAACCACTACACGACCGCACGCGACATCGCGATCCTGTCGCGCGCGTTGATCCACGACTTCCCGGAGGACTACGCCATCTCCGCCGTGAAGGACTTCGAGTGGAACGGCATCAAACAGCACAACCGCAACCTGCTGCTGTGGCGCGATCCCAGCGTCGACGGCATCAAGACCGGCCACACCGCCGCCGCCGGCTTCTGCCTGGCCGCCTCGGCCAAGCAGGGCGACGCCCGCATGATCGCCATCGTGATGGGCGCCAGCAGCGAGAAGGCGCGTGCCGACGCCGCGATGTCGCTGATGAACTACGGCTTCCGCTTCTACGAAACCCACAAGCTCTACGACGCCAACAAGCCGCTGGCCACGCCGCGCCTGTGGAAGGGCAAGCAGAACCAGGTTCCGCTGGGCGTCACCGAGAACGTGCTGGTCACCGTCAAGCGCGGCGACTACGAGAAGCTCAAGGCCACCATGGATGTGCCCGCCACCCTGGTCGCCCCGTTCACCAAGGGCCAGCAGGTCGGCACGTTGCGCGTGACGCTTGACGGGCAGCCGATCCAGAATCTGCCGCTGGTCGCGTTGGAAGACGCGCCTCAGGCCGGCTTCTTCGGCCGCCTGTGGGACAGCATCATGCTGTGGTTCCACAGCGACAAGAAGCCTGACGAAGAGAAGAAGTAAGAGGTGCCGCCATGCAGGACCTAGACTCGATCAAGGCGCAGAAAGAGGGCCAGGGCTTCCAGTTCCCGGGCGAATTCGAGATCACCGCGATGGGCAACGCCGGCGCCGACCTGCCCAAGCGGGTGCCGGCGATCCTGGAAAGCATTGGCCTGCACGTACTGCACGAGACGGTGAAGCATCGTCACTCGCGGGAAGGCAACTTTCTCTCGGTGACCGTCAGCTTCCGCTGCGACACCCGCGAGCAGTACGACCTGGCGCACAGCGCGCTGCGGGCGGACCCGGACATCCGCTTCACCCTCTTAACACGCGTACGGGCCGGGGCATACCCGGCCCGTCGCCGTTTTGGGCCGGGCAGTATCCGCCTCGCGGAGACGCCCGCCGTCTACCTTGCAAGCCACGGCCGCCGGCCGCACGTTCTCCCGACCCCTCCGTTTTTCCGGTTCTGCTATGTCCCTGCCGCTGAAAATCCGCCGCCTCGGCCGCCAGCCCTACGAGGCGACCTGGAAAGCTATGAGCGCGTTCACCGACCAGCGCGGTCCGGACACGCCCGACGAACTGTGGCTGCTCGAGCACGACCCGGTCTTCACCCTCGGCCAGGCCGGCAAGATGGAGCACGTGCTGGCGCCAGGCGACATCCCGGTGGTGCCGGTCGACCGCGGCGGGCAGGTGACCTACCACGGCCCCGGCCAGATCGTGGGCTATCCGCTGATCGACCTGCGCCGCGCCGGCGTGGGCGTGCGCGAGATGGTCCACAAGATCGAGCAGGCCATCATCGACACCCTGGACCACTGGAATATCGGCGCCGAGCGCCTCGAAGGCGCTCCCGGCGTCTACGTGGCCGGCGCCAAGGTCGCGGCCCTGGGCCTGCGCGTGCGGCGGGGCTGCAGCTTCCACGGGCTGGCCTTCAACGTGGACATGGACCTGGAGCCGTTTCACCGCATCAACCCTTGCGGCTACAAGGGTTTGCAGGTCACCCAGGTGCTAGACTTGGGCGGTCCGTCGCGGCTGGCGGACGTGGAAGACGCACTGGTGGAAGAGTTCTGCCGCCAGTTCGGTTTCACGGCCGAGCCCGCCGCTCCCGTTCTTCCCGAACTCCCCGCTCGCGTAGCGGTCTGAGCTTGCCTACATGAGCGAAATGTCTCCCTCCAAGGTCATCCCGATCAGTGTCGTCAGCGGCACGCCCGCCGGCGAGAACCGCACCGTCGAAAAGCAGCTCGGCAACGACAAGATCGCACGCAACCGCGCCGGCTTCGACACCGATACGCCCGTACTGCGCAAACCCAGCTGGATCCGCGTGCGCCTGCCGCAGGGCAATGCCGTGCAGCAGCTCAAGGCGCGCCTTCGTGAGAACGCGCTGGTCACGGTGTGCGAGGAAGCCTCTTGCCCGAACATCCATGAGTGCTTCAGCAAGGGCACGGCCACCTTCATGATCCTCGGTGAGGTATGCACCCGCCGCTGCTCGTTCTGCGATGTGGCCCACGGCCGTCCGGCGCCGCCTGACCCGCTCGAGCCCGCCCGCCTGGCCGAAACCATCCGCGACATGCGCCTGAAGTACGTGGTGATCACTTCGGTCGACCGCGACGACCTGCGCGACGGCGGCGCCGAACACTTCGCCGCATGCATCCGCGCGACGCGCCATGCCAGCCCGAACATCAAGATCGAGATCCTCACGCCCGACTTCCGCGGCAAGGGCCGCATGGAGCGCGCGCTGGAGGTGCTCAAGGACTTCCCGCCGGACGTGTTCAACCACAACCTCGAAACCGTGCCGCACCTCTACCGCGAAGTGCGTCCGGGCGCCGACTACCAGTGGTCGCTGGATCTGCTCAAGCGCTTCAAGGCGCAGCATCCGGACGTACCCACCAAGTCCGGCATCATGCTGGGCCTGGGCGAGACCATGGAGCAGGTGCTGGAAACGATGCGCGATTTACGCGCGCATGACGTGGACATGATCACCATCGGCCAGTACCTGCAGCCCACCCCGCATCACCACCCGGTCGTGCGCTACTGGACCCCTGACGAATTCGAGGCGCTGCGCGAAGCCGGCGAGGCGATGGGCTTCGGCCACGTCGCTTCCGGCCCGCTGGTGCGCTCGTCCTATCACGCCGACCTCCAGGCCCACGCCGCCGGTGTCACCGAGCATGCCTAAAGAGAGACTCATGAATCTGCGTAACGTATCGCTCGCGCTACTGCTCGCTTTCACCGTCGGCGGCGCACACGCGCAGTCGGCGGCCGACCACGGCGCCGGCGGCGGCCGCAAGGCCTCCTCGCTCCCGCTCAAGGCCACCCTCACCCAGGCGCAGGCGGCGCAGCTCTCCGCGCGCTTCCTCACCCGCTTCCACTACGAAGCGCAGCCGCTCGACGACGCGATGTCGGCCAAGATCTTCAAGGCCTACTTCGACTCGCTCGACAGCGAAAAGGTGTTCTTCACCCAGGCCGACATGGCCAAGTTCGCGCCGCTGAAGTCGCAGTTCGACGACGCCATCTGGAACCAGGACCTTTCCGGCCCGTTCTCCGTCTTCAACCTCTACATTCAGCGCGCGGTCGACCGCATGACCTTCGCGCGCGAGTTGCTGAAGAAGGGTGTCGACCTCACCACCAACGAGAGCTACACCTACGACCGCAAGAAGGCCGACTGGCCGAAAGACCAGGCCGAGCTCGACACCCTGTGGCGCCAGCGCACCACCAACGACTGGCTGCGCCTGAAGCTGGCCGGCAAGAGCGACGACGACATCCGCAAGACGCTCGACAAGCGCTACGCCGGCTACATCGAGCGCGTGCGCCAGCTCGACGGCGAGGACGCGTTCCAGACCTTCATGAACGCCTATGCCGAATCCACCGACCCGCACACCGACTACCTCGGTCCGCGCGCGGCGGAGAACTTCGACATCTCCATGAAGCTCTCGCTGGAAGGCATCGGCGCCGTGCTGCAGGCGCGCGACGAATATACCGCCATCCGCGAAGTCGTGCCCGCCGGCCCGGCCGCCAAGTCCGGCAAGATCCACGTCGGCGACCGCATCGTGGCGATCGGGCAAGGCACCGATGGTCCGATGGTCGATGTGATCGGCTGGCGCCTGGACGACGTGGTCAACCGCATCCGCGGCAAGAAGGACACCACCGTGCGCCTGGAGATTCTCCCCTCCGACGCCGGCCTGGATGGCAAGCACGAGATCGTCACCCTGGTGCGCCAGAAGGTGAGCATCGAGGAGCAGGCCGCCAAGAAGAAGATCATCGACGTCAAGGACGGCAACGTCAGCCGCAAGATCGGCGTGATCGAGCTGCCCACCTTCTATTCCGACTTCGGCGCGCGCCGCGACGGCGACAAGAACTTCAAGAGCGCCACCCGCGACGTCGCCAAGCTGCTCGGCGAGCTCAAGCAGGCCGGCGTCGAAGGCGTGATCATGGACCTGCGCAACAACGGCGGCGGTTCGCTCACGGAGGCCAACGAACTCACCGGCCTGTTCATCGACAAGGGCCCGGTGGTGCAGGTGCGCGACGCGCGCGGCCAGGTGGACGTGCAGGGCGACGACGACCCGGGCATGGCCTGGTCCGGTCCGATGGCCGTGCTGGTCAACCGCGGCTCCGCCTCGGCATCGGAGATCTTCGCTGCCGCCATCCAGGACTACGGCCGCGGCCTCATCATCGGCCAGCCCACCTTCGGCAAGGGCACGGTGCAGAACCTGGTCGATCTCGACCGCTTCACCAGCCGCACCAAGGAAAAGCCGCAGCTGGGCGAGCTGAAGATGACCATCGCTGAGTTCTTTCGCATCAACTGCGGTTCCACCCAGCTCAAGGGCGTGACGCCGGACATCAACTTCCCGAAGAACGGCGACGAGAAGGACTTCGGCGAATCCACCTACGACAACGCGCTGCAGTGGACCCAGATCGCGCCCGCGCCGGACTACAAGCCCGTGGCCGACCTCAAGGCCTATCTCGGCCAGCTGCAGGCCCGGCACGACGCGCGCGTGACCAAGGCGCCGGGCTGGAAGCTGATGCTCGACGAGCTGGCGCAGTACCGGAAGATGCGCGACAAGACCGCTGTCTCGCTCAACCTCGCCCAGCGCCAGGCCGAGCGCAAGGACCAGGACGCCATCCAGGCGGACTTCCGCAATCGCCACAAGGCCATCGACGGCATGGCTTTCGACGAAGACCGCGACAGCCTGGACGATGGCCTCAACCCGAACGAGCGCAGCCTGAAGTCCGAGCTCAAGCAGGAGAAGGAAGCCAAGAAGGCCGCCGATCCGCAGCTCGACGAAACCGCGCACATCCTGTTCGACGCGGTGGGCCTCATCAAGGGCGACGCCAAGCTGGCCGCCGAAGTGCTGCCGTACGGCGGCAAGTTCTCCGCCGGTGCGACCGCTGCAGCGGCACCGGAGCCGGCCAACGCCCCAGGTTCTCACTGAAGTCGTAGAGCACCCTGAAAAAGCGGCGCGCAGGCGCCGCTTTTTTTTGTCCGCGCACCGCCGCTTGCGGTAGTGGGGTTTCGCCCCCATCCGCTCATGACGTCCAGGGAGTGAACGTCATGCTCGAGCTATACAAGCTGCATTGGTCGCATTACGTGGAAAAGGTGCGCTGGGCGCTGGATTACAAGCGCCTGCCCTGGCGGGGCATCGATATCGTGGCGTTCACCAAGAAGGAAATGCGCCGCTTCGAAGGTGCGCAGACCGTGCCGCTGCTGCATGACCCGGCGACGGGCGCGGCCATCGGTGATTCCTCGCCGATCATTCGCTATCTCGAAGACACCTATCCCGAGCCTTCGCTTTTCCCTGCCGATCCCATCGGGCGCGAAGCGGTCTGGCAATGGATGCTCCGGCTCGACTCGACCCTCGGCCTGTACGCCAGACGCCTGGGTTACACGCAACTGATCATGGAGTGCCCGCAGACGCTGGCGCAGCTATTCATGCCTCAGGTCTGGGGCGGTCTGTTCGCGCGGCGCCGCTGGCGCCGGTTGGCCGCGCCGGTGCTGGGCATGATGCTGACGCTGCGCTTCCGCTTTCACCGCAATCGCCAAGACTGCATCTACGAGCGATTGGAGGCGCTGTTGCTGCCGCTCGCCGAACGGCTGGCGATGGAACACTGGCTGGTGGACGGCCGTTTCACCGCCGCGGACCTGACGCTCGCTTCGCTGTTGCGCCCGCTGCGCATCGTTCCGCACTTCAGCCACCACCCGCGCCTGGTTTCCCTGTTCGCGTGGCAGGAGCGGCTGTTCCGTGAACATGGCCGCGACGCTACCTTTCCCTACGAGGACGCGATCCTTGCCCAGCGGTTGCGGCGTGGCGCCATGCGCGGAGAAGTGCGCTGGCTGCGCGATCGCCGTGGCGAAGCCAGCCTGCCTGCCGTCACGACGCTGCAAGTGGCCAGCAACGACATTCATCCGGTCAGCCGCTGGTCACTGCTCACCGGATTACCCGCCTATCTGAAACTTCGCTGGTTCCACGGCATCGGCTGGATGCCGTACCTGCCTGCGCCGCATACGGCGGCCTGAGTACGGCGACTGCTGCCGAATCGGCACCGCCCGTGCCATGGACTTGGCGCGCCGCGCGGCGTACATAGGCGTTGCCCGCCGCCACAGAGAGCACGCCATGGACATGCTGTCGAACGTCGCGCTCGCGGGAGGCCTGGCCTGGGCCAGCGGCATCCGCCTCTATGCCACGGTCTTCCTCGCGGGCTTGCTTGGTCGCCTCGGTTACGTGCACCTGCCGCCGGGCCTGGAGATGCTTGCCGACAACTGGATGCTGGGCGTCTCCGGCGTGCTGATGCTCGGGGAGTTCCTGGCCGACAAAGTGCCGGCCTTCGACAGCGTGTGGGACGCCATCCACACCTTCATCCGCATCCCCGCTGGCACCTTGCTCGCATGGGGCGTATTCAAGGACGCGTCGCCGGCGATGCAGACCGCCGCGGCCCTGCTCGGCGGTGCGCTGGTCTCCAGCACGCATCTGGCGAAGGCCGGCAGCCGCGCGCTCATCAACACCTCGCCCGAGCCTTTCAGCAACTGGGGCGCCAGCGTGGGCGAAGACCTCACCTGGGCCGGCATGTTCTACCTGATGTGGCAGCACCCGCTGGCGCTGCTGGTGGTGCTGGGCCTGTTCGTGCTGCTGATGCTGTGGCTGCTGCCGAAGATCCTGCGGGGATTGCGCGCGGTGTTCCGCACCTTGCGCAAGCTGTTCGGCGCGGAGGAAGCCACTCCGCTGGAGCGCCTGCCGCCTTCGTGATGTCCCTTCACGCATGACGCCGAAGCCATTCCCTCGGCGTCACACGCTCTCCCACGAAGACGGTTGCCGAAAGACCTCAGCCCTTCTTCTCCGCCTTCAGCTTCTTCTCCGCCTGTTCCTTCTTCCATTGCTGGAACTCCGGAATATGCGGCAGCTCGCGCAGCACCTTGCTGCGCGGATCGACGATCACCAGCGAACCGGTCGGCGCCGCCAGCGTGCCGTTGCCGTCGGTCATCGGCAACGTGTGCATCGTGTCGCCCACCTGAACCTCCACCGGCATCGGGAACGGCTTGTCGTGCGGCACCTTCCAGTGCAGCGAGAGCGTGTCGCCCTCGTGCTTCACTTCCAGCGCCGGCAGCGCCGCCTCGTACAGGTACACGTCGAAGAACCAGCGCAGGTCCTTGCCCGTCACCTGCTGGACGATGTCGATGTACTCGCGCGTCGTCGCGTAGCGCGGCGCGAAGTTGCCCGGCTTCGGGTCGGGGCGCCCGTACACCAGCCGGCGCACCGTCTCGAAGAAGGCCTTGTCGCCGATCATCTGCCGCAGCGTGTGCAGCATCAGCGAACCCTTGTAGTAGATGTCGTTGGCCGGACCATGCCCGGCGTCGTACACCTCGTGCTCGAACTGGCTGCGGCCGGCCACGATCGGGAACGCATCCTTCACCTGCGTCCGCTCGGTCTGCAGCATGGCGAAGTAAGGCATGTCGCCATACAGGTACTGCCCGTACAGCGGTTGCATGTAGGTGCCGAAGCCCTCGTGGATCCACATGTCGTCCCAGTCGGCATTGGTCACCTGGTTGCCGAACCACTCGTGCGAGAACTCGTGCTGCAGCAGCCAGTCGAAACCGAATTCGCTGCGCGGGTAGCCGTTGCCGTACGCATTGATGGTCTGGTGCTCCATGCCCAGATGCGGCGTCTCGACCACGCCCATCTTCTCGTCGCCGAAGGGGTAGGGGCCGATCTGTTCCTCGAAGAAGTCCAGCATGCGCGGGAACTCGCCGAACAGCTGCTTCGCCTGCGCCTCGTGCCCGCGCAGGTACCACATCTGCATCGGAATGGTGTTGCCGTAGCGGCTCTTGTAGTCGCCCTTCAGCACATCGAACGGGCCGATGTTGAGCGAGATCGCATACGTCGTCGGATGCTTCGCGCGCCAGTGATAGGTGTGGTTGGCGCCCTCGTCGGTGATCTCCACCAGCGTGCCGTTGCCCGGCGCGGCCAGCGACTTGGGCACGGTGATGTAGGTGTCCACCAGGTCCGGCTTGCCCATCGGGTGATCGATGCACGGCCAGAACAGGTCGCAGCCTTCGCCTTCCACCGCCGTAGCGATCCACGGTTGGCCGTCGTCCGTCTTGGACCACACGAAGCCGCCGTCCCACGGCGCGCGCTTGGCCGCGTGCGGCTTGCCGCCGTAGCGGATCTCCACGGTGGTCTTGCCGCCTTTGGTCAGCGGCTTTGTCAGGGAAATCCGCAGGCGGCCGTCAGGGTTGCTCCAGGCGTTCGTCGGCAGCGCCTGGCCATCCAACGCGATGCCGCCGATCTTGAGATTCGGATCGAGGTCCAGCAACAGCACGTCCGTGGCTTCGCGCGCGCTGAAGGTCAGCCGCGCCGTGGCGTCCAGGGACTGCTTGGCCGGGTCCACGCTGAAATGCAGCTCCGCATGATCGAAGTTCAGCCGCTTCTGTTCGGCCGGCAGCGTGCCGCCGGAACGCTGGGTCTGCACGCTCAGCGGCGGCTGGTCCGGCTGCTTGGCAGGTGCATCGGCGGCGAAGGCGGCATGGGTACCCAGCAGGGCGGCCAGGCCCAGGGCGAGCAGACGAGGGCGAAGGATCGGCATGAAGGGCTCCCGGTGAACGAAGCCCATAGGATGGCAGCGAAGCGTCCTAGGCAACATCGCCGAAGGTCATGCCAACCGGCACTGGCGGCGGCCGACACCGGTGTAGCGCGCTGCGCGCGCAAAGCGGCGGCTCGCTCCGACGGCACAGGGCAGCGGCGGCCGATGGCGAGCGAACGGGCGCGGACGGCTAACTGTCCGCACCCCATCGCAAGGAGCATCGCATGCACTACCTACGCCGCCAGCTCGATCGCCGCCGCGATCAATGCGTCCAGGCCGAGCGCCATCTCTGGCTGGCCCTGCAAGGCGAGGAAATGGTCCGCTACCGGTTCCGCCGCCATCACCTGGTCGCCGGTTACCTGGTCGATATGGTCTGCCTTCCGGGCCGGCTGATCGTCGAGATCGACGACGGCCGCGTGCAGGCCGCGCCCTCCTATCATTACGCCCGCACCGTCATGCTGGAGAGCAAGGGCTTCCGCCTGCGCCGCTTCCGCAGCGAGGACATCCTCCTGCGCAAGCACCGCGTGCTGGCCGACATCTGGCGCGAACTCGGGCGCCTCCAGGTGGCTCGTGTCGTCTCCCTCTGACCTAGGCCGGAATGCGCAAGGCGAACCCTGGCAAACGCCATCGATCACCGCGACGCCATGGCGCGCCTGCCGGCGGTTCGCTCTCACTTGCATCAACGAAAACGGCCCGCGGATCAGGCGGGCCGTTTCTCCGAGCGATGCAGCGGGCGACCTCAGCCGCGCGCGTACCGCTGCTGCAACAGCGCGAACATCGCACGCAGGCCCATCGCCTCGCCGCCGCGCGGCCGGCCGGGGCGGTCGCCATCGTTCCACGCGTAGGTGTCCAGATGCAGCCAGGGCGTGCCGTCGGAAACGAAGCGCTCCAGGTACAGCGCCGCCGTGATCGCACCGGCATGGCGCGAGGCGCCACTGTTGGCGAAGTCGGCGATGTACGACTCCAGCATCTTCCGGTACGGCCGCCACAGCGGCAGACGCCACAGCGGATCGTTCGTCGCGCGGCCGGCGGCCAGCGCCTGGTCCGCCAGCTCGTCGCGGTTGGCGAACAGCGCCGGCAGGTCCGGGCCCAGCGCCACGCGGGCCGCGCCGGTGAGCGTGGCGAAATCGATGATCAACTCCGGTTGCTGATCGCCCGCATAGGCCAGCGCGTCGCACAGCACCAGGCGGCCTTCGGCGTCGGTGTTGTCGATCTCCACGCTGTGGCCGCCGCGCGTGACCACCACCTCGCCCGGGCGCAGCGCATTGCCGCTTACCGCGTTCTCCACCGCGGGAATCAACAGCGTCAGCCGCACCGGCAGCTTCGCCTCCATGATCAGGCGCGCCAGCGCAATCGCGTGGGCGGCGCCGCCCATATCCTTCTTCATCCACCGCATGCCATCGGCTGCCTTCAGGTCCAGGCCGCCGGTGTCGAAGCACACGCCCTTGCCTATCACGGCCACCTTCGGGTCGCCGTTCTTGCCCCAGGTCAGCTCGATCAGGCGCGGCGCGCGATGGCTGGCGCGGCCCACGGCGTGGATGGTCGGGAAGTTGTCCTTCAGCAGCTCGTCGCCCACCCACTCGCGCACTTTGGCCTTGTGCGCCTTGCCGAGCTGGTTCACCGCCTCGGCCAGCTGCTTCGGGCCCATGTCTTCGGTCGGCGTGTTCACCAGGTCGC
>JABLTH010043689.1_pt1 | contig 18447 bp, 15 predicted proteins | sample 7875711 | NCBI WGS metagenome assembly JABLTH01 (sample SAMN14941262, study PRJNA633318) | bioreactor metagenome | isolation source: bioreactor | place: China | collected 2019-03-05 | reverse complement strand
TAGGCCTTCCCGACGGCCTCGCCCTTGCCCTCCGGGTACTCGGCGTCCTGGATCAGCATGAAATCCCAGCTCGCGCCGTCGGAGTGCACGTAGAGCTGGCGCGGCGCCACGCCGCCCCGCACGTTGGCCTCGTCGAACTTCGCGATCGCGCGCAGGAACGCCTCGTGCTGCCCGGGCGCGATGCGGTAGATCTCGATCAGCTTGCGCCCGACGGGCTCGGGCGGCGCCGCCGCGGCCTGCGCGCGGACGGCGGGAACGGCGAGAAGGGAGAGGGCCAGCCCGGCCCACGCGTGACGCAGCATGTCGGCTCCTCCGGTTCAGCGGGGCGGCGCCCCGAGGGCCTCCCGCAGCCACGCGGACGCGTCCGCCATCGCGCGCTCGGCGAGCGGCACCGTGGCCACGGCCTCGAGGAACGAGTGCGAGGCGCCGTGGTACACGGACAGGGTCGTGTCGACCCCCGAGGCGGTCAGCCGGTGCGCGAGCTCGTGGCTCTGCTCGGCGAGGATGTCGCACGCGGCGACGACGAGCAGCGCCGGCGGCAGGCCGTGCAGGTCCGCGGCGAGCGGGCACACCAGCGGGTCGGCGAGGTCGTGCTCGTCCCGCACGTAATTGGCCCAGAACGCGTCCATCTCGGCGGAGGTCAGCATCGCGCCCGGGCCGCCGTGGCGGCGCTCCGCCTCCGCGCTCGTCCAGCGCGTGAAGACGCCGTAATTGAGCAGGAGCGCGCGGACGGTCGCGCCCTCGCCCGCGTCGCGCAGCGCGAGCGTGGCGGCGAGCGCGAGGTTTCCGCCGGCGGAGTCGCCGCCCAGCGCCAGGCGCGCGGCATCGAGGTCGAGCGCCCGGCCCGCGTCGCGCAGGTGGCGCACGACCCCGCAGACCTGCTCGAGCGCGACGGGGTACTTCGCCTCGGGGGCGAGGGCGTAGTCGACCCCGGCGACGACGCAGCGCGCGCGCGCCGCGTACTCGCGCATGATCCGGTCGTGGGTGTCGATGCTGAAGATCGTCCACCCGCCGCCGTGCATGTAGACGAGCGCGGGCTTGAGGCCGGTGCCGCCCGGATCGTACACGCGGACGCGCACTGGGCCGCCGGGCGTGTCGACGGTGCACTCCATCGTGCGCGCCATCACGGGGCCGCCGCGCGTGTAGGGCGCGCGCACCTGCTCCGCGATGCGCCGCGCCTCGGCGGGCGTGACGCCCGCGAGGTCGGGGAACGTCCTCCACGCCTCGCCGACCTCGCGCACGAAGCGCCGCACGTCGGGATCGAGTTCGTCGCGGCGCGGGACCTCGTCGTCACGGCCGTGCGGAGGAGTCATGCCGCGGTTTCCGATCTGCGGGGAGCGGAGGAAAGGGCGGGTCCGGCGCGCGTGCCGCGCGGACCCGCCCCGGGGTCGAGCGAAGGCTACCAGTTCCGCCAGCGGTAGTGGACCGAGGCGATGATGCGGCGCGCCGATCCGTAGTTGCAGTAGCTCGACGACTGGCAGACCGCGACGTAGGTCTTGTCGGTGAGGTTGTTCGCCGCGAGCTGGAACTCGAACGAGTTCCAGAGGTAGCGCGCGGAGGCGTCGAACAGCGTGTACGACGGGACCTCGATCGTGTTGGCGTAGTCACCGGCCGACGAGCCGACGAAGCGCGCGCCGCCGCTGATCCCCAGTCCGGAGAGCGGACCGCTCGTGAAGGTGTACTCGAGCGACGCGCTGAACAGCTGCTTCGGGACCTGCGGCGGACGGTTTCCGAGGACCGTCGGGTCGCTCGAACTGGTGACTTCCTGCTTGAGGTACGAGTAGGCGCCGTGGAAGTTCAGGCCCTGGCTGAGGCTTCCGACGCCCTCGATCTCGAAGCCGCGCGAGCGGATCTGGCGCCCCTGGATCTGGAAGAACAGGTGGTCCGGGTCCGCCTCGACCACGTTGTCCTGCGTGATCTGGTACACGGACGCGGTGATGATGCTGTTGCTGAACTTCGGCTGGAACTTGATCCCGCCCTCGACCTGCTTGCCGGTGATCGGGACGAAGGGGTTGTTGAAGAAGTCGACCCCGGCCGCCGGGAGGAACGAGGTCGAGTAGTTGACGTACGGCGCCACGCCGGCATCGCTGACGTAGGCGAACCCGATCCGGCCGCTCGTCTTCTCGGGCTTCTGGTCGGCGGGTGAATCCCCGAGCCGGTTCTCGGTCGACTGCTTGGTCCAGTCGTGCCGCGCGCTCGCGGAGACGACCCACTTCTTCCCGATCTTGACGTGGTCCTGCGCGTAGAGGCCGATCAGCGAGTACGGCTGCTTCGAGTTCAGGTAGGTGAACAGGTCGCCGATCGTCTCGGTGCCGTAGACGGGATTGAAGATGTCGAGCGTGGGGGCGCCGGCGAAGGCGCTGACGGTCGTCTGGGCGGAATCGGAGTAGTCGACGCCGACCATGACGTTGTGCTCGACGTTGCCGCTCATCACGTGGTACGACAGGTTGTTGTCCATCGTGAAGATGTTGAGGTCGAACGTGGAGCCGAACGCGAAGCGGGTCAGCGTCCGCCAGTCGAGCGGCTGACCGTCCTTGTCGAGGACGAGGCCGCCGCCGAACACGGTCTTGCCGTCGTACTTGATCTTCGAGTAGCGCGCCGTGTTGCGGTACGTCCAGCGATCGCTGAAGCGGTGCTCGAACAGGCTGCCGACCGACCACTGGTCGCGCTTGAAGTAGTCGTAGTCCGGCTCGCCGACGAACAGGCTGCGCCGGACCTGGCCGTTGGGATTGTCGGTCAGGGTGCCCTGCGAGGGCAGGAACTGGCTCCAGCCGGTCTTGTCGTGCTGGAAGTCGCCCATTAGCGTCCACGTGGTGTTGGAGGACGGCGCGTACGTCACCGACGGCGCGATGAACCAGCGGTCGTCGGGCACGTAGTCGACCTGCGAGTCGCTCTGGCGCACGAGCCCCGTGAGGCGGTAGCGGACGTGGCCGGAGTCGCCGACCGGGCCGCCGAGGTCCAGCTGGGCCTGCTTGCGGGAGAACGAGCCGTAGTTGAGGACGACCTCGTTCTGCGGCGTCGCCGGCGGACGCTTCGTGACGAGGTTCACGAGCCCGCCGGGCGTGATCTGGCCGAAGAGCACCGAACTGGGGCCCTTCACCACGTCGACCTCCTGCAGGAGGTACGGGTCGATCTGGCCGGAGACGCCGCCGGCCTGCCAGCGCGCGTTGTCCCGGAACAGCCCGTAGCTCGACTGGTCGAAGCCGCGGATGTTGATCCAGTCGTAGCGCGTCTCGGCGCCGAAGGTGTCGACGCCGACGCTGCCCGAGTACTGGATCGCTTCGTTGACGGTCTGCACGTTGCGCACCGCCATCTGGTCGGTGGTGACGATCGAGATCATCTGCGGGATCTCGATCAGCGGCGCCTCGATCTTCGTCGCGGTCACGGACGTCGTGGCCACGTAGCCCTTCGGCGCGCTGACCGTGACGATCGAGCCGTACTGGCCGGGCGCGAGCGCGATGGTCTTCTGGTTCGCGCCGGAGGCCGACAGCTGCACCATGTCCGAGAACGGGGAGAGGCCGGGGAGGTCCACGTCGAGCTGGTAGCTGCCGGCCGGGGCGGTGATGCTGTACGTGCCGTCGCCGGCGCTGCGGCCTTCGGCGCGGAAGGCGCCGCAGCGCAGCGTCACGGCGGCGGACTGCAGCGGCGTGCCGCTCTCGTCGGTGACCTTGCCGGTCAGCGTGACCTTCGGCTGCGCCGGGTCCACCTTGCAGGTGTCGACGAAGCTCGTCGCACCTTTCGAAGGAGAGGCCGGCGGAGCCGCGCTCGCGATCGCCGGGGCGAGCGCCAGGAGGGAAACTGCGACCATCAATGACATCCTCACCGTACCACCTCCTTCGGACCGGGCATGAAGGTCCCGTGTGCCGCATCGTGGCACGCCGTCTGGTATGGAACAAGATCCAGAAATCGAAGAAATGATGGGTCCAGATGAGCGCTCCGGACGTTCACTCGGCGGTGCACCGGCGCCGTTCCGGCCGGAGGCGCGCTGGATCCTTCGACCGTTCGGATTCTGGCCCTTTACAAGAGCCAGCAACGACCCGACGATGGCGCTCCAGGAGACGTCCATGTTCGTCAGACCGTGCTGGAAGCCGCGCTCCATCGAGCAGGCGTACGAGTTGATCGAGGCGCACCCGTGGGCGCTCCTCGTCACGAACGGCGCCGAGGGGCCCCTGGCCACCAACCTCCCGCTGCTGCTCGACCGCTCGCGGGGCCCGCACGGCACGCTGTTCGGACACATCGCGCGCGCGAACGAGCAGTCGAAGGACGTCGCGTCCATGACCGGAACGGTCCTCGCGGTGTTCGAGGGCCCGTACAGCTACGTGACCGCCAGCTGGTACCCGCAGCGCGACATGCCCTCGACCTACTACTACACCGCGGTCCACTGCTACGGCCGGCTCCGCGTCCAGGACGCGGCCGCGCTCGAGGCCGGGCTCGGCGTCCTCAACGACCGCATGGAGCGCCCGCTCGCGGACGGCTGGCGGATGGACGAGATCCCGCATTCGGAGATCACGCGCCGCCTGCCCGGGATCCTCGGCTTCGAGCTGGAGATCGAGCGCCTCGAGGCGAAGTTCAAGCTCGGCCAGGACGAGCCGAAGAAGGACGCGCTGGCGGTGGCCGACCGCCTCGACGCGTCGGGCGACGCGGCGCACCGCACGCTCGCCCGCTTCGTTCGCGACGCGAACGGCGACCGTCCGGGCGGGGGCGCCTGAGTGGCCGGGCGCGCGGCGGCGCCGGCCCCCGCGGCTCCGGCCGACGCCGGGCTCCTGCGGGCCCTCGGACTGTGGGACGCCGTCTCCCTGATCGTCGGCACGATGATCGGCTCCGGCATCTTCCTGATGGCCGGCAGCATCGCCGCGCAGCTCGACTCGCTCCCGGCCACGCTCGCCGCGTGGGTCTTCGGCGGCGCGCTGAGCCTCGCCGGGGCGGTCTCCGTCGCCGAGCTGGGCGCCGCGCTCCCGGCGGCCGGCGGCCTCTACGTGTACATCAACCGCGCGTACGGCCCCGCGCTCGGCTTCGTCTACGCGTGGAGCGTCATGGCGCTGATCCACGCCGGCGGCCTCGCGACGCTGGCGGCCGCGATCGGCCTGCACGTCGGGCCGCTCCTCGGCCTCTCCCCGGCGGGGACCAAGGGTCTGCAGCTCGCCGCGATCGCGTTCTTCGTCGTGATCAACGCGCTGGGGGTCGTGGTCGGCAAGTGGGTCCAGAACGCGCTCACGCTGGCCAAGGTGCTCGGCCTCGTCGCGATGACCGCGCTCCTGTACTGGAAGGGGAGCGCCGCGCTCCTCGCGCGCCAGTGGAGCCACGCCGGGACGGGGACGACGGTGGTCGCCTTCGGCGGCGCGCTGATCGCCGTGCTGTGGGCCTACGACGGCTGGCACTTCGTCTCGTTCGCCGCGGGCGAGGTGCGCGAGCCGTCGCGCACGCTGCCGAAGAGCCTCCTCGTCGGCACGGCGATCACCTGCGCGATCTACCTCGTGGTCAACGTGTCGTACTACGCGGTGCTGCCGCTCGAACGGCTGCGCGGCAACGACCGCGTGGCCGCGGCGGCGATCGGGCAGATCTTCGGCGAGGGCGCGGCGGTCCTGATCTCGCTCCTCATCGCCGTGTCGATCCTCGGCGCGATGAACGGGATCATGCTCGGCGCGGCGCGCGTGATCATGGCGATGGCGCGGGACGGGCTGTTCTTCCGCTCGCTCGGCCGCGTGAGCCCGCGCTTCCACACGCCGGTCGTCGCGACGGTCGTGCAGGGCGCCTGGGCCGCGCTGTTCACGCTCGTCGGCACGTTCCAGGAGCTGTTCACCTCGTACGTCTTCACCGCGTGGATCTTCTACGGCCTCACCGTCGGCGCGGTGCTGGTGCTGCGGCGCCGGGAGCCGGACCTCCCGCGCCCGTACCGTTGCCCGTGGTATCCGGTCGCGCCGCTGTTCTTTCTCGTCGCGACGCTGGGGATCGTGGGCAGCGCGTTCGTGACCAGCTTCCGGCAGGCCATGGCCGGGATCGGCATGATCCTCGTCGGGCTGCCGCTGTACCTCCTGTTCCGGCTCGTCAATCGCCGGGGCGCGCCCCGCGTATCATGACGCCATGCGAAAGCTCGGCGGCATCTGGCTCGACCGCTCGTCCCGCGTGCCGCTGCGGGATCAACTCGCGCAGCGCATCAAGGAGCTGATCCAGAGCTCCGCGCTCGAACCGGGCGACGCGCTGCCGTCGAGCCGCGACCTCGCGGCCGAGCTCCACGTCTCGCGCAACACCACCGTGGGCGCGTACGAGCGCCTCGCGGGCGAGGGCTATCTCGAGACCCTCGAGCGGTCCGGGATCTTCGTCAGCTCGTCGATCTCGCTCTCGCGCCACTCGACGTGGCCGCAGCCGCCGCGCGGCGGTCCCGCGAACGTCCCCGCGCCGGCGCCCGAGGCGCGCCGCCCGCTCGGCGCGCCCGCGCCGTTCCGGCCGAGCCAGCCCGACGTGTCGCTGTTCCCGCTCGCGATCTGGAACCGCCTGCGCTCGAAGGCGCTGCAGTACGAGGGACGCAACATCCTCCACTACCAGGCGTCGTGCGTCGCGGGCATGCCGGCCCTGCGGCAGAGCGTCGCCGCGTACCTGCGCGACAACCGCGGGGTGCGCTGCGACTGGCGCCAGGTCGTGATCACCTCGGGCTCGCAGCAGGCGCTCTTCGCGCTCGCGTCACTGCTGCTCGAGCCGTCGGACGTCGCGTACGTGGAGGACCCGGGCTACTCCGAGGTGCGGCAGGTCCTGCGCCACGCGGGGGCGCGCATCGTGCCCGGCCCGGTCGACGAGCAGGGCCTGTGCCTCCCCGCGCGCCGCGGCATGGACGTGTCGCTGATCTACACGACACCCTCGCGCCAGTTCCCGACGGGCGTGTCGCTCTCGCTCCCGCGCCGGCTCGCGCTGATCGACTACATCGGCCGCACGCGCACGTGGGTCGTCGAGGACGACTACGACTCCGAGCTGCGCTACGGCGCGCCGCCGCTCCCCAGCCTGCAGAGCCTCGACCGCAGCGGGCGCGTGATCTACGTCGGGACGTTCAGCAAGCTCCTGTTCCCGTCGCTGCGCCTCGGCTACGTCGTCGTGCCCGAGCAGCTCGTCGACGCGTTCATCGAACTGCGGCACATGATCGACGACCACCTGCCGCTCGTGACGCAGGCGACGCTCGCGCTGTTCCTCGAGAGCGGCGCCTTCTACTCCCACATCCGCCGCTGCCGCCGTGCCTACGCCGAGCGCCAGGCGCTGTTCCTCGACCTGTTCCGCAGGTCGGGCCTGCCCCTCGAGTTCGCCAGCACCGACGGCGGCATGAACCTCACCGGGTTCCTGCCCGACGGCACCGACGACGCGGCGCTCTCGGAGCGGCTGGCGGCGGCCGGCTTCGACGTGCCGCCCCTGTCGCGCTACGCGCTCAAGGCGCAGCGCCGCGGGCTCGTGTTCGGGTTCACGGCCTTCACGCCCGCCGCGATCCGCGCCGGGTTCGAGGGCGTGCGCGCGGTGCTCGAGCCGGCTCAGCGCGGCGGGCGGGGATCGAAGCGCAGGCGGTAGGTCACCGTCTTCGTCGCACCCTTGTCGAGGCCGACGCGCCACGTGAGCGAGCTGCCGTCGCGCGCGTCGGGCGCGGGCTTCGCGTCGACGAGCTCGAACGGCCCCCAGAACTCCTGGCGCATTTCGACGAGCCCGGCGCGCGGCCGGCGGTTCTCGAGGGTCACCTCGACCGCGGCCTCGCGCAGGAACGGTCCCGCCGGCAGCGTCTCGAGCGTGGGCCGCCGGTAGCGCGCCACGAGGTCGCGCACTTCTCCGAGCGTGAGATCGGCCTTCGCGCCGGGCGCGAGCCGCTGCGTCGCGATCTCGCCCAGCGGCACCCACGTGCCGTCGCCGCGCGCGACGCCGACGTCGAACGTGCCGCCGGGCACGGGCCGGTCGCCCGGCACCACGAAGCGCAGGTGCCGCACCGGCGCGAGCGGCTGCTCGGGCGCCATGCCCGCGGGCGTGCCGGAGAGCGTGAGGACCAGCGCGTCCTCGATCGCGACCTTCTGCGGCGGACGCAGCGGCACCGTGAAGCGTGCGGGCCCGGCGAGGTCGCGCGTGCCGACGTCGAAGAGGATGAAGTCGAGCGCTTCGCCCTCGACCACCGCCTCCGGCGCCGCGGCGACGGCCATGCGCTTGTCGGCCATCATCGGGCGCGGCTGCGGCATCGCGCGCGGCAACCCGCCTTCCGCGAGGCGCAGCGCCGCGCCGTCGTAGCGCGCGCCGAACGGCACGTCGACCACGGCCTGCAGCGCCAGGCGCGCGCTCGCGCCGGCCTCGTCGAGGTCGAGGCGGTGCCGCGCCTGCCACGCGAAGCCACCCACGCGGTAGCGCAGCCGCACGGCGCGCGGCGACTTCGACTCGGGCAGTTCGACGGCCAGGCGCCAGCGGCCGTCACCCGGCGCGACGCACATCACGCGGTCCCAGCGCACCGGGACCACGTAGCCGTCCGCGCGGCGCACGAGGGCCGGCTGGTCCGGACCGCCCGCGGCGACCAGTTCTCCGTCCGTGACCGTGGCCGGGTCGTTGGTCCCGGCCTGCACGAGGACGCGCTGGCCGGTGCAGCGCGCGAGCAGCGGCGCGAGGCCGTCGAGCGGCGGCGCGAAGACCACCGGGAGCGCGGTCTCGGCGGGGAGCAGCGCGGCGTCGAACGACTCGGTGACCGTCGTCGGCGGCCGCACCAGCGCCAGCGGGCCCGCGGCCCCGGCCGGCACGTCGAGCGTCTCGGACACGAGGCCCTCGCCGCCCGGCAGGACCGTCACGTGGGTGCCCGCGGCGCCCACGAAACCGCACGAAACCAAGACGCCCACGGCCACGGCGATCCGTCGCATCGAACCTCCCGGCCGCGACCCTACCACCGGTGTTGCCTCGATCGCCCCCGGCGGCTAGCCTTCGTCCGCGCACCACGCCCCCCAGGGAGATCCCGTGACCGGCCGCGTCCTCGTCTCCGGCATCCGCTTCCACGCGTTCCACGGGCTGACCAAGCTCGAGCGCCAGATCGGCGTGCGCCACCGCATCGACGTGGCGATGACGACCGAGATCGGCCGGCCCGCCGAGACCGACCGCATCGAGGACGCGATCGACTACCGCGAGGTCCACGACCTCGTCGTGTCGATCGGGCGCAACAACTCGTTCCACCTGATCGAGACGCTCGCCGTGCGCATCGCGCGCGAGCTGCTCGCGAAGTTTCCCTGCGAGCAGGTGGAGCTCACCGTGCGCAAGGAGACGCCGGTCCTGGACGGCGTCGTCGACTCCGTGGGCGTCCAGGTGACGCTCCGCCGCGAGGACCTCGTTCCATGATCCTGCGCCGCCAGTACCGCTTCGAGGCGAGCCACGTCCTGCCCAACCACCCGGGCCGGTGCAAGCGCCTGCACGGTCACTCGTACCGTTTCCTCGTCGAGATCGAGGGCCCGATCGAGCCGGTGCAGGGGATGGTGCTCGACTTCGGCGACCTCGACCTGATCGTCGAGAAGAACGTGCTCGCACGGTGCGACCACTACCACCTCAACGACTTCATCCCGAACCCCACGGCGGAGTGGATCTCGGTGTGGATCTGGCGCGCGCTCAAGCCCGACCTGCCGGGCCTCGTGAGCGTCGAGCTGTTCGAGGTCGAGGGCGCGAGCTGCACCTACCGCGGCGAGCACGAGGACGCGCGTTGAACCGCGAGCGCATGGAGCGCGGGCTGCGCGAGTTCCTCGAGGGGCTCTTCGACGGCCACGCCGCGATCGATCCCGCGCAGCGCGACGAGGTGCTGCAGAACACGCCGCGGCGCGTCGCGACCGCGATGGCGGACGACCTGCTCGCGGGCTACGGCGAGGATCCCGCCGCGGGGCTCGAGCCGATCCCCGCGCCCGGGGCGGGCGGGCCCGTGCTGCTCGAGGGGCTGCGCTTCACCTCGATGTGCGCGCACCACCTGCTGCCGTTCCGCGGCGTCGCGCACGTCGGCTTCGTGCCGCGGGCGCACCACGTCGGGCTCGGCGGGATCGCGCGGCTGGTCGACGCGCTCGCGCGCCGGCTCACGATCCAGGAGTCGCTGACGGCCGGGATCGCCGACCACCTCGTGCGCGGCCTCGATCCGCAGTCGGTGCTGGTCGTCGTCGACGCCGAGCACCTGTGCCTCTCCGCGCGCGGCTCGCGCAAGACCGGACACCGCTTCCGCACGGTCGAGCGGCGCGGCGCGCCGTGCCCCGAGCTGGACGCGCTCTTGGCCGCGGGGCCGGCGCGCTGGTGATCCCGCGGGCCGAGCAAGCTCGGCCCCTACGGCGTATGGGGCCGCGCACGCCGGTGATCCCGCGCGCGGGACGGCCCGCGCGCCGCGCTTCGCTCACCTCGCGGTTCCTGCGGCACTCTCTCCTCGTGTCCGCGCTGCTCACGTTCTTCGTCTCCGACGCGCCCGCCCGCGGCGACGGGCCCGCGCCGCTCGCGCTGCCCAAGGCCGCGGAGAGTCTCCACGCGCGCGTCGACCCGGGGCTGGCGCAGCCCGGGCCGCGGATCCGCATCGGTCTCACCGGCGACGACGAGAAGCTGCGCGTGGGCGCCGACGCGCCGTTTCGCCTGCTCGACGGACGCACCGGCCGCGAGCTATGGCCCGACCGCGCGCCCGGTCCCGTGATGATCGTGCCCGAGGGCGGACGCGCCGCCGCCGGACCGCGCGTGTACCGCGTGCAGGTCGGCGCGTTCCGCGACGAGGCGGCCGCGCGCACCCGCGCCGAGGCGCTGTCGGCAGCGCTCGCGGCGCCGGCGGACATCGCGAAGGATCCCGACCGCGGCGTGTTCCGCGTGCGCCTCGGCCGCGCGGCGAAGCCCGAGGACCTCGGCGACCTCCTCGCGCGCGTGCGTGCGTCGGGCGTGCCCGATGCGTTCCTGATGTCGGAAGCCGCGCCGCCGGCCGCGCCCGACCCGGCGGCCCCGCCCGCGCCGCCGCCCGGCCTGCGCCTGCTCGACGCGCGCTGGGAGAGCCGGCCCGCGGGCACCGATCGCGTGATCGTGGTGCCGCTCGGCGGCGACGCGCGCGTCACGCTCGACGGCCGCGCGTACCGCGGCCTGCTCGAGGTGCTGCGCACCGCGGCGGGCGGCGTGCTCGCCGTGAACGAGCTGCCGCTCGAGGATTACCTTCGCGGCGTCGTGCCCGAGGAACTGGGACCGAAGGTGTTCCCCGAGATCGAGGCGCTCGCCGCACAGGCCGTCGCCGCGCGCACCTACGCGCTCGCGAACCTCGGCCAGTTCGCCGCGGACGGCTACGACCTGTGCGACACGCCGCGCTGCCAGGTGTACGGCGGCACGAAGAACGAGCACGCGCTCAGCGATCGCGCGGTCGCGCAGACGGCAGGGCAGGTGCTCGCGTACGACGGCGCGCCGATCAACGCGATGTTCACCTCGACCTGCGGCGGGCACACCGAGGACATCGTCAACGTGTTCCCGGAGATGAAGCCGGCGCCCTACCTGCGCGGGGTGCCGTGCCGGCCGGACGACGAGGAGCTGCGCGGGCGGATCGTCACCGTGCAGGGCGCGGCGCTCGAGGACGGCGCGGCGCGCGGGCCGCGTACGCCGGGCGATCCGGACACGCTGCAGCTGTTCAAGCTGGTCGCGCTCGGGTACGCGCCGCACGAGGCATGGAGCGACGTGTGGCGTGCGCGTCCAGCCGACGTCATGGAGCGCATGCGATGGCTCCTCGCCGAGGACGGCTTCTTGCCGTACGAGAGGGGACCGAAGTCACCGCGGGAGAAGCGGCGGGACCTCTGGGAGGGACTCGCCGTGGCCCTGGAAAATCGCGGCACGGAGCAGGGGCCGCACGGCGGCCCCGTCGCGCAGGGCGACGAAGCACTCGTCCTGACTCCGACGGAGCGCGGGAAGGTGTCCCGTACCGATCAGCGCAACCTTGCGCCCCTGCTCGCGACGGGCGTCGTGCGCGTCGAGGGGCCGCTCGATCCGGGAGGAGACCCAGCCGAGGGTGAGGTCCTCGGTTGCATCGCGCGCGCCGCGCAGCTTCTGGGTCGATTCGATCTGCCCGAGGCCACGGTCTCCGGCGCGGTCGAAGCCGGGTTGCGCCTGCAGGTGCACGGAACCGACGGGGGCGCCCCCGTGACGACGGATTTGACGTACGGACCTCGTGGTCCCGATCTCATCGTGGAAGCGGGTGGCGCGTGGCGGCGCGCCGATCGCCTGGAGCTGCTTCCGGGCGACCGCGTGCTCTATCACGTCGACAAGTCCGGGCGCCTTTCCGCGCTCGGATTGCGCGAGCGCATCAGTGCCGCGGACGATCGGGGCAGTGCGCGCTTCCGTTGGGAGTTCGTGCGCGAGCGTGCGGCGATCGAGAACAGGCTCGCGCCGCTCGCTCCCGTCGGGACGCTTCAGTACCTCGAGGTGAAGCGGCGCGGCAGGTCGGGGCGTGTTGCGGAGGTCCTGGTTCACGGAAGCAGGGGCGAGGCCGTCCTCAAGGGCTTCCAGGTCTCGCGCGCGTTCGACCTGTACGAGACGCTCGTCGACGTGGTGCCGGAGTACCGCAACGCCGGCACGGACAACGAACTCGTCCGCGTCCGCTTCTCCGGCCGCGGGTGGGGCCACGGCGTCGGGATGTGCCAGTGGGGCGCGTTCGGCATGGCGCAGCGCGGGAAGAGCGCGCGCGAGATCCTCGCGCACTACTACCCGGGCACGGCGCTGGTCACGCTGCCCGGCACGCCGGAGCGGACGCCGTGAGCCGGGACGGCGCGCGGCACGCGGAGCGGCAGGCGGCGCGCGGGATGGCGCTGGCGCTGGCCGTGCTGGTGCTGGTGTTGGCGGCGCGGCTGCTCGCGCGTGCGTTGGGAACGGGCACGTGATCGCGCTGCGCGCGATCCGGGCGGGGCAAGCCCCGCCCCTACGACGCCTGGGCGATGCGCGCGCGTTGGGGGCGGCACCGTGAGCGGCGGGTTGTGCGCGCCCGGCATCGTCGCGCTCTTCGGCGCGACGGGCACGGGGAAGACCGGGCTCGCCTGCGAGATCGCGGACCGCATTCCGTGTCACCTCATCTCGTGCGACGCGCTGTCCGTGTACCGCGGCCTCGACGCGGCGACCGCCAAGCCGCGCGGCGACGAGGCGCGGCACGCCTGGGCGCTGGTCGACGTGGCGGAGCCCACGACCGACGTCAACCTCGGGGCGTGGGTGCGCGCGGCCGAGACCGAGGTCGCGTGGGCGTGGCACTCCGGGCGCGTCCCGCTGGTCGTCGGCGGGACCGGCCTGTACCTGCGCGGTCTGCTCAAGGGGGTCGCCCCGGCGCCGCCGCGCGACGCGACGTTGCGCGCGCGTCTTGCCGGGCGCGCCGCGGAGCGCGGCGTCCCGTACCTGCACCGCGTGCTCGCGCGCCTCGATCCGCGGACGGCCGCGCGCCTGCGCCCCACCGACCCGCAGCGCGTGATCCGCGCGCTCGAGGTGCGGCTCCTGACCGGGGACTCGCTGGCCGAGTTGCAGGGCGAGGGGTGGCGCGGGCCGGACCGTTGGCCGGTGCTGCGGTTCGGGCTCGAGGTGCCGCGCGAGGAGCTCTACCCGCGGCTCGACGCCCGCGTCGACGGCTTCTTCGCGCGGGGCCTGGTTGCCGAGGTGCGGTGGCTGCTCGGTCCCGGAGGCGTCCCGGCCGGGTCGAACGCCCTGTCCGGCATCGGTTATCGCGAGGTCGCTGCGGCGGTCGCCACGGGCCCCGCGGCGCCCGCTCCGCGGAATGCGGCAGGGCTCGTCGAGGCCGTACGGCTGAGCACGCGGCACTACGCGAAGCGGCAGGAGACGTGGTTCCGGCGCGAGATTCCGGCGGAACGCCACGACCCGCGCGAGCCGGGGCTCGCCGACCGGCTCGCCGCGCGGATCGCGGCGTGGTGCCGGGAAGGTTGACGGAGCGCGAGGCCCCGGGACGGTTGACGGTTCGCGACTGAGGCGCCTTCCGCGCTTATAATCTCCGTCATGGCCGAGAACGCCGAAGAAAGAGATTACCAAGCCGCACTCCTCTCCCGGTTCCGCCGGGAGGGAGGGCTCCTCGCGGTCTGGCTCGTGTCGGGCAAGCGCCTGATCGGGCGCCTCAAGGGCTACGACCGCTTCACGATCGTCCTCGAGCACGCGGGGGAGGACCACCTCGTGTTCAAGCACGCGATCGCCACGGTGGGCCCCGCGCGCGACCTGCACCCGCGCGACGAGCGCTAGTGCGCCGCTGAACGGTGCGCCGCTGAATGGCGCACGATGAAAACGGCGGCGCACTCCGCGCCGCCGTACGTGTGTCCGAAGCCCTCGCTCAACCCCTGCGGAACAGTCCGCCGTTTCCGCCGCGCGGCGGGTTCGTGCCGCCGCCGACCGACTCCGACGACAGCTCGCGGACGCGCGCCTGCAGGCGCTCGATCTTGACCTCGTACTCCGCGCGCTGGCTCTCGACGAGGCGCGCGAGGCGCTCGCGCTCCTCCTCGTAGTGCCGCAGCTGCTCGTCGATCGACGCGTCGCGCCCGGAGCGTTCGGCGAGTTCCTGCTCGAGCATGCGGATGCGCTGCTCGCGGTCGTCGAGGTCGCCCTGGCTCCGCTCCACCGAATCCTGGTACAGGCGCTCCACCTCGAGCAGCTTGTGGATCCGCGAGTAATCGGCATCGGAGGGCATGGACGACTCCTGACCCGGCGCGTCCGAGGCGCCGGTCCCGGCGAAGAAGAACTTGCGCAGCATGAGGTCGAGGTCGGACGAGTTCGGCGAGCACTCGACGGCCTTCTGGCGCGTGATCACGTTGTTGATCACGAGCGCGGCCAAGGACTGGTTCATCGACTGCATCTGGTAGTAGCTGACCGACTTCTCGATCTCTTCCTGCAGCTCGGAGATGTTGCCTTCCTTGACCAGCTTCATCGCGCGCGGCGAGTCGCGCAGGATCTCGACCGAAGCGACCAGCCCCTTGCCGTCGGCGCGCTCGATCAGCTGCAGGCTGACCACCGCGCGCAGCACGGTCGACAGCTGCTGGCGCACCTGGCGGTGCTGCTCGGCGGGGAACATGTCGATGATGCGGTCGATCGTCTGCGCCGCGGAGTTGGTGTGCAGCGTGGTCAGGACGAGGTGGCCGGTCTCGGCGGCGGTGAGCGTCGTCGACATCGTCGCGAGGTCGCGGTTCTCGCCGACCATGATCACGTCCGGGTCCTGCCGCAGCGCGTTGCGCAGGGCGTCCGAGAAGCTCGGCGTGTCGGCCCCGACCTCGCGCTGCGTGACCGAGCCGAGCGCGTCGGTGACGAGGAACTCGATCGGGTCCTCGATCGTGACCACGTGGACCAGGCGCCGCTGCACGATCTCCGAGAGGAGTCCCGCGAGCGTCGACGACTTGCCGGAGCCGGTCGGCCCGGTGATCAGCACGAGGCCCTGCCGCAGCTCGGCGAACTCCTTGATGATGTCGGGGAGGCCCCACGCGTCGAGCGAGGGGAAGGCGAACGGCACGCGGCGGAACACCGCTCCCAGCGTCCCGCGCTGGTAGAACACCGTGCCGCGGAACCGCGACACGCCCGGCAGCGAGTGGCCGAACTCGACGCACAGCTTGGCCTCGAGCGTCTCCTGCTGGCGGCGCGTGAGGAGCGCCTGGAGCAGCTCGTCGAGCTCGCCGGGCTTGAGGGGCGGGCCCTTCAGCGGGATCAGTTTGCCCTTGAGCCGCAGGAGCGGCGGACGCATCGGCTTGAGGTGCAGGTCGGACGCTTCCTGCTGGACCATGAAACGCAGCAGGTCGTCGATCCGGTACCCCGCCGCCGGTGTCGTCGCGGCCGCCTCGGCCGGCCTGTCCATGACTCCCGCGTCTCCCACGCCCGAAACATAGGTTTGGCCGCCCGCCCCGCGCCAATCGGCCGGCGGGGCGGGCGCCCCGCCGCGCGTCGCTCCGGCGGTTAGAATCCGGGGGATGTCCCGTTTCGATACGGTCCTGCACCAGCTGACGCTGGCCAACCAGCTGACGTTCCTGCGTCTGCTGGCGGTGCCCGCGCTCGCCGTCACGCTCCTCAACGGGCGGGTGGCGTGGGCGCTCGGGATCTACGTCGGGGCGGCCATCACGGACCGGCTGGACGGGATCGCCGCCCGCCGGCTCGGGCAGCAGACCGCGCTCGGGGCGATCCTCGACCCGGCCGCGGACAAGCTCATGATGCTGTTCACGTACGTCACCCTCGCCGTGCCCGACCACCCGCGGACGTTCCCCGAGTTCGCCCTCGACCACCACATCCCGGCCTGGCTCGCGCTGCTCGTCGTGGCGCGCGACGTGATCATCGTGACCGTCGCCGTCTCGCTCGCGCTGGCCCACAGCCAGACGCGCTTTCCGCCGCTGCGCATCGGCAAGTGGACCACCGGGTTCGAGATGTTCACCGGCGGGCTGTTCCTGCTGGCCAACGTCTGGGAGCGGGTGCCCGAAGGGCTGCTCACCGTGTCGGTCCTGGCGACGGCCGCGCTGCTCGTCGCCTCGGGCGTGGCCTACATGGCCCGGACCTCGCGCGCCGCGCCGGCCGCGCGGGAGACGCGGCACTGACCTCACGGTATCTTGGACGCCTGATGCGCGCCGGACGGGACACCTGCAAGCGGCTGGAATGGGACCGCGTCCTCGACATGATCGCGGAGCGGACCCGTACGCCCATGGGCCACGAACAGGCCCGGGACCTCGCCCCCCTGGGGGACGACGCGGAGATCGTGCGCGCGCAGGCCCGCGTGGCCGAGATGCGCCTCGCGCACGCCGCGGCCGGGCGGCTGCCCATCACGGAGGTCCTGCACCCCGGCCCCGTGCTCGAGGCGCTGCCGGTCGCCGGGCGCGTGCTCGACGGACGCGACATCTACGAGACCGTGCGGATGCTCTCCGTCGCGCGGCAGGCCGTCGAGGCGCTCCAGAAACTCGACACCGCGGCGTTCCCCGAGCTGGCCCGCGTCGCCGCGCGCTGGCCGGACCTGTCCGGCCTCATCGACACGATCGAGGGCAACCTCGACGCCACGGGCCGCCTCGAGGACCAGGCCAGCCCCGAACTCGCGCGCATCCGCCGCGAGATCCGGCACCTCTCGGAGAGCGTGACGCGGATCCTCGAGGGCCTGCTCCACGCCGACTGGACCGGGCCCGTGCTGCGCGACCGCTTCGTCACCTCGCGCAACAACCGCTTCGTCGTGCCCGTGCGGACCGACACGCCGCGGCGCCTGCCGGGCATCGTCCACGGGTCGTCGGACTCGCAGAAGACGCTCTTCGTCGAGCCGCTCGAGACCGTCGACATCAACAACCAGCTCGTGCGCCTGCGCGACGAGGAGGAGCAGGAGGTCGAGCGCATCCTCGCCCTGTACAGCGAGTACCTGCGCGCGAACGCGCCGGAGATCGCGGCGACCGCGCGCGAGCTCGGTGCGCTCGACATGCTCGAGGCGATCGCGACCTGGGGCGAGGACCACCGCGCCGTGAAGCCCGACCTCGCGCCGGGCGCCGGGCTGCGGCTCGCCGGCGCCCGCCACCCGATCCTCGAGCAGACCCTCGGCACGCTGACGCCGCCGGTCGACGTCGTTCCGCTCGAGGTCGACCTCCCGCGCGAGGTGCAGGTCCTCGTGATCTCGGGTCCGAACGCGGGCGGCAAGACCGTCGCGCTCAAGACGATCGGCCTCCTCACGCTGATCGCCCACGCCGGACTGCCCGTGCCCGCGCGCGAGGCGCAGATCCCGCTGTTCGGCCGCATCTTCGCCGACATCGGCGACGAGCAGTCGATCCTCGGCGCGCTCTCGACGTTCGCGAGCCACGTGAAGAACCTCGCGCACATGATCGACGCGGCGGAGCCGCCCGCGCTCGCGATGGTGGACGAGATCGGGACCGGGACCGATCCCGCGGAGGGGGCGGCGCTCGGCATCGCGGTGCTCGAGCGGCTGCGCAGCCGCGGCATCCACGTGATCGCGACCACGCACCACGCCGCGGTCAAGGCGTGGGCCTACCGCACGCCCGGCGTCCTCAACGCGGCGTGCGACTTCGACGAGCGCACGCTGCGCCCGACGTACCGCCTGATGTCCGGCGTCGCGGGCGCCTCGATCGGGCTCACGATGGCGCGGCAGATGGGTCTCGACGAGGCCGTCGTCGCCGACGCCGAGCGGCGGCTCGACCCGTCGGGCGTCGCCGCGACGCAGCTGCTCGACTCGGTCCGCACGCTGGCCTCGGACCTCGAGGCGCAGCGCGCCGAGGTCGTCGCGCACCGCCGCGAGCTCGACCGCGCGGCGGAGGAGCGCGAGGCCCGGATGCGCGCGTCCGAGGAACGGCGCCAGGCCGAATGGGCGCGGCGCATCGAGACGCTCCTGGCCGACTTCCGCAGCGACGCCGACCGGATGATCGCGCGGCTCGGCGACGCCAAGGAGCGGCGCGCGCTCGAGAAGGAGCGCGCGCGCCGCGAGCGCGAGCTCAAGCTGCGCTACGCCGAGGAGCGCTCGGCCGAGTGGCACGCGCCCGCGCCCTC
>JABLTH010056216.1_pt1 | contig 18456 bp, 16 predicted proteins | sample 7875711 | NCBI WGS metagenome assembly JABLTH01 (sample SAMN14941262, study PRJNA633318) | bioreactor metagenome | isolation source: bioreactor | place: China | collected 2019-03-05 | reverse complement strand
CTCGACCGATTCCGGCGCGGCGCCGGGGTATTCGGTCTGCACCACCACGATGGGGAAGGTGATGTCGGGGAACTGGTCCACCGGCAGGCGCTGATAGGAGAACAGGCCGACCACGATGAAGGCCATCATCATCATGGTGGCCAGGACCGGATTGCGAATCGACAGGCGCGTGAACCACATGGCGGCGGCGTCCTCAGTCCTGTACCAGCTTGACGCGGCTGCCGGCCCGCAGCGTGCCCAGGTTGTTGCGCACGATGCGCTCGCCCGGGTTGAGGCCGCCGGTGATCTCGACCAGGCCGCCGTCTTCGTCGCGCACGCCGGTCTGCACCGCGCGCTCGGCCAGCAGGCCGTTCTCGATCACGTAGACGAAGGCGCGCTGGCCCTCGCTGCGCACCGCGCCGGCCGGCACCGCCAGCACATCGGCGCGGTTGCCCAGCACCAGCGCGCCGCGCGCGAACATGCCCGAGCGCAGCGCGGTTCCGGCATTGTCCACGCGCACATAGACCATCACGCTGCGGGTGCCGGTGGTCACGGCCGGGTTGATGCGCGCCAGCCGTCCTTCGTGGCGGCCGTGTCCCTCGATCTCGAGCAGCACGCGCTGGCCGATGGCGGCGCGTGCCACGTCGGCCATCGGGATCGGGGCCTCCAGCTCCAGCACGCGCAGGTCGACCACGTCGATCAGCCGGGTGTCGGGCGAGACCTTCTCGCCAGGCTGCACCGCGCGCGCGGAGACGGTGCCGTCGAGCGGAGACCTGACCATGGTGTCGGCCAGCGATTTCTGTGTCAGCGCCAGCCCGGCCTGGGCCGCATCAAGGTTGGCGCGCGCCACGTCGAGGCTGGACTGGAAGTTATCGAAGGCAGTCTGCGAGATGAAACCCTTGTCGACCAGGGTGCGGTTGCGCTCGTAGGTCTGGCGGGCATTCTCGTACTGCCCGCGCGCGGCCAGCATCTGGCCGCGCGCCTGCGCGGCCTTGGCCTCGAACTCGGTGGGATCGATGCGGGCGATGACCTGCCCGGCACGCACGGCTTCGCCCTCGCGCACCAGTACCTGCAGGACCTCGCCAGCCACCTTGGCCTTGACCGACGACTGGTTCAGCGCGCGCAGGCTGCCCGACAGCGGCAGGGCCACCTGCAGGTCGCGCCGGGCGGCGTCGATCAGGTCGGTCTGCAGGAATTCCACGGTCGCCGGCGCCGCGGGTGCCGGGGCCTTGGCGCCCCGGCTCTTGCGCACCGCTGCGCCGGCGCCCAGTGCCAGCGCCAGCGCGAGGACTGCCAGGGCGACTACCTTGCCACGTCTCACGTCTCGTCTCCTTGCCGGCCGTCCGGCAGCGGGGCGGGGCCGGCAGCAGGCCGGAACTGCTCCCAGAAATAGGGGCCGGACTGGGGCGGCAGCGGCGTGTCGCGCGCGGCGCCCGTGGTCAGGCCGAACAGCAGTACTTCGAGCAGGTTGTCCAGGTAGGCTTCCGGATCGATCTCGATCGCGGAGCCGGCGCCCAGGCCGTGCTGCCACAGCATCAGGAACACCAGCGGCGCGCAGATCAGCGAGGTGGCCGGGTTAGGCGGCAGCGCCCGCAGTTCCCCGCGTGCCACGCCGCGCGCCAGCACGCGGGCGAATAATTCGTCACCGGGCACCGTGACCTCACGATGGTAGAAGGCGGCGATGTCAGGGAAATTGCCCGCCTCGGCCAGGATCAGCTTGGTCAGCCCGGCCACCGGCGTGGCCCCGATCAGGCCCCACCACCCGCGCAGCAGCTCGCGCAGCAGCTCAGGGGTGGAGCCCTGGTAGCCCTCCACCAGGTCCACGCCCTTGGCCAGCGCGGGCACCAGGCTTTCGCGCACCACCGTCTTGAACAACTCCTCCTTGTTGGCGAAGTAGAGATAGACCGTACCCTTGGAGACCCCGGCCGCCGCGGCGACGTCTTCCAGGCGCGTGGCCGCATAGCCGCGTTCGACGAACAGTGCCAGGGCTGCCGCCACCAGTTCCTGCGGGCGGGCGGCCTTGCGCCGGCTCCAGCGCTTGGCCGGGGCGCCTGGCTTGTCTTTGCTGGGAGTCGAGTTCACGAGGGGCGCGCGGCGCCGGGCGGAGCGCGTTGTTTTCGTTAATAACCAATGGGTCAGTAATGTAGGGGAGGGCTCAGGCTCGGTCAAGCGCACATTTGTGGTCATTTGTGGTCAATTGTGCGAGGGGAGGCCACGCACGTTTTGCGCCGGCCGGCGCGATTTGTGCTCTATACCGCATGCGCGGCGGGGTGGCTGGCGCCATGGGCGGGCCAAGGCGAGCCGGCTGCGGCAAAATGGCGGGCTGGCGCGCCGTCCGGCGCCGTCCTGAACCTTTGCCATGAACCACCAGTCTGACCTTGCCTGCCGCCCGGGATGCGGCGCCTGCTGCATCGCGCCGTCCATCCGCTCGCCCATCCCGGGCATGCCGGAGGGCAAGCCGGCGGGCGTGCCGTGCGCGCAGCTGCTGCCCGACCAGCGCTGCGCCATCTTCGGCCGGCCGGAGCGGCCCGCCTTCTGCGCCGGCCTGCGCCCGGCTGCCGACATGTGCGGCGCCTCGCGCGGCGAAGCGCTCGCCTGGCTGGCGCGGCTCGAAGCCGATACCGCTCCCGCGAGCGGCGCGGCGGCGTGCTGAGGACGCGGGCGGCCTTGCCCGGCCTGGACGGGCGGGACGGCGACGCTGCCGGGAACAGGGTCCGGGAAAGAGTCAGGGATAAAGCCAGGGGAAACGACATGATCCACTTCAACCGCCGCCGCGGGATGGCCGCCACCCTCACCGCCGCCGCCGCAGGCCTGGCCGTGTGGCTGGGCGGCTGCGCCGGCATCGGCAGCGACTACACCTTCTCGCAGGCCCAGCTGCAGGCCGCGCTCGAGCGCAAGTTCCCCTTCAACAAGCGCTACATGGAGTTGTTCGACATCCAGCTCGCCCACCCGCAGCTCTTGCTCGATCCGCAGCGCAACCGTGTCAGCGTGCAGTTCGACGCCACGGTCGATAACCGGCTGTTCTTCAACCAGCCGCTGAAGGGCCGCTTCGCGCTGGACAGCGGCCTGCGCTACGACCAGCCCACGCGCTCGCTGGTGCTGCAGGATCCGCAGGTGCAGCAGTTCGACGTGGCCGGCCTGCCGGGGCAGTTCTCGCGGCAGCTCAATGCACTGGGCGCGATCCTCGCCGAACAGCTGCTGCAGGGCTATCCCCTCTACACGTTCAAGCCGGAACAGCTGCGGCTGGCCGGAACCGAGGTCGAGCCCGGTACAATCACCGTCTTGCCCAACGGCATCAACGTCAAGATCAACCGGCCCTGAGGCCGGCGCATCGTCCGGTCCGGACCGTCCCGGCGGGACCGTGCGGCGCTCTCCATCAACCCAATCCGCTCCAGCATGGATATTGCAATCGCCCTGAAGGCCGTGATCCTCGGCATCGTCGAAGGCCTGACCGAGTTCCTGCCCATCTCCAGCACCGGCCACCTGATCCTGGCCGGCCAGTTGCTGAATTTCAACGACGAAAAGGGCAAGATCTTCGAGATCGTCATCCAGTTCGGTGCGATCCTGGCCGTCTGCTGGGAGTTCCGCCAGCGCATCGGCAAGGTGGTGGCCGGCCTGTCGTCCGACCGCAATGCCCAGCGCTTCGCCGTCAATGTCATCGTCGCCACGCTGCCGGCCATCGTGCTGGCCCTGGTGTTCGGCAAATGGATCAAGGCCCATCTGTTCAGCCCGATCACGGTGGCGACCGCCTTCATCATCGGCGGCCTGGTGATCCTGTGGGCGGAACGGCGCGACGCGCGCCGCGGCCAGGTCTCGCATCCGCGCGGCAACGCCCTGCTGGAGGCGGCCAAGGCCGGCGCGCCGCGCATCGAATCGGTCGACGACCTGAACTGGCGCGACGCAGTCAAGATCGGCTTCGCCCAGTGCTTCGCGCTGATTCCCGGCACCTCGCGCTCCGGCGCGACCATCATCGGCGGCATGCTGTTCGGCCTGTCGCGCCAGGTGGCCACCGAATTCTCCTTCTTCCTGGCCATCCCGGTGATCTTCGGCGCCACCGTCTACGAACTCTACAAGGCGCGCGCGCTGCTGTCGGCCGACGACTTCGGTATCTTCGGCATCGGCTTCGTGTTCGCCTTCATTTCGGCCTTCCTGTGCGTGCGCTGGCTGCTGCGCTTCGTCGCCACGCACGATTTCAAGCCCTTTGCCTGGTATCGCATTGCCTTCGGCCTGATCGTGCTCGGCACGGCCTACAGCGGGCTGGTGGCCTGGAGCGCGTAAGCCGGGCACCCTGTCGCAGAGCAGAAACGAGAACCTCCCCGGCTGGGGAGGTTTTTTTTCGCCGCGAGGTGCTGCGCGGGCAGTCAGGTACGGGTCGGGTGGCCTTTGCCCGATGCGCCACCGTCCCGGCTGCCACGCCGCAGCCGCCGTTCCTCGCGCACCACCAGCCAGGCGCCGCCGGCCAGCATCAGCGCCAGGCCGTACCAGGTCAGGGCATAGACCAGGTGGTTGTTGGGGAAGGCGATCACCGTCAGGCCGCCGGCCGGATAGGCGGGGGCCGCGCCCGGGGCCGCCGGCGCGGCCTCGGCATCGATGAAGTAGGGGGCGACGCGGCTGGCGTCGAGGCCGCGCGCCGCGGCGATTTCCGCGACGTCGCGCGCGTACCAGATGCCGCGCGCCGGATCGTTCGTGCGCAGGAAGCGGCTACCTGGCTCGCTGATGCGCAGCAGGCCGGTCACCGTGACCGCCGTCGACGGCGCGGGGGTGTTGCGGCTGGCCGGCTCGCGCTGCTCGGGCGGCACGAAGCCGCGGTTGACCAGCACGATGCTGCCGTCGGCCTGGCGCAGCGGCGTGATCACCCAGAAGCCGGTGCCGAGGTCGGTGCTGGCCTGCACCAGCGTTTCGCGGTCGTTGAGGAAGGTGCCGCTGACCCGCACATGGCGGTACTCGTCGCTGGCGGCGCTGACTGCCGGCCATTGCGCGGGGGCGGGCGCGTCGACCGGCGGCGCGTGCACGCGCTGGTCGACGTGTGCGATCAGGTCGAGTTTCCAGGCGCGCCGGTGGACCTGCCAGGTGCCCAGCGCGCAGAGCGTGCTGAAGGCGAGCAGGCCGATCAGGGCGAGCAGGACGAGGGTGGCGGGACGGCGGGGTTGGGCAGGCCGGTCGAGCCGGCCGTCGGTGTCGCGGGAATTGCTGGTCAAGGCAGGTTCTTCAAGTCGCGCGTTGTCGTCGGCATCATGTTCTGGTCGAGGTGGAACATGACCCAGAGCGAGCCGCTGAGCGCGATCACCACCAGTACGATGGTGAAGATCAGCGCCAGCATCGACCAGCCGCCCTCGACCTTGGCGTTCATGTGCAGGAAATAGATCATGTGCACGACGATCTGCACGGCGGCAAAGGCGAGGAGGAACAACGCAGTGGTACTGGATTTGTCGAATACCTTGCCCATCACTAGCCAGAAGGGGAGCGCGGTCAGTACCACCGACAGCAGGAAACCGGTCGCGTAGCCCCCGAAGCTGATGTGGAAGCCGTCGTCCTCGTGGTCATGGTGACCGTGATGGTCGTCATGGCCGTGGGCGCCTCCGGCATCGGCAAGCGTATTGTCGTGCGCGCTCATGGTAACACTCCCATCAGGTAGACGAAGGTAAATACCCCGATCCAGACCACGTCCAGGAAGTGCCAGAACATGGACAGGCACATCAGGCGCCGCTTGTTCTCGCGGATCAGCCCGTGCTTGCCGACCTGTGTCATCAGGGTCAGCAGCCAGATGATGCCGCAGGTCACGTGCAGCCCGTGGGTGCCGACCAGGGCGAAGAAGGACGTCAGGAAGGCGCTGCGCTGCGGGCCGTTGCCTTCGTGGATCAGGTTGGCGAACTCGTACAGCTCCACGCCGAGGAAGGCCGCGCCGAACAGGCCGGTGATGGCCAGCCACAGCTGGGTGCTGCCGACCTGGTTGCGCTGCGTCGCCAGCATGGCGAAGCCGTAGGTGATCGACGACAGCAGCAGGAAGGAGGTATTCAGCGCCACCAGCGGCAGCTCGAACACTTCGGCCCCGGTCGGCCCGCCCGCGTAGTGCCGGCCCAGCACGCCGTAGGCGGCGAACAGGCAGGCGAAGATCAGGCAGTCGCTCATCAGGTAGATCCAGAAGCCCAGCAAGGTGCCGTTGGGCGGGTGGACCTCGCTGGTGGCGTAGAAGCGCAGCGGGGCCGAGGCGCGCGCGCTGTCCGCCGGCGCCGTGCCGGCGGACGGGAAGCGGGGATCGAGGGCGGTCGTCTCAGACATGGTTGGCGAGCAGGCGCGTGCGCGCCGCCTCCGTGTGGGTGACCTCGTCGGCCGGGATGTAGTAGTCGCGCTTGTAGTTGAAGGTGTGGCCGATCGCCACCACCAGCGTGGCGGCAAAGGAGAGGGCTGCCACCAGCCACATGTGCCAGATCAGCGCGAAGCCGCACAGCGTGCTCAGGCCCGCCAGGATGATGCCGGCGCCGGTGTTCTTCGGCATGTGGATGGGAATGAAGTCCTGCTGCGGCCGCACGAAGCCCTGCTCCTTCATCTGCCACCAGGCGTCGCTGTCATGGACGATCGGGGTGAAGGCGAAGTTGTACTGCGGTGGGGGCGAGGAGGTCGACCATTCCAGCGTGCGGGCGTTCCAGGGGTCGCCGGTGGTGTCGCGCAGCGCCTCGCGCCGGCGGAAGCTGACCACCAGCTGGATCAGGAAGCAGGCGATGCCCAGTGCGATCAGCAGGGCGCCGAAGGCGGCGAGCTGGAACCAGATCTGCAGCGAAGGATCGATGAAATGGCTCAGGCGGCGCGTCACCCCTTTCAGGCCCAGCACGTACAGTGGCATGAAGGCGAAGTAGAAGCCGATCAGCCAGAACCAGAACGAGCACTTGCCCCAGAAGGGATCGAGACGGTAGCCGAAGGCCTTGGGAAACCAGAAGCTGATGCCGGCCATCAGCCCGAACAGCACGCCGCCGATGATCACGTTGTGGAAGTGGGCGATCAGGAACAAGCTGTTGTGCAGCAGGAAGTCGGCCGGTGGCACCGCCAGCAGCACGCCCGTCATGCCGCCGATGACGAAGGTCACCATGAAGCCGATCGTCCACAGCATCGGCACCTCGTAGCGGATGCGGCCCTTGTACATGGTGAAGAGCCAGTTGAACATCTTCGCCCCGGTCGGGATCGAGATGATCATCGTCGTGATGCCGAAGAAGGAATTGACGCTGGCGCCCGAGCCCATGGTGAAGAAGTGGTGCAGCCAGACCAGGTACGACAGCACCGTGATCACCACCGTCGCATACACCATCGAGGCGTAGCCGAACAGCCGCTTGCCGGTGAAGGTGGACACCACCTCGGAGAAGATGCCGAACACCGGCAGCACCAGGATGTAGACCTCGGGGTGGCCCCAGATCCAGATCAGGTTCACGTACATCATGGCGCTGCCGCCAAGGTCGCTGGTGAAGAAGTTGGTGCCGACGTAGCGGTCCAGCGCCAGCATCGCCAGCACCGCGGTCAGCACGGGGAAGGCGGCGATGATCAGCACGTTGGTGCACAGCGCGGTCCAGGTGAAGACCGGCATCTTCATCAGGGTCATGCCCGGGGCGCGCATCTTGACGATGGTGACCAGCAGGTTGATGCCTGACAGCAAGGTGCCGATGCCTGCCACCTGCAAGGCCCAGATGTAGTAGTCGACCCCGACGTCCGGACTCTGCAGGATGCCGGACAGCGGCGGATAGGCCAGCCAGCCGGTGCGGGCGAACTCGCCGACGAACAGCGAGGCCATCACCAGCACCGCACCGCCGGTGGTCATCCAGAAGCTGAAGTTGTTGAGGAAGGGGAAGGCCACGTCGCGCGCGCCGATCTGCAGCGGCACCACGAAGTTCATGAACCCGGTGACCAGCGGCATGGCCACGAAGAAGATCATGATCACGCCGTGCGCGGTGAAGATCTGGTCGTAGTGGTGCGGCGGCAGGTAGCCCAGGTTGTCGCCGAAGGCGACCGCCTGCTGCAGCCGCATCATCACGGCATCGGCGAAGCCACGCAGCAGCATCACGATGCCGAGGATCACGTACATGATCCCGATCTTCTTGTGGTCGATGCTGGTGAACCATTCCCGCCACAGGTAGCCCCACAGGCGGAAGTACGTGATCCCTCCGACGACCGCCACGCCGCCGATGGCGACCGCGGCGAAGGTCGCCAGCAGGATGGGCTCGTGGAAGGGGATCGCCTCCCATGTCAGGCGACCGAATATCAGCTGGGTGAGATCGAGGCGCTCTTGCATAGTCGTCGGCTGCAGCAGGTCAACGGAACCAGGGACGCTTCATCGGAATGCCCGCGCGATCGCTATCGCTGCAGGCTGCCGGTGACGGCGGAAGGAGTGGGGTCGCCGGCGAGGCGGGCCGTGTCGGCAGCGGTGCAGATCGCGTCGAGGTAGGCCGGCCTGCGCTGCGCCAGATCCTGCGGCGCACGCCCGTAGAGGGCCATCGCCGTCTCGTAGCGGCGGCGCGCATCGGCGGCCATCACGTCGCGCATGCAGGCCTGGCCGGGCGCCACGCACCGGTTCAGGATGGCGTCGTAGAGGCCCTTGTCCACGCTGGCATAGCGCCGTACCGGCTCGTGCTCGCTCGGCCGCTCGAGCCGCAGGTAGGCATCGCGGCTGAGCGCGCCGCCGTCCGCCCTGACCTGCTTCACCCATTGCTCGAACTCGCCGGAGCTCATGCCGCGGAACTGGAAGCGCATGCTGGAGAATCCCGCGCCGCTGTAGTTGGCCGAGAAGCCTTCGTAGACGCCCGGCTGGTTGATCACCGCATGCAGCTTGGTTTCCATGCCGGGCATCGCGTAGATCTGGCCGGCCAGCGAGGGGATGAAGAAGGAGTTCATCACCGAGGTGGAGGTGATGCGGAAGCGGATCGGCTGGTCGACCGGCGCGACCAGCTCGTTGACTGTGGCGATGCCCTGGTCCGGATACAGGAACAGCCATTTCCAGTCCATCGCGACCACTTCCACGGTCAGCGGCTCGGTGCCGACCGGCACTTCGCGCGCCTCGTCGATGCGCGCCAGCGGGCGGTAGGGATCGAGCTTGTGGGTGCTGACCCAGGTCAGCGCGCCCAGCGCGATGATGATCAGCAGCGGCGCGGCCCAGATCAGCAGCTCCAGCAGCGTCGAGTGGTCCCAGTCGGGTTCGTAGGCCGCCTGCGTGTTCGAGGCCCGGTACCGCCACGCGAACAGCAGCGTCAGCGCGATCACCGGGATGATGATCAGCAGCATCAGGCAGGTAGAGATGATGATGATGTCGCGCTGCCGGGTGGCGAGATCGCCGGCAGGCGAGAGCAGGACGGCGTTGCATCCTGCCAACAGGGTCAGGGCGGGCAGCAGCAGCCAGCCGCGCCGGACTTTGGGTACAGGCCTCGTCGTCATAGGCGACACCTTAGCCGTGGTGGAGAGCGCCGAATTTACGCCTGGGCGGGAGTAGCGAGTACTGGACATATTCCCTATGGCAAAGTCGTGCGGCAGATGCCATTCTTATGGGTGCGGCGAGAAACCGTAACCGGATACCGCATCCGATCTGAGCGAGGGCCTGATGATGACCAGCATCACTCACAAGCACCCATCGTCTTCTGCTTCACCCGCCGCGCCCGATCCCGCGCATCGAGCGCAGGTGGCCCCGGGGGAGATCGCTACCGGAGTGGTCATCGGCCGCGCTTCCGAGTACTTCGATTTCTTCGTCTACGGGCTCGCCTCGGTACTGGTCTTCCCGTCGGTCTTCTTCCCGACCATGGAGCGGCTCGAGGGCATGCTGTACGCCTTCACGATCTTCTCCTTCGCCTTCATCGCCAGGCCGTTCGGCACGGCCCTGTTCATGAAGATCCAGCGCCGCTGGGGACGCGGCATCAAGCTGACGGCCGCGCTGTTCGTGCTGGGCACGGCCACCGCGGGGATCGCCTTCCTGCCCGGCTACAACAGCCTGGGCTTCTCGTCCATCGTGCTGCTGTCCTTCTTCCGCGTGCTGCAGGGCATCGGCTTCGGCGGCTCGTGGGACGGGCTGCCGTCGCTGCTTGCGCTCAACGCGCCGTCGCAGCGGCGCGGCTGGTATGCCATGATCGGCCAGCTCGGCGCGCCGATCGGCTTCATCGTGGCCAGTGCGCTGTTCCTGTTCCTCTACACCAGCCTGGACGGCGGCGACTTCCTCGACTGGGGCTGGCGCTACCCCTTCTACGTCGCCTTCGCCATCAACGTGGTGGCCTTGTTCGCCCGCCTGCGGCTGGTGGTCACGGAAGAGTACACCCAGTTGCTGGAAGAAGGGGAGCTGGAACCGATCAGCACCGCGGAAATGTTGCGCAGCCAAGGTTACAACCTCTTTATCGGTGCCTTCGCCGCACTGGCCAGCTATGCCCTGTTCCACCTGGTGACGGTGTTTCCGCTGTCGTGGGTGGTGATCGGCGCCACCCAGGACGTGGCCAACGTGCTGGCGGTGCAGATCGTCGGCGGCTTCATCGCGATCGTGTGCACGCTGGCCTCGGGCCGCCTTGCCGACCGCATCGGGCGGCGCACCACACTCGGCCTGATGGCGGCGCTGATCGGCGTGTTCGCGCTGTTCGCGCCCTACCTGATGGGCGGCAGCGCGGTGCGCCAGGACATCTTCATCCTGGTCGGCTTCGCCCTGCTCGGCCTGTCCTATGGGCAGGCCGCAGGCACCGTGACCGCCAATTTCGAGCGGCGCTTCCGCTACACCGGTGCGGCCTTGAGTTCCGATTTCGCCTGGCTGTTCGGTGCCGCCTTCGCGCCGCTGGTCGCGCTCGGCCTGTCGTCCACGTTCGGACTGGTGGCCGTCAGCGCTTACCTGCTGTCCGGCACCGCCTGCACGCTGGTGGCGCTGCGTATCAACCGGGCACTGGAAACGCGCGACTGAGGCCGGCGACCGGGGCCTGCCGCCCGTCCGGGCACTCCGCCAAAGCAAAGAGGCCTTCCCAAGGGAAGGCCTCTTTGCGTCCGGCTTGCCGCTGACGCGGGCGTGGCCGCCGATGGCGCCACGCATGTGCGCAGCCGTACTCAGTCCTGCCGGCGGAACACGACGTCCCAGACGCCATGGCCGAGGCGCAGGCCGCGGCGCTCGAACTTGGTGACCGGGCGGTAGTCCGGGCGCGGCGCGAAGCCGCCGGGCGCATCCGAGGTATTGCGCAGCAAGGGCTCGCCCGCCAGCACTTCCACCATCTGGTGCGCATATTCTTCCCAGTCGGTGGCGCAGTGGATGTAGCCGCCGGGCTTCAGGCGCGAGGCCAGCAGCTTGACCAGCGGCGGCTGCACCAGGCGCCGCTTGTTGTGGCGCTTCTTGTGCCAGGGATCGGGGAAGAAGATGTGCACGCCGTCGAGGCTCGCCTCGTCCAGCATGTGCGCGATCACTTCGACCGCATCGTGCTGCAGGATGCGCACGTTGCCGATGTCGCGCTCGCCGAGCAGCTTGAGCAGGGCGCCCACGCCGGGTTCGTGCACCTCGCAGCCGAGGAAGTTGTCCTGCGGGCGCAGCGCGGCGATATGCGCGGTGGTCTCGCCCATGCCGAAGCCGATTTCCAGGATGGCGGGCGCTTCGCGGCCGAAGGCGGCCTGCCAGTCCAGCGGTTCTGCGGTGTAGGGCAGCAGGAAGCGCGGGCCCTGTTCGTCGATGGCGCGCTGCTGGCCGGTCGAGGTGCGGCCGGCGCGGCGCACGAAAGAGCGGATGCGGCGCGGATGGGCCACGCCCTCGATGTCGGCGGCCTCGGGCGCGAGATCGGCTTCAGGCGCGGCGCCCGGGTCCGGCGTCGGGTCGGTGGGGGTGGATTCGGGAAGCATGGCAACAAGAAAGCCGCCGGGCGGATCCCCGGTCCGGCGGGTGCGCACGGCGCGCCGTGCGGCGCGGTGGGCCGGGACCGGCTGCCTCTGGCGGCCTGGTTCAGTATGCGGTGGAGCGGGCGATGGGAATCGAACCCACGTCTTTAGCTTGGGAAGCTAAGGTAATAGCCATTATACGACGCCCGCAGAGCACGCCATTCTACGCGGGATCCACGCCCGTGCGCAAGGCGGTGTGCGGTGTGCTTCTCCCGGCGCATGTGAGCCGCGCTCAGCCCCGGGCCTCAATCCCGCACGATGAGGCGGCACGCGGCATATTCGGCTTCCCCCGGCGCCAGCCAGCGCAGGCCGGCGCCGTGGCCGATCGCGTTGGGCAGGCCCAGCCAGGGTTCGATGCAGTAGTAGTCGGTCTGCCCGTGCTCGCTCCAGGTGGTCACGGCATGCCACGGGGCGCTGCCGCCGGCGTCCAGCTCGATGGCGAGGCGGCGGCCGCGCGGGGCGCCGGCATGCGGTGGCACGGCGAGCTCGACGGTACGGGCGGTGCCGTTGGTGGGCGCCAGCACGTGGAAGGTGTCGTGCAGGGCGGGATCGTCCAGGCGGTAGCTGGCCGCGCCCGGCCGGGCCGGCGCGAGGCTGCCGTCGGGCTGCTGGCGCCGGCATTGCGCGGGCGGCATGGCCAGCGTGCTGCCGGCGCGTGCCTGGACCGGCAGGGAGAAGTAGAAGTGATGGCCGGCGTAGTGCGGCAGCGGCGCCGTGCCGGTGTTGCGGATGGCGAGCGTGGCTTCCAGGCCGTCGGGCAGCAGGCGGTAGCCGGCGCTGAAGCGGAAGTCGTAAGGGTAGCCGGTGCGGGTCGTGTCCGAGGCCTGCAGCGACATGGTGACGGCGCGGGCATCGGTGCCGGACTCGCCGGTGTCGACCTGGAAGGGCAGGTCGCGCGCGAAGCCGTGCTGCGGCAAGGCGTGGACCGTGCCGGCGGCGTCGCGCCAGCGCCCGGCCGCGCCGTCGGCGAAGTGCCGGCCGATAAAGGGGAACAACAGCGGGTTGCCGCCGCGGACCTTGCCCGCGGCCGACCAGTCTGCGCCATCCGGCCAGTAGAGGATGTCCTCGCCACGGTGGACCCAGCGTACCAGCCGTCCGCCGTGCACAGGGGCCAGCAGCAGGTAGCTGGTGTCGTCCCCGAGGCGCAGCAGGTCCTGGCCCTGGAAGCGGATGGTGGTCGGCAAGGCGGGGGCGGTCGTCATATCAGGGATGGGGCGCGTCTGCACGGGTGTCGATTGCTGGTTGCCGGGCGGGGCCGTCCACGTTGCCGGCGGGGCCCCATGATAGCGCCCGCCTCGCGCGACGGCACCAGGATGGTGATCGTCGGGGCGGCAGTGTTCCGTTCTGGTGCATGCGCGCTCCCGCTGCGATCCGGCTCCGGGTGCGCCACTGGCGTCGTTTGGCGGTGTCCGTGGCGGGCCGCGCTCAGGCGCCCGTGCAGGTGTAGATATGGTTACGCACCAGCGGATAGACCTGGCCCTCCCAGCGCTTGCCGTTGAACACGCCGTAGTGGCCGACGCCGGTCTGCACGTGGTGCATGCGCATATAGGGTGGCAGGCTGTTGCACAGGTCCTGCGCCGCCATGGTCTGGCCGATCGCGCAGATGTCGTCGCGCTCGCCCTCGATGGTGAGCAGCGGGATGCGGCGGATGGCGCCGGTCTGCACGCGCCGCCCGGCTACGTCGAGTTCGCCCTGGGCCAGCAGGAAGCGCTGGAAGACCTGGTCGACGGTTTCCAGGTAGAAGTCCGCCGCCAGGTCCATGGTGGCGAAGTACTCCTCGTAGAAGAACTGGATGGCGTCGGCCTGCGCGTGCTCGCCGCGCGCGCGCAGCGCGTACAGGTTGCGCAGCGCCTGCTCGTGGCGCTCCAGGTTCATGGTCATGAAGGCCAGCAGCTGGACGAAACCCGGGTAGACCCGGCGCAGCGCGCCGGGATAGCGCAGCGGCACGGTGCCGATCAGCGTGGTTTCGAACCATTCGATGGGGCGGCTGGTGGCGAGCGCGTTGACCTTGGTCGGGTTGACGCGCGCATCGATTGGGCCGGCCATCAGCGTCAGGCTGGCCGGCTGCGCCGGGTCGTCGTCCTCGGCCATCAGCGCGGCTGCCGCCAGCACCGCCACGGTGGGCTGGCACACCGCTACGACGTGGGTGCCGGGGCCGAGCTCGCGCAGGCAGGCCGCCACGTGCTGCACGAACTGGTCGAAGCCGAAGCGGCCGTACAGCAGCGGGATATCGCGCGGGTTGTGCCAATCGGTGATGTAGACGTCGTGGTCGCGCAGCATGGTCTGCGCGGTACCGCGCAGCAGCGTGGCGAAGTGGCCGGACATGGGGGCCACCAGCAGCACGCGCGGCTGGCCGCTGATGCCGTGGCGGCGCAGGTGCAGCAGCGAGCAGAAGGGGGTGCGCATGGTCACCTCCTCGCTGACCTGCACCGGCATGCCGTCCACCACCACGCCTTCGATGCCGAAGGGCGGGCGCTGGTGCGTCAGCCGGGCCAGCGCCACCACTTCGCAGGCGGCGCGCATGGCCCTGGCCGCGTCGCAGTTGGTGCCGCGGGCGCCGCTCGCCAGCGTCGCGGCGGCCAGCCCCGCCAGCGCGCAGGCCGGATGGGTCAGGTCCGCATAGGTTTGGTACGCCTCGTATAGCATCGCTTGGCCCCGTCATGCTGTGGCCGCTGATGTGCAATATACATGCCCGGCGCGAAAGTTGGCACGCCGTTTGCGACAGGTGCAGCGGCAGGCGTGGCCCACCCGCCCGCAAGGACCGGAACCCGTTCCGACCGGCGCGGCGGCGCAGGCGAACCGCCACGCAACTGCTACGCTTCAGGCAGGCTGGACCGCCGGCCCGGAGCCCTTCCACCCGGAGCACGCCCGCGCGGCAAAGGAGGCGCCATGGCAAAGACGACGCTCACCATCAGCAGCAAGACTTATTCGTCCTGGTCACTGCGGGGCTGGCTGCTGGCCCGTTTCGCCGGCCTGGAGTTCGAAGAGGTGCTGGTGCCGCCGGATGATGCCGCGGTGCGGGCCGAACTGCTGCTGTCCCCCTCCATCCTGGTGCCCTGCCTGCGCCATCAGGGCGTCACGGTATGGGATACGCTGGCCATCGCCGAATATCTCAACGAGGTCAAGCCGAAGGCCGGGCTGCTGCCGGCCGATCGCGCCGCGCGCGCGCACTGCCGCGCCATCTGCGGCGAGATGCACTCGGGTTTCGCGGCCATGCGCGCGGCCTTGCCGATGAACCTCAAGGGACACTTCCCCGGGCTCAAGGTGTGGTCGCGCGCGCAGGCCGACATCGACCGCATCTGCGCGATCTGGAGCGAGTGCCTGGATCGCTACGGCGGCCCCTACCTGTTCGGCTCACGCACCATGGCCGATGCCATGTACGCGCCGGTGGTGACGCGTTTCGTCACCTACGGCGTGCAGGTCGATCCGCTGCCGCTCGCCTACTGCAAGCAGATCCTGGCGATGCCCGAGTTGCAGGAGTGGACCGCCGCGGCCAAGCAGGAGCCGGACGAGATCAGCGAACTGGACGTGGAGTTCTGAAGTGCCGTCGCGCGGCCGGCTGCTCAGGCCTGGGCGCCGCGCGCGGCCAGGTAGGTTCGCGCGTAGGCGAAGTACCAGGCCAGGCAGTCCGGGTTGGCCATGGCATCGCGATTGGCGATCTTGTCCTCCGGGTGGCCCAGCAGCAGCTTCTTGACCGGTACCTCCATCTTCTTGCCCGAGAGCGTGCGCGGCACCGCCGGTACCTGCAGTATCTCGTTGGGCACGTGGCGCGCGGACAATGCCTCGCGGATGCGGGCGCGCAGGGTGTCGCGCAGCGCATCGTCCAGGGCCATACCCTCGCGCAGGACCACGAACAGCGGCATGTAGGACTCGCGGCCGAGGTATTCGAGGTCGACCACCAGGCTGTCGAGCACCTGCGGCAGTTCTTCCACCACCCGGTACAGCTCGCTGGTGCCCATGCGGATGCCGTGCCGGTTGATGGTGGCATCGGAGCGCCCGTAGATGATGGCGCCGCCGCGCGCGGTGATCTTGATCCAGTCGCCGTGGCGCCAGACGCCGGGGTAGACGTCGAAATAGCTGTCGCGGTAGCGCTGGCCGTCGCGGTCGCCCCAGAGATAGAGCGGCATCGAAGGCATGGGCTCGGTGCAGACCAGCTCGCCGACTTCGTCGATCAGCGTCTTGCCGTGCTCGTCGAAGGCTTCCACCTTGGCACCCAGGCAGCGGCACTGCATCTCGCCGGAATAGACGGGCAGCAGCGGGCAGCCGGCCACGAAGGAGCCGGCGAAGTCGGTGCCGCCGGACATCGGCGCGAGCCAGATGTCTTCGCGCACCTCTCGGTAGATCCAATCGTAGGCTTCGGCCGGCAGCGGCGAGCCGGTCGCGCCCAGCATGCGCAGGTGCGACAGGTCGGCGACCTGGGCGGGCCGGATGCCGGCCTTCATGCCGCCGGTGAAGAAGGCTGCACCCGCGCCGAAGGCGGTCACGCCGGCCTGCTCGACGAAGCGCCACAGCACGCCGGCATCGGGCCAGGCCGGGTTGCCGTCGTAGATGGCGATGGTGGTGCCCAGCAGCAGCCCTGCCACCTGGGCATTCCACATGATCCAGCCGCTGCTGCTGTACCAGTGGAAGACGTCGTCGGTCCCCAGGTTATTGTGGAAGGCCATCAGCTTGAGCTGCTCGATGACCACGCCGCCGTGGCCATGGACGATGGGTTTGGGGCTGCCGGTGGTACCCGACGAATAGACGATCCACAGCGGGTGGTCGAATGGCACCGGCTCGACCGCCAGCGGCACGGTGTGCGCCAGCACGTCCTGCCAGGCGTGCAGGCGCACGCCCGCCGGCAGGTTCGGCGCGATGCCCAGCTGCGGTACCAGCACCACATGCTCGAGCGAGGGCAGGGCGGCCAGCAGGTCGGCCAGCACCGGCGTGCGGTCGAAGGCCTTGCCGCCGTAGCGGTAGCCGTCGACGGCCACCAGCACCTTGGGTTCGATCTGGCGGAAACGGTCGGCCACCGCGACCTGACCCATGTCGGGTGCGCAGCCCGACCAGATCGCGCCGAGGCTGGCGGTGGCCAGGAAGGCGACCAGGGTGGCGGGAATATTGGGCAGGTAGCCCGCCACGCGATCGCCGCGCCCCACGCCCATGCCGCGCAGCGCGTGGGCCAGCGCCGCGACCTGGCGCTCCAGTTCCTCCCAGCTCAGTTCGGCCAGCGGCTGTGCCTCGCCGGCGAAGCGGACCGCCGCGCGCCGGCGTGCCGCGCCGGTGCCGCCGTGGCGGAAGACCTGCTGCACATAGTTGAGGGTGGCGCCCTCGAACCAGCGCGCGCCCGGCATCTCGCGGCGTGCCAGCACCGCCTGCGGCGGGCTGTCGAAGCGCAGGTCGAAGTAGGCGCGCACGGCGTCCCAGAAGGCCTCGATCTCGGTCACCGACCACTGCCACAGGCTGGCGTAGTCGGCAAAGGCGAGGCCGCGCTCGTCGGCCAGCCAGCGCATGAACTGTGCGATCTGGCTGCCGTCACGGAACGCCGCGGACGGCGTCCACATCAGTTTTCCTTCTTCCAGCGTGGTCATGCTTGTCTCCTCCGTGGTCCGTCTTGGCGCGGACGCGGGTGGTTGGCGGGCCGGTCTCCGGACCGGATGCGGGGCGCGCTGCCGGCGGCAGGTGCCTGCGCGATGCTCCATGATACCGGCAGTGCACCCGGCGCTGCCGGCGGTGTCAGCGGCCGCCCGCCGGGGCCGCGAACAAGGTCTCCCACATGCCGTCCACGCGCGCCTTGACGGCCTCGTCCATCTCGATGGCACGGCCCCATTCCCGCGTGGTCTCGCCCGGCCATTTATCGGTGGCGTCGATGCCCATCTTCGAGCCCAGGCCGGAGACCGGCGAGGCGAAGTCCAGGTAGTCGATCGGCGTGTTGTCCACCATCACCGTGTCGCGGCTGGGATCGACGCGCGTGGTGATGGCCCAGATCACTTCCTTCCAGTCGCGCACGTCGATGTCGTCGTCCACCACCACGATGAACTTCGTATACATGAACTGGCGCAGGAAGCTCCAGACGCCGAACATGACCCGCTTGGCGTGGCCGGCGTACTGCTTCTTCATGCGCACCAGGGCCATGCGGTAGCTGCAGCCTTCCGGCGGCAGGTAGAAGTCGGTGATCTCGGGGAACTGCTTCTGCAGCAGCGGCACGAACACTTCGTTGAGCGCCACGCCGAGCACGGCCGGCTCGTCGGGCGGCTTGCCGGTGTAGGTGGAGTGGTAGATCGGGTCGCGCCGCATGGTGATGCGGTCGATGGTGAAGACGGGGAACCAGTCCTGCTCGTTGTAGTAGCCGGTATGGTCGCCGTACGGCCCTTCCAGCGCATGCTGGTAGCCGGACGGATGGGATGGGTCGGGCTGGATGTGGCCTTCGAGGACGATTTCCGCGCTGGCCGGCACGTTCAGCTCGGACAGCGTCGGCGTGAGGCAGGACGCCAGTTCGGTGCGGCTGCCGCGCAGCAGGCCGGCGAACTGGTACTCCGACAGCGTATCGGGTACGGGCGTCACCGCGCCGAGGATGGTGGCCGGGTCGGCGCCGAGCGCCACCGCGATCGGGAAGGGCTTGCCGGGGTTGGCCAGCGCGTG
>JABLTH010074548.1_pt1 | contig 18463 bp, 15 predicted proteins | sample 7875711 | NCBI WGS metagenome assembly JABLTH01 (sample SAMN14941262, study PRJNA633318) | bioreactor metagenome | isolation source: bioreactor | place: China | collected 2019-03-05 | reverse complement strand
GGGCCTGTTCGCCGCGTTCGTCCTGGCGAGAAACGGCGTTCCGGCGCTCGTGATCGAGCGCGGCCCCGCGCTCCGCGAGCGCGGCCGCGCGGTCGCGCGTTTCGCGCGGACGCGCGAGGTCGATCCCGAGCGGAACCTCCTGTTCGGCGAGGGCGGCGCCGGCACGTACTCGGACGGCAAGCTCTACACGCGGATCGACGACCCGCTCGAGGTGCCGCTGCTCGAGGAGCTGGTCGCGTGCGGCGCGCCGCCCGAGATCCTCTACGACGCGCGCGCGCACGTCGGCACCGACCGCCTGCACCGCATCCTGCCCCGCCTGCGCGGGCGGCTCGAGGCGCAGGGCGTGCAGTTCCGGTTCGACACGCGCGTCGACGGGCTCGTCCTCGGCGAGAGCCGCGCGGCGGCGGCGCGCGTTGCGGCGCTGCGGACGAGCGCAGGCGAGATCGCGTGCGACGCAGTCGTGCTCGCGCCGGGCCACAGCGCCCGCGACACGTGGCGAGCGCTCGAAGCGGACGGAGTCGCGTTCGAGGCGCGGCCGTTCCAGCTCGGCGCGCGCGTCGAGCACCCGCAGGCGCTGATCGATGCCGGACGCTACGGAACGGGCGCCGAGGCGAGGCTGCTCGGGCCTGCGTACTACGCGCTCGTCTGCAAGGCGGGAGACGGCCTTTCCGAGGCGCACAGCTTCTGCATGTGTCCGGGCGGGCAGATCGTCGCGAGCGTCCATTCGCCGGGCCTTCTGTGCACGAACGGGATGAGCAACTCGCGCCATTCGTCGCGCTTCGCGAACGCGGCGATCGTCACGACGATCACCCCGCGAGCGCTCGGGGACGGGGCCTTCGCGGGCGTCGCGCTGCAGGAGAGCCTCGAGCGGGCTGCGTTCGAGGCGGGCGGAGGCGACTTCACGGCGCCCGCCCAGCGCGTGCAGGACTTTCTCGCAGGGCGCGAGAGCCGGGGCGCCTCGCGGACCAGCTATCGGTTCGGCACGCGGCCCGGGCGCGTCGATCTGCTGCTCCCGGAGCACGTTCGCGGCGCCGTTGCGCGCGCGCTCGCGCGCTTCGATCGGCAGATCCCGGGGTTCGCCGGGAGCGACGCACTGCTCGTCGGCGTCGAAACGCGGAGCGCGAGCCCCGTCCGGATGCCGCGCGACGCCGAGAGCCTTCGCGCGCGCGGCTTCGCGAACCTGCTTCCCTGCGGCGAAGGAGCGGGCTGGGCGGGCGGCATCATGAGCGCCGCGATCGACGGCGCGCGTGCAGCGCAGGCGCTGCTCCGGTTCGGCGACGGATCGGCGGCGTGATCGGCTACCAGCCCGGCCCGAAGACCATCTCGACGCCGAGGTTGAAGATCGACAGGAGCAGGCTCGCCCAGACGGCCGGCAGGAAGCCCTCGATCTCGACGCCGGGAACGATCGCCGCGACGAGCTTCAGCATCAGCCCGTTCACGACCAGCAGGAACAGCCCGAAGGTCACGAGCGTGAGCGGCAGCGTGAGCACGAGCGCAACCGGCCGCACGAAGGCGTTCACGAGGCCGAGGACGACGGCGGCGAGGATCGCCGAGGTCGCATCCGCGACATCGAAGTGCTTCACGAGGTTGGCCACGAGCAGGAGCAGCGCGGCCGTGACGAGGACGTGCGCGAGGAAGACCACCATGCGGCCATTCTACCGCCCGGCCGGCCGTCGTGTAGGCTCGAAGGAGCGAACCGCGAAGGGAGCCCCGATGATCGATCTCTACACGGCCTCGACCCCGAACGGATGGAAGGTCTCGATCCTCCTCGAGGAGCTCGGGCTGCCCTACGAGGTGAAGGCGCTTCGCCTCGACCAGCTCGAGCAGAAGCAGGAGGGATTCCTGCGCATCAACCCGAACGGCCGCATCCCGGCGATCGTCGACCGCGACGAGGGCGACTTCGCGGTCTTCGAGTCGGGCGCGATCCTGATCTACCTCGCCGAGAAGACGGGGCGCTTCCTGTCGCAGGAGCGCAAGGCGCGCTCGGTCGCGATCCAGTGGCTCATGTTCCAGATGGGCGGCGTCGGCCCCATGCAGGGGCAGGCCAACGTGTTCTACCGCTACGCGCCGGAGAAGATCGACTACGCGATCCGGCGCTACCAGAACGAGACTCGCCGGCTCTACGAGGTGCTCGACCGCAGGCTCGCCGCGGCCGAGTATCTGGCCGGCGACTACTCGATCGCCGACATCGCGACCTGGCCGTGGGTGTCGCTCCACGACTGGGCCGGCGTGTCGACCGAGGGGCTGCCCCACCTCGGGCGCTGGCTCGCGGCAGTCGGAGAGCGGCCGGCCGTGCAGCGCGGCCGCGCCGTCCCGCAGCGGCCGGACGTCAAGCCGACCCCGGAGCAGGTCGTTCAGACGGCATCCAAGATCCTCGCCTGATTCGCCGCGGCGTCCGCTCAACCGCTGCCGCCGCCTTGCCGATCCGTTGCGCGGGCCCCCTCCGGGCCGGCGGTCGGGGATGTCGGGCGAAACGCGAGCCGAGGCGGCGGACGGCGCCGAGAGCCTGCCTGCGCTGGAGCGCAGGATCGGGATCCCTCTGCTCGGCCTCGTTGCGTTCCTCGTGCTGCTCGCCGCCGGGGAGTCCGCCCACGCGCTGCTCCAGATGCGCGCGATGGGCGGCGAGCTGGCGCGCGCGAGCGCCGCCGAGTTCCTCGACCGAACGCTCGCCGTGAGCGCCGCAGCGCTCGGGACGGGCCTCCTCGTCTCGGCCGTTCTCCTGCGGCAGATCCTCGCGACGCTGCGCCGCGGAATCGAGCGCCGCGAGCGGTCCGAAGCGGAGCTGCGCGGCAGCGAGGCGCGGCTGCGCGCGATCCTCGACGCGTCGATCGACCCCATCGTCACGATCGGCAGCGACGGCGTGATCCGCAGCGCGAGCCGGGCCGTCGGCCGCGTCTTCGGCTGGGAGCCCGACGAGCTCGTCGGGCGGAACGTCTCGGTGCTGATGCCGGAGCCCTACCGCTCGCGTCACGACGGCTACCTCGCACGCTATCTCGAGCACGGCGAATCGAGCGTCCTCGGCCGGCTGCGCGAGCTCGAGGCCGTTCGCCGCGACGGCACCGTCTTCTCGTGCGAGATCTGGGTGAACCCGGTCGGCGTGCCGCCGGGCGACGCGCCGCTGTTCTGCGGCGTCCTGCGCGACATCACCGAGCGAAAGCGCAGCGAGCGCCGCCTGCAGCAGTACGCGAGCCATCTCGAGGTCGCGAACCTCGAGCTCGCCGACTCGTCGAAGGCGCTACAGGACGTGGTCGAGCAGCTCCGGCGCTCGAACGAGGACCTCGACGAGTTCGCCTACGTCGCTTCGCACGACCTCAAGGAGCCGCTCCGAGGCATCCACAACACGGCGCGGTTCCTGCTCGAAGACCACGCGCACGCGCTCGACGCCGAAGGGGTCGCGCGGCTCGAGACGCTGTCGCGGCTCGCCGAGCGCCTCACCGCGATGATCGACGCCCTGCTCGAGTTCGCGCGGCTCGGGCGCGCGAAGCTCGCAGTGACGAAGACCGACCTGCAGGCCGTCGTCGACGACGTCGCCGAATCGCTCGACGTCATGCTGCGCGAGCACGGCGTCGAGCTGAGGATGCCGGAGCGGCTGCCGGAGGTCGTGTGCAGCGGCGCTCTCGTCGCGGAGGTCTTCCGCAACCTGATCGAGAACGCGGTGAAGTACAACGAGAAGCCCGAGCGCTGGGTCGAGATCGGCGTCGCGCGCGAGCGGGAGGCGCCCGGCGGCGGCGGCCCGCCGGTCTTCTACGTGTGCGACAACGGGATCGGGATCCGCGAGCGCCATCTCGAGTCCGTGTTCCGGATCTTCAGACGCCTCAATCCGCGCGACCGCTTCCCGGGCGGGACCGGGATGGGTCTCACGATCGTCAAGAAGATCGTCGAGCGGCACGGCGGCCGCGTGTGGGCCGAATCGGCTCCCGGCGAGGGGAGCACGTTCTTCTTCACGCTGGGCCGGGAAGGTTGAGGGATGCCGCCGCGCGAAGACCGGAGTCTGCTGATCGTCGAAGACAGCCCCGAGGACCTCGAGGCGACGCTTCGCGCGCTGCGCAGGAGCGGCTTCTCCCACGCGGTGGCGCACTGCGCGGACGGCGACGAGGCGCTCGACTACCTCCACCGCCGCGGCCGCTTCGGGGCGCCGGGGGCGGCCCGGCGCCCCGACGTCGTCCTGCTCGACCTCAACCTCCCGGGAACGAGCGGCCGCGAGGTGCTCGCCGAGGCGAAGTCGAGCGAGTCGCTGCGATCGATTCCGATCGTCGTCTTCACGACGTCGGCCGCCGGGCGCGACATCGACGCGTGTTACCGGGCCGGCGCCAACGGCTACGTGCAGAAGCCCGTCGGCGTCTACGCCCTGATTTCGACGCTGCGGAGCTTCGACGAGTTCTGGTTCGGCGTCGCGAGATTGCCGACGCACGAGAGAGAGGAGACCCGATGAGCACGGAGCGAACCCCGCTTCGCATCCTGATCGTGGACGACTGCCGCGAGGACCGCGAGCTCTATCGCCGACTGATCGCGCGGGCGTTCGACCAGGACGTCATCGTCGCCGAAACCGAGACCGCGGAAGCGGCGGTCGAGCGGGTCGCGGCGTCGGAGCCGCACTGCATCCTGCTCGACTACCGGCTCCCGGACGGCGACGGCCTCGCGTTCCTGTCGGCGCTGCGGCTCGCGCACGGCGACGGCCGGATTCCCGTCGTGATGCTGACCGGCGGCGGCGACGAGAGCGTCGCCGTCCAGGCGATGAAGCGCGGCGCGCAGGACTACCTCACGAAAGGCTCGGTCACGGCGGAGTCCCTGCGCCGGGCGATCCACGGCGCGATGCGGCGCGTCGCCGAGGACCAGCAGCTCCGGCGCTCGGCGAGCATCGACGAGCTCACGGGGGCGTGCAACCGGCGCTGGCTGCTCGAGCGGCTTCGCGACGAGGCCGTTCGCGCGCGCCGGCACAGGACGCCGCTGTGCGTGCTGATGCTCGATCTCGATCACTTCAAGCGCGTGAACGACGCGTACGGCCACCGCATCGGCGACGCGGTGCTCGAGGGCGTCGGCCGCGTGCTGCGAACGACGCTGCGCGCCGGCGATTTCGCGGGCCGCTACGGCGGAGAGGAGTTCTGCGTCGTGCTGACCGATACGCCGCTGCCGGGCGCGCGGGTCGTCGCCGAGCGCATCCGGCGGCAGGTCTCGGCGCTCGCGGTCCGCGCGCCGGACGGGAGCGGAGTCGGCGTTGCGTGCAGCATCGGCGTCGCCGAAGCCGACACGGGACGCGACCCGATGGAGGCGATCGAGCTCGCGGACCGGGCCCTCTACCGCGCGAAGGCGGCCGGGCGCGACCGCGTCGAGCTCGCGCCGCCGCCCATCCTGCCCGTCGCGTCGGCGCGCGCGTAGCAGAGCGCCCCGCCGAGGCCACCCTGGCGGCGTGTCGCCGCGGACCCGGTGCTCGCGGCGCCGGACGCGGCGCCGGACACCCGCCGGTCGCACCCTGGCGGCGTGTCGCCGCGGACGGCCCGGCGTCCTCGGTCGCGAACGCTCGGCCGGCGCGCCGCGCGCGGGCGTCAGTTGCCGAGACTGCGGTCGCGCTCCTCCCAGTCTCCCGTCGGCCCGCGGAAGACGAGGATCCGGCGAGGCGTGGTGATCGTCACGAGGTTCGCCTTCGCCACCAGCGATTCGGTCCGCTCGCCGAGCTGCATGCGCGCCGTGAAGAAGCCGCCGGCGTACGGCGAGACGCCGAGCGCGCGCCGGTCGGTCAGCACCACGCCGACGTTCTCGCCGACGACGGCGTCGAGCACGACCTCGCGCGGGCCGAGGCTCGACTCCACCAGGTTGCCGCTTCCGCCGTCGAAGCCGAGCGCCCGCTTCGGCGTCGTCACGACCGCGACGCGGTCGCCGAGGAGGACGGACTCCGGCGGCCGCTCTCCCTGCCGGAAGCGGGCCTGCTGCCAGGCGGCCGAGCTCGTCGCGACGAGCAGCAGCCTTCGGGTCGTGATCACCGCGCCGACACGCCCGCGCGTCGCGTGCCAGAGCACCGACTCGCCGATCTCGAGCGCCTGCTCGGTCTCGCCGCCGCTCGTCGCGTCGATCGCCAGCAGCGTTCGCGGCAGCACGACGATCTCGAGCAGCTCGGCGAGCGGAACCTCGCTGCGCGGATCGGTGTCGTCGAAGGCCGTCGCGGCCGGGGAGGCGGCGAGCAGGCCGGCGAGGAGCGCCGCTGCCCCGGCGCCGCGCCGAACGAACGCGCCGCGCGACGGCATCCCGGGGCGCTCCTAGAACAGCGCGTCTTCGTCGTCGGGTGCGTACGCCGTGATCTCGCAGTCGAGCGGGATCACGTCGAAGGCGGGTCGCTCGTACGCCGGCGAGGCGGGGGGCATCGGACGCTTCGGTTCCATGCGGCGAGCATACCCGGGCGCCGGCCCGCCTCAAGCCCGGCGGTGGGACACCCGATCTACTGCTCCGGTTTCTCCACTCATCTTGGCGCCGTCCGCTCGCGCCGTCGCTCGGGAGTTCACCGGGGGCGAGCGGGCGGAACGCGCGACCCGGAGCGTTCGCCGGAATGAGCGACGAGCACACGGCGGCCGAATCCGCGCGCGGTTCGGCCGCGACGACGGCCCGGAGCGAGCTCGTCGCGGTGCTGCTGCGCGACGGAGCGGTGAGTGAGGCGCAGGTGCGCCACGCCGAGCGTGTTCGCGAGAAGCTCGGAGGGCGCCGGCCCTTCGTCCCCCTGCTCCTCGAGCTCGGCCTCGTCCGTCCCGAGCGGGTGCGCGCCGCCCTGTGTACGCACCGTCTCGAGCTGCGGATCGGGACGCTCCTCGTCGAGCTCGGGCACCTGCGCGAGGCCGACGTCGAACGCGCCCTGCAGGTGCAGGAAGCGTCGGACGATCGCGAGCGCAAGCTCGGCGAGATCCTGATCGAGCTCGGGCTCCTCGGCGCGCAGGAGCTCGCGAGCGTGCTCTCGTCGCAGGTCGGCATTCCGTGCGCCGAAGCGGGAGCGATCGAGCCGGAGCCCGGGCTGCTCGAGGGCGTGCCGCTCGACGTGTGCCGCCGTCACCGCTTCGTTCCGCTGCGCAGGGAGGACGGCCGCGTGTGCGTCGCGTTCGCCGACCCGCTCGACAAGGACGACGCGTCCGCGGCGCAGGCGATCTTCGGTCCCGCGGTCTCGCCGTGGATCGCCTCCTCGAGCGCGATCGACGAGGCGCTCGCGCGCTCCGCCCTCGCGGCGCGCGTTGCCGCAGGTGCGGAAGCCGGAGAGCGAGAAGCGGCCGCCTCGCTGCACGAGATCTTCGCCGCCGGCGCGCGCTCGGGCGCGGACGAGCTGCACTTCGAGCCGGGTCCGCGCCGCTTCGTCGTGCGCGCGCGGCGTGACGGCGTGCTGTCGGCCTTGCGCGAGCTGCCCGCGGCGATGGGTCCGCCGCTGCTCCGCCGCCTCGCGTTCGAGGCCGGTGTCGCCGAGGAGCCGGACGCGCCGCACCGCTCCGGCCGGCTGCGCCTCGACCACGACGCACGAACGCTCGACCTCGACGTTGCGCTCTTCGCCGCGTGCGGCGGCGAGTGCGCGACGATCCGGATCCGCGATCCGGAGCGCCCTGCTCTGTCTCTCGACGATCTCGGGCTCGTGCCGTCGATGCGGCGCCGGCTCGCCGAGAGCGCGCTCGCTGCCCCCGGCGCCGTGTTGCTCGTTGCGGGCCCTCCTGCATCGGGGCGAACGACGACGCTTCGTGCGTGCGTCGCGGCCGTCGCGGATCCCGGCGCGCGCGTGGTTCTCCTCGACGACGAGGCCGGCGCACCGATTCCCGGAGTCTCTCGCGCGCCGCTTCCGGCGTCCGGCGACCGGAGGCTCGAAGACCGCGTCGCAGCGGCGCTGGGCCAGCTCCCCGACGTCGTCGCGGTCGGGTCCGTGCGCGGGGACGCCGAGCTCGCCGCGCTGCTGCGTGCATGCAGGCCGGGCCCGCGGATCCTCGCGGTCTGTGAGGCCGACGACGCCGTGTGCGCGCTCGAGCGTGCGGCGGCCGTCGCGGCGGGAGCACCACCCGTGTTCGCGGGCGCCCTCGCCCAGCGGCTCGTTCGGCGCGTCTGCGCCGGCTGCGCCGAGCCGTTCGCGCCGTCGGCCGCGCAGGCGCGGGCGCTCGGAGCGGCCGCGGATGCGCTCGCGAGCCCCGGTTTCCGGCGCGGCCGCGGATGCAGTCGCTGCGGCGAGACCGGCTACTCGGGCCGCATCGGGCTGTTCGAGCTCGTGCTGCTCGACGACGCGGGCCGCGAAGGCCTGCGCGCAGGGCGCGGGGCGGCGTCGCTGCGGCGCTCGGCGATGCGCGCCGGGCCCGCGACGCTGCTCGAGGACGGGCTCGCGAAGGCCGCACGCGGTCTCACGACGATCGAAGAGCTGCTGCGTGTCGCTCCACGCTCGGCGTCTCCGCGAGCGCTCGCGGAGCTGGAGCGCGTACTGGAACAGGAGTCCTGATGAGCATGGAATGGAGCGAGATCACCGAGAAGTCGCTGCTCGAGCGCGTCGACGAGCATCTCCAGGCGCGCGACACGCACCTGCCGGTGATCGATCAGATCGGGATGCGCGTGCGCTCCGTCGTCGCATCGGGCGACTTCGACCTGCGCCAGGTCGAGACGCTCATCAACCAGGACCCCGTCCTCGCGGCGGCCGTCATGCGCGGAGCGAACTCGGCGTTCTACCGCGGGATCCACAAGGTGACGACGGTCGGCGAGGCCGTTGCGCGAATCGGCGCCCGCCAGGTCGCGAATCTCGTCCTGCTCGAGACCCAGCGCAAGAACTTCGTCTCCGAGACGCGCGACCTGCGCGAGCTCTTCCGTGCGCTCTGGAGACACTCGGTCGCGTGCGCCGCCGGTTCGGAGTGGCTCGCGCGGCGGCTTCGTTTCCAGGAGATCTCCGACCACGCGTTCGTCGCGGGGCTCCTGCACGATCTCGGAAAGCTGCTGCTGCTGCGCGTCATCGACGAGCTGCGCAGCGAGGACCCGGACGCGAACCGCCTCACCGAGAGCTTCACGCGCGAGCTGCTGGAGAGCTTCCATGCCGACCGCGGCGCGATGCTGATGCAGGCGTGGGAGCTCCCGGAGATCTACTGCCGCATTGCGCGCGAGCACCATGCCGAGCGCTTCGACCCCGACGACGTGCTGCTCGTCGTGGTGCGCCTCGTCGACAAGGCGTGCGCGCGGCTCGGCATCGGAACCGTCCACACCCCCGACCTCGACGTCGTCGCGTCGCCCGAGGCGCGCTGCGTCGACGCTTCGGAGCTGCTCCTCGCCGAGCTCGAGGTCCTGCTCGAGGACGCGCTCGAGCTGGCCGGGTAAGCGGGGAGTCTCCCGGCGGCCGCCCGAGGCGGGCGTCCGCTCGGCCAGCCGGACCGCGAGCGGCGCTCACTCGAACGGGCGGCGATCCGCACGTGCCGCGCCGGCGCCGCGGCGCCGAATACGCCCGAGTCGGAAGAGCGCGCAAGCCTTCGCGGCTCCATGAGAAACTCGCGGAGCGCGCCGCGGTGCCTCCCGTCTGGGCGCGCGAAAAAAGACACGCGGCCTTCGGGTTTTCCTTGCCCCCTTCGCCCGCCGGGTGGCATGCTACTTACCGCCGTGTCAGTGCCCCGGGTCCGTGCCGGACCGCGCCCATCCGGGGGCGGTGCGCGCGGGGCCGAAATCGCCCTCTGCCGAGAACGCCGAAAGGGAACCGCAATGATCCGCGCCCGCCGTCTCCTCCTGCTCGCGTGTGCCGCCCTTGCAGCCGTCGCGCAGCCGTCTCGCGCCGTCGACTTCATCGAGTTCGAGTCGGGTCCGGTGCGGCCGGTCGCCCTCTCGGCCGACGGCACGCGGCTGTACGTCGCGAACACGCCCGACGGCCGGCTCGAGATCTTCAACGTCGGGGCGGGAGGCATCGCGAAGGCGGGCTCCGTCGCGGTGGGCCTCGAGCCCGTCGCGGTCGCAGCGCGCACCGCGAGCGAAGTCTGGGTCGTGAACCACCTCTCGGACAGCGTGAGCATCGTCGACGTGGCGGCGACGCCTCCGCGTGTCGTCCGGACGCTGGTCGTCGGCGACGAGCCGCGCGACATCGTGTTCTCGTCCAACGACCGCGCGTTCATCACGACCGCGCACCGGGGCCAGCAGCGGACCGACGCGTCGATCTCGGGCGTTCCCGGCGCCGGCGACCCGCAGCTCACGACCGCCGGCGTCGGCCGCGCCGACGTCTGGGTCTTCGACGGCGCGAACCCGGGAGCGACGTTCGGTGGGACTCCGCTCAAGATCGTGACGCTGTTCGGTGATACTCCGCGCGCGCTCGCCGTGAGCCCGAGCGGAAACACCGTGTACGCCGCCATCTTCCACTCGGGCAACCAGACGACGACCGTCTCCGCGGGCGTGGTCTGCGACGGCTTTGCTGCGGCCGGGACGTGCACGAACTCGCAGGGCCTCGTGTCTCCGGGCGGCAACCCGGGCCCCGACCGCGACGCGAACGACTCGTCGGCGACCGCGCCCGAGGTCGGGCTCATCGTCAAGTACAACCCGTCGAGCGGGAAGTGGGAGGACGAGCTCGCGCGAGACTGGAGCCAGGTGGTTCGCTTCAACCTGCCCGACCGCGACGTGTTCGCGATCGACGCGACGACGCTGAGCGAAACCAGCCAGTGGCCCGGCGTCGGGACGACGCTGTTCAACATGGCCGTCAACCCCGTGAGCGGGAAGGTCTACGTCTCGAACGCGGAGGCGAGGAACGAAGTTCGCTTCGAAGGGCCGGGCGTGTTCGCCGCCGGGTTCAAGACGCCGGGCGAGCCCGCGACGGTGCAGGGACACCTCGCCGAGTACCGCGTGACGGTGCTCGACGGCGCGGCCGTGAATCCCCGCCACCTCAACAAGCACATCAACTACGCGATCCGTCCCGCGCCGGCCGGGACCGCGGACCACAGCCTCGCGACGCCGGTCGACATGGCCGTCTCGCCGGACGGGACGAAGCTCTACGTCGCAGCGTTCGGCTCGAGCAAGGTCGGGGTGTTCAATACCTCGACCCTCGAGAACGACAGCTTCGATCCGACGATCTAGAGCTCGCAGTACATCCCGGTGTCGGGCGGCGGGCCGGCCGGCCTCGCGCTCGATTCCGCGCGCAACCGCCTCTACGTGCTCACGCGCTTCGACAACTCGGTCTCGGTGATCGACCTCTCGACACGGATCGAGACCTCGCACGTTGCGCTGTTCAACCCCGAGCCGGCGAGCGTCACGCAGGGCCGGTTCATGCTCTACGACGCCGTCGCGACCTCGAGCAACGGCGAGGCTTCGTGCTCGAGCTGCCACGTCTTCGGCGACATGGACGACCTCGCGTGGGACCTCGGAAACCCGGACGACTCGCAGGCGAGCAACCCGATGCCGATCCGGCTCTCGATCGGAGCGGGCGCGTTCAACCCGCCGATCAACGGCACCGGGAACGTCTCCGAGTTCAGCGCGATGAAGGGCGCGATGACGACGCAGACGCTGCGGGGCCTCGCGAACCACGGTCCGATGCACTGGCGCGGCGATCGCTCGAACGGCTGCCTCGGCCAGAGCGCGACGGACTCGGACCTCTCCTTCCGCAACTTCATCGTCGCGTTCCCCGGGCTCGTCGGGATGAACGTGAGCTTCACGTGCCCGAACGCGCCGCCGACCCTGCTGTCCGACGTGCAGAAGTTCTCGACGTTCCAGCTCCAGGTGCAGCCGCCGCCGAACCCGGTGCGCGCGCTCGACAACTCGCTCACGGCCGCGCAGTCGAACGGCCGGAACTTCTACCTCGGCCTCAACTTCACTTCGGGCGGCTCCGACCCCGGCAACACGGGCGTCGGTGGAACGACGGTGACGGGCCGCCGCGCGGACGGCGCGAACCTCAACAACTTCGGTTTCACCTGCGAGGGCTGCCACCGCCTCGACCCGTCGCAGGGCTTCTTCGGGACCGACGGGCAGGCGAGCTTCGAGAACGAGCAGCAGATCTTCAAGATCGCGCATCTGCGCAACGCCTATCAGAAGGTCGGCATGTTCGGCATGCCGGACGTGTCCTTCAACAACGCGCTCAACACGGCGCATCAGGGCAACCAGATCCGCGGCTTCGGCTTCCTCCACGACGGCAGCACGGACACGGTGTTCAGGTTCCTCAACGCCACCGTGTTCAACCAGGCGAACCTCGGAGGCTTCGGAACGACCGGGTTCACCAGCGGGACGGCCGGCAATGGCGTGCGCCACGACGTCGAGAAGTTCGTTCTCGCCTTCGAGAGCGATCTCGCGCCGATCGTCGGCCAGCAGGTGACGCTCACGAGCACGAACTCGGCGGTGGCGACGCCGCGAATCAACCTGCTCGTGGCGCGCGCGTCGACGGCCTTCACGTCGAAGATCGTCGGAAACGGCGTGAAGGAGTGCGACCTCATCGTGAAGGGGACGGTCGGCGGCGTCCGCAGGGGCTGGGTCGGTAGCGGATCGGCGAGCCCGTCGTTCACCCCGGACAACGGCGGCGCGGCGATCTCGCTCGCGTCGCTGACGGCGCTGGCGGCGACGCCCGGGCAGGAGCTGACGTTCACGTGCGCGACGCCGGGATCGGGGACGCGCCTCGGCATCAACCGCGACCGCGATGTGCGGCTCGACGGGCAGGACAACTGCCCCGACGTTGCGAACGATGACCAGGCCGACTTCGACGCGGACGGCGTCGGAGATGCGTGCGACGACTGCGCAGCAAAGGCGAACGCGAATCAGGCCGATACGGATGCCGACGGCGTCGGGAACGTCTGCGACAGCCAGTGCATCGGCGCCAGCACGACCGCGCTCGCGTCGGTGTATCCCGCGTCGGGCCCGATCGGCCAGGTCGTCGAGCTGAGCGCGACCGGAATCGGTCCGAGCGCGCAGGCCTACTTCGATTCGACTCCGGCGGCCGTGACGTTCACGGCCGGGCGTTACGTCGCAACCGTTCCCGCCGGCCTCGTGAACGGCGCCCACGCGCTCACGATCGTGAACCCCGAGGGCTGCCAGTCGCAGGAGTCGGTCTCGTTCACCGTGACGCCGCCGGCGTCGTGCGGCCTGCTCGGCATCGAGTCGCTCGCGGTTCTCGCGGCACTGCGCCTCGAGCGGGCGCGAGCGTCGCGACGCGCGGCCTCCCGGTAGATCGGGTCGCGGTGGCGCGGCGCCCCTCTCGGTGCGAGCCGAGAGGGGCACGCGCCGCCGCCGCCGGGACGCTGCCGGAGGTCGCTCAGACGACGAGCGCGAGCAGCGTCTGCGCGACGGTGAAGCGAAGATCGCGCTCGACCTCGGGAGCGAGCGTCTCGAACGCCACGGCCATGCCGACGGGCAGATCGCTCCGGCGCAGGTTCCCGGGCACGTTGGTGTAGAGCACCCGGCCCTCGAAGCTCACGTTTCCGGCCGGAAGCGGCAGCTCGACCGAGACCTGCGCTCCGCGCATCGACGGGCGCGGCGTCGCCAGAAACGCGCCTCCCGGCGAGACGCTGTAGACGAGGGCCTCCTTCTCGCGGCCCGCGCCTCGGATGCGCGCGCGCCAGTCCGTCGGCGCGCGCTGATCGCGGCGCACCGATTCCTGCTGCGGAGCGGCGAGCGAGCGGTTGATCTGAAAGCGCAGCCGCGCGTCGTCGAAGGGCTCCCAGAGCGCGAGCTCGACGCCCGCCTCGCGAAGCCGCGCGAGCGCTTCGGCCGCCGGCCTCGGGCCCGTCGCGATGAACCGCAGCGGGCGCGCACTGCGAAGACTCCGCAGCCGCGCGAGGGCCCGCCGCGGGTCGGCGAACGGGAAATCCGGCGAGAGAACGACGGAGCGGATGTCGAACCTCGAGTCCTCGGCGAGGCGCAGCGCCTGTTCGGGGCTCTTGGCGGCCACCGGGCGGTACCCGCCGAGGCTCCGGATCCGCCGCGCGAGCGCGGCGGCGCGCTCCGGCGTGCTCTCGAGGAGCAGGACGCTCGCGTCGTCCATGGGTTCTCTTTCCCCCGCTGCGTAGATCGGCGTCCCGGCCGGGCCCCTTGAGACGCGCGCGAGGCGGCAACGAACGTGCAGGCGCGGCTCGGCAGCGCCGCTACGGTGCAGGCGGCGAGGCGCGCGGCGCCCTCGCCCGAGCGCGTACCGGCCGTCTGCACCGAGGGGTCGTTCGATGAGCGTCGTGGGTCTCGAGAGCGATCGGCTTCGGCTGGCCGTCGATCCGGAGATCGGCGGAAGCGTCGTCGGCTTCGAAGCGCGCATCGGCGGCGCATGGCTGCCGATCCTGCGACCGTCGCTGCAGCCGCTCGCGCGTTCGTCGGATGCGTCGAGCTTCACGCTCGCGCCGTACTCGAACCGCGTACGCGACGGCGTCTTTCGTTTCGAGGGAAGGACGTTCCGGCTGCGGCATCCCGAGAAGCACGCGATTCACGGCGACGTTCGCGATCGGCCGTGGCGGATCCTTCGCCGCTCGGCGGACGAGCTCGCGCTCGAGATCCGCTCCGAGGATTTCGCGGACTTCAACTTCCCGTTCGCGCTGCGCTGCGAAGCGCGCTTTGCGCTCGCCGGCGACACGCTCGCGATGTCGCTCCGCGTCGTGAACACGGGGCCCTCGCGGATGCCGGCGGGCTGCGGGTTCCATCCGTACTTTCGCCGCGCGCTCCGCGCCGGCGAGAACGTCGAGATCGGGCTGCGTGCGGCCGGGGTCTATCCCGGCGCGACGCCGCTGCCCGACGGGCCGCCCGTTCCCATTCCCGCGACGCAGGACTTCTCGGCGCCGCGACCGCTCGACGTCGCGCTCGACCACTGCTTCTCGGGCTGGGACGGGCGAGCGCTGCTTCGCTGGCCGGAGAGCGGCGTCGCGCTCCGCGTCGAGGCGAGCCCGAGCTGCTCGCACGTGATCGTCTACTCGCCGCCGGGCGAGCCGTTCTTCGCCGTCGAGCCCGTCACGAACGCGAACGACGGGTTCAACCTGCTCGCCGCGGGACAGCGCGAGACCGGCGTCGCCGTGCTCGATCCCGGGGAAGGGCTCGACGCTGCCGTCGCCCTGCGCGTCGAAGGCGCCGGCGACTGACGCCGCACCCGGCTCCGCCCGGCGGGGTCCGACGTCCGGCCGATGCTGCGGGCCGGCCCGGGGGCGAAGGCACAGGGGGCGCTCCGGGGATGACAGTGTGAGCGATTACTCCTAGAGTATTCGCATGGACTATCGGGTCGAGGAGCTGGCGGCGGCGGGGGGTGTCCCGGTCGACACCGTTCGCTTCTACCAGGCCCGCGGCCTGCTCCCGGGGCCGCGGCGGGTGGGCCGGACCGCCGTCTACACCGAATCGCACCTCGAGCGGCTGCGGCGGATCCGGGCGCTCCTCGCAGACGGCTTCTCGCTCGCGCTGATCAAGCGCGCCCTCGACCCGGGGGTCGCGGGATCCCCCGCGCCCGATTCGCTGGTCACGGCGCTCGCCGAAGCGCGCGCCGGCGAGCGCTCCTACACGCGCTCGCAGCTCGCGCGCGAGGCGGGGATCCCGGAGCCGCTCGTCCTCGCCGCACAGTCGGCCGGCCTCGTCGAGCCGATGCGCATCGGCGGTGAGGAGCGCTTCACGGACGCCGACCTCCAGATGGCGCGCGCGTCGCTCGCGATCCTCGAGGCCGGCTTCCCGCTGGACGAGCTGCTCGCGATCGCGACCGATCACGCGCGCTCGGTCCAGGCGGTCGCCGATCGCGCCATCGAGCTCTTCGACCGCTTCGTGCGGCACGGAGGGAAGGAGGCCGGTCGTAGCGATGCCATCGCCGACGCGTTCAAGTCGCTGCTCCCGGCGGTGACGCGCCTCGTGGCGCTCCATTTCCAGCGCACCGTCGTGAACCGCGCGCTCGCCCGCCTCGAGGGCCGCGAAGACCGGGAGGCCCTCGTCGCGGCGCTCGCCGCCGTCGAGTCGGCGAAGCTGGAGGTCGCATGGCGCTAGCGGCGCTGCCGTCGGACGCCGAGAAGCGAACGGCGGTTCGGGAGATGTTCGAGCGCATCGCGCCGCGCTACGACGCACTGAACCGCCTGCTCACGTTCGGCCTCGACCAGCGCTGGCGGCGCCGTGCGCTCGCCGCGGTCGCGGCCGGCCCGGGCGACCTCGTCGTCGACGTCGCGACCGGGACGGGCGACCTCGCCGCGCTCGCGGCCGCGCGCGGCGCCCGGGTGGTCGGCGTCGATTACACGCGCGGCATGCTGCGCGGCGCTCGCCGGCGCGGCGTGCGAGCGGCGCTGGTCCAGGCCGACGCCGAATGCATCCCGCTCCCCGATGCGGTCGCGACCGTCGTCACCTGCGGTTTCTCTCTACGCAACTTCGTGTCGATCGACACGGTGCTGCGCGAGATGGCGCGCGTGCTCGACTGCGGCGGGCGCCTCGCGCTCCTCGAGGTCGATGCCCCGCGCTCTCCGCTCGTCCGCTTCGCACACGGGGTCTACTTCGGCCGCGTCGTTCCCCGTGTCGGCGCGCTGCTCTCGGACCGCGCGGCGTACGCGTATCTTCCGCGCTCCGCGTCGTACCTTCCGCCGGGCGACGCGCTGCTCCGGCGCGTTCGCGACGCCGGATTCGAGCACGTGACCCACCGCCGCCTCCTGCTCGGTGCGGCGCAGCTCGTGGTCGCCCGCAGGCGCCGGCGATGAGCGGCTTCTCGGAGGGAGACCGTCGCGAGCTGCGGTCGCGCGTGCGCGCCGCACAGCACGAGAGCGCCCAGAGGGGCCGCCCGGTGTGCGCGTGGCTGTCCCGGCCGCTGCGAGGCCTCGATCCCGGCGGCGTCTTCGCCGCTGCGGGGGCGGGCGAGCGCTTCTCGTGGGAGCCGCCCGACGCGAGCGTCCGGTTCGTCGCGGCGGGCGCCGTGTCGACGCTCGAAGGCTCGGGCTTCGGGCGCCTTCGCGACGTGGCCGAGCAGGCCGCGGCGCTCTTCGCAGGGTCGGCTCCGCTGCCGGCCTCGCCGCTCGACGGGCCGCTTCTCACCGGCGGCTTCGCGTTCTCGTCCGCGGGGCAGGAAGGGGCGTGGCGGGGATTCGCTCCGGCGCGATTCGTTCTCCCCGAGCATCTCGTCGTCGCGCGCGCGGACCGCGCGAGCCATACCGTCGCGATCCTCGCGCGCCCGCACGGGGATGCGGACGCGCTCGTCTCGGCCGCCGAGGCGAGCTGGCGAGCGCTCGCCGACCCGATGCGGCGCGGTGCGCCGAGCTCGCAGGCGCGGATCGCGGAGCGGGACGAGACCTCGCCGACCTTCCGTGCGAGCGCCACTCCATCGCCCGAACGCTTTCGCGCGCTCGTTCGTCGCGCCCTCGACGCGATCCGCGACGGGCGCTTCGAGAAGGTCGTGCTCGCCCGCTGCTGCACGCTCTCTCGCTCGGAAGGCTTCGACGCGGATCGGGTCTTCGACGCGCTGCGGGCGGCGAATCCTTCGTGCTTCCGCGTGGCCGTCGGATTCGGCGGCGCGACGCTCCTCGCCGCCACGCCCGAGCGCCTCCTCCGCGTCGACGGCCGCGAGATCCGGACGAGCGCGCTCGCCGGATCGGCCCCGCGCGGCCGCTCGCCCGAGGAGGACGCGCGGCTCGCCGCGCAGCTTCGCGAGAGCAAGAAGGAGCAGGAGGAGCACGCGCTCGTCGTCCGCGCGCTGCGGGGCGCGCTCGAGGCGTGCTGCGAGCGCCTGAGCGTTCCCGAGTCGCCCGAGGTCCTTCGCCTCGACGCCATCTCGCACCTCCACACGCCGATCGCGGGACGGCTTCGCGCGGATGCGCCGCGCTCGATCCTCGAGCTCGCCGCGCTCGTTCATCCGAGCCCGGCTGTCGCGGGCGCGCCGCGCGCCGCGGCGCTCGCCTGGCTTCGCGCGAACGAGCGTGCGAGTCGAGGATGGTACGCGGGGGCGATCGGATGGTTCGCGCCGGGCGGCGACGGAGAGCTCGCCGTCGCGCTGCGGACGCTCCTCCTGCGCGGCGACGACGCGCTCCTGCATGCGGGCGCGGGCATCGTCGCGGGCTCGTCGCCCGAGGGCGAGCTCGAAGAGACGCGACTCAAGCTCCGCGGCGGGCTCGCGGCGCTGCTGGAGCTGTAGATGCCCGACTCGGCGAGCGGCGCTCGAAGCGCCAACGAGATCTTCGCGGCCGAGCTGTTCGGCGCTCTCGCCGCGGCGGGGGTCGAGCACGTGTGCCTGTGCCCGGGATCGCGTTCGACGCCGCTCGTCGTCGCGGCCGCGCGAACGGCAGGCCTCACGCTGCACCCGCATCTCGACGAGCGGTCGTGCGCGTTCTTCGCCCTCGGCATCGCGCGAGCGTCGCGCTCGCCGGTGGCGCTCGTCTGCACCTCGGGAACGGCGGCGGCGAACTTTCTTCCGGCCGTGGTCGAAGCGTTCCACGCACGGGCTCCGCTCGTCGTCCTCACCGCCGACCGTCCCCCCGAGCTGCGCGCGTGGGGAGCGGGCCAGACGATCGATCAGGTCGGCCTGTACGGATCTCACGTGCTGCTCTTCGCCGAGGCGGCGCTTCCCGCGCCGGGTCTCGCGCTCGCGCCGTACGCGCGCGCTCGCCGC
>JABLTH010005811.1_pt1 | contig 18519 bp, 17 predicted proteins | sample 7875711 | NCBI WGS metagenome assembly JABLTH01 (sample SAMN14941262, study PRJNA633318) | bioreactor metagenome | isolation source: bioreactor | place: China | collected 2019-03-05 | reverse complement strand
GACGAAGCGGCACGGCCGCGGCGCTTTGCCTCATCGGCTCTCGGCTCCAGACCTGCTGCGTGCGGTCCGGCCGCGCCGCGCTACACCGCGCGGCTGAACAGTCGTGCTCCCGTGCGCTGCTGTTCGGGAAGGTACGCGTCGAAGGCCATCGCGACGTTGCGAACGAGAAGGCGGCCGAGCGGCGTTACGCGCAGGCTTCCGTCGCCCGCGCGCAGCACGAGGCCGTCGGCGTCGAGGGTCTCGAGGCTCGCGAGCTCGCGCGCGTAGGCTTCGGAGAAGCTGCGGCCGAAGCGCGCGCTCCACTCGCCGGCCGAGAGCTCGCCGTGACACATGATCCGGGAGATCGCGAAGCGGCGCTCCTCGTCGTCGGTGCTGAGGCGGTGCCCGCGCAGCGTGGCGAGGCCGCGCTCTCGAACGGCGGCCTCCCACGCGCCGAGATCGCGCTCGCTCTGCGCGTAGCTCGCGGGCAGCTCGCTGATCGCGCTCGGTCCGAAGCCGAGCAGCGCCGCGCCGTCCTGCGTCGTGTAGCCCATGAAGTTTCGCCGCAGCGTGCGATCGCGCAGCGCGCGCGAGAGCTCGTCCTCGGGGCGCGCGAAGTGATCCATGCCGATGTAGACGTAGCCCGCGCCGAGCAGCCGCCGGATCGCGAGCAGCAGGATCCGCAGCTTCGTCGGCGCATCGGGGAGGTCCTGCCGCTCGAAGCCGCGCTGCTGCTTCGCGACCCACGTGACGTGCGCGTACGAGTAGAGCGCGATGCGGTCGGGCCCGATCGCGAGCACGGTGTCGAGCGTTCGCGCAAAGGTGTCCTCGCGCTGGAACGGAAGCCCGTAGATGAGATCGAAGTTGACGCTCGTGAACCCGGCGCGCCGCGCCTCGTCGACGAGCGTGGCCGTCATGCTCGGCGGCTGGATGCGGTGGATCGCCTGCTGCACGCGCGGCTCGACGTCCTGCACGCCGAGCGAGATGCGGTCGAAGCCGAGCTCGCGCAGCGTCTCCACCTGCGCGCGCGTCGTGACGCGGGGGTCGACTTCGATCGAGACCTCGGCGCCCGCCCGCAGCGGGAAGGCGTCCGTCATCGCGCGGAACAGGCGGCGGATCTGGTCGGGCGAGAGGTGGGTCGGCGTTCCGCCTCCCCAGTGGAGCTGCGAGGCCGGCGCCGCACGCTGCGCGATCTCTCGGACGGCTGCGATCTCTCGCTCGATCGCGTCGAGGTAACGCTCGGGGAGCGCGGCGTCGTGGGTGATGATGCGGTTGCACGCGCAGAAGTGGCACAGGCTCTCGCAGAAGGGGACGTGCGCGTAGAGCGCGAGGCCGTCGGCGGGCGAGAGGCCGGCGAGGTCGCGCGCGTAGTCTCCCGCGCCGTACGCGTCGGTCCAGACGGGTGCGGTCGGGTAGCTGGTGTAGCGAGGCCCGGGCCCTTCGTAGCGCGGGAGAATCGCTTCCGCGTGATCGAGATCGAGCGCGAAGGCGCTCTCGTCCCGGCCGCGCCCGGTCTGGCCTCGCCCGGCGTCGGTCATGACGTGCGAATGATCGCCGGCCGGAGGCGCGCGCACAATCCCCGGACGGGCGGTACGCTCCGCGACCCATGACGCTCTTCGGTCGGGGCTTCAGGCCCTTCTTCCTGCTCGCTTCGGCGTACGCCGTGCTCTTCGTCCCGCTCTGGGTGTGCGTCGTCCTCGGCTCGCTCACGCCGCCGTCGTGGCTCTGGCTCACCGCCTGGCACGCGCACGAGATGCTGTTCGGGTTCTGCGCGGCGGCGATCGCGGGATTCCTGCTCACGTCCGTTCCGGTCTGGACGGGGACGCAGGCCGTCGCGGGCGACCCGCTCGCTGCGCTCGCCGGGCTCTGGCTCGCGGGCCGAGTTGCGATGCTCGCGCTCGCAGGGCGCGCGCCCGGCGTCGCGGCTGCAGTCGACCTGCTCTTTCTCCCCGCCTTCGCGCTCGCGATCGGCCCGCCGATCCTGCGCGCGGGCATCCGGCGCAACTTCGGGTTTCCACTCGGCATCGTCGCGCTGTTCGCGGCGAACGCGCTCATGCACGCCGAGGCCCTCGGCCTCGCGAAGGGGACCGCCGCGATCGGTCTCCGGGCGGCCGTCGACATCGTCGCGCTCCTCGTCGTCGTGATCGGCGGCCGCGTGGCGCCGAGCTTCACGACGAATGCGCTTCGCCGGATGGGAATTGCCGAGATCGCGAGCCCGCCGGCGTGGGCCGAGCGCGCCGCAGTGCCGGCGTTCCTCGCTTTTCTCGCGACCGATCTCGTGCTCCCGGCGTCGGTCGCGAGCGGGCTGGTGGCGCTCGCCGCCGCGGTCGTTCTCGCCGCCCGCATGTCGGGATGGCGAACGGCGCGCGTCCTCGCGGACCCGCTGCTCTGGTCGCTGCACCTCGGCCACGCGTGGGTCATCGTCGGCCTCGCGTGCATCGCCGCATCGGACCTCGCCGCTGCGTGGCCGCGGAGCGTCGCGGTGCACGCGCTCACGGCCGGCGCGTTCGGCACGATGATCCTCGCGATGATGACGCGCGTCGCGCTCGGGCATACCGGGCGGCCGCTCGCGGCTCCGCGCAGCGCGGTCGCCGCGTACGTCCTCGTGACGCTCGGCGCCCTCGTGCGCACGGTCGCCGTCGCGGCGCTTCCTGCGGAAACCGTCCCGATCGTCTCGGCCGGCGGCCTGCTCTGGGCCGGGGCGTTCGCCGCGTATCTCGCGGGCTACGCGCCGATTCTCGTCGCGCCGCGCGCCGACGGCGGGCCGGGGTAGCGAGCGGCAGCGAACCGATCGGAGGGAGCGCTGGCGCGCCGGTCGAGGTCGCCGTCGCTCGGCCGTGGAGGGGCGGAAGGCGCACGCCGGTCTCGCGAGAGCGGAGAGAGCGTCCCCGCTAGAAGCGTCGCGTCTCGCCGATGGCGAGGATCCAGGCGTCTTCGTCGGCGACGCCGGACGCGCGTGCGGCTTCGCGGAAGCGAACGGGCGGCTCGCCCAGCGGCTCGTCGGCGAGATCGAAGGTGCCGAAGTGGATCGCGACGAGCTTTTGCGCGCCGAGGTCCTGTCCCGCTCGGACGGCCTCTTCGGGATCGAGGTGTGCGGGCCGCATGAGCGCCTCGGGCCGATATGCGCCGATCGGCACCGCGGCGAGATCGAAGGGGCCGAGCTCCGCGCCGGTGCGCGCGAAGCCGTCGAAGTAGCCCGAGTCTCCCGTGAAGTAGAAGCGGCGGCCCGGGCCGGTGACGGCCCACGCGGACCACAGCGCACGGCGCTCGTCGAACGTGCCGCGGCGGCTCCAGTGCTGCGCCGGGAGACAGTGGATCGTGACGCTCTCGTGCTGCGCCGTGCCGCCCCAGTCGAGCTCCTCGACGCGCTCGATTCCCGCGCCGCGAAGGAGCTCGGCGTTGCCGAGCGGAACGAAGAAGCGCGTGGCCTCGCTGCGCGCGGCGAGCGCGCGCAGCGTCGGCAGGTCGAGATGGTCGTAGTGATCGTGCGAGATCAGCACGAAGTCGATCTGCGGCAGCGCGTCGAGCGCGAGGCCGTGCCCGACGAGGCGATGCGGGCCGAGCCCCGGCACGGGGCTCGCCCAGTGCGACCAGATCGGGTCCGTGAGGAACGTCACGTGGTCGAGCTGGACGAGGAGCGTCGAGTGGCCGATCCACGTGACGGTGGGAACGCTGTGGAGCGCGTTCTCGCGCAGGAACGCGCCGTCGTTCTCGACGCGCGGAGGCCGCACGCCGTCGCGACCGAAGATCGACGATCCGATTCGCCGCAGGAAGAACGGGAGCATGACGCCGGGGCCCGGTCGCGCGAGCGCGCCGGCCTCGTTCTGGAAGCGGCCGTCACCGTCACGGGGCGCGGGGCCGAGCGCGGGCTGCGCGCCGGCCGGAGCGCCGAGCGCGAGGCCGATCAGCGTCCCCGCGGCGACCTTCGCCGGCCCGCGCTTTCCACCGCCGCTTCGCATGGCCGAAGGATGCCTCGCTCCCGGCGCGGCGCACGCCGGCCGGTCGGGGCGAGGTCGCGTCTCGGAACGAGGAAAAAGCGGAAAGAACGTCCCCGCTCGCGGCTACTCTCAGGCCGCGGGAGGGCGCGATGCAGCAGATCCTCGAGACGGCGCGGCGGCTCGGCGTGGACGGCGACGACCTCGTTCCGTACGGGAGCGACGTCGCCAAGGTCGAGCTGCGCGCGCTCGAACGGCCGCGGCGGCGACCCGAGGCGGCGCGTCTCGTGCTCGTGTCGGCGATCACGCCGACGGCCGCCGGCGAGGGCAAGACCACCACCAGCATCGGCCTCGCCGACGCGCTCTCGCGGCTCGGGCAGTCCGCGTGCCTCGCGCTGCGAGAGCCTTCGCTCGGGCCTTGCCTCGGCATGAAGGGCGGGGCGACGGGCGGCGGCGCATCCCGGCTCGTGCCGTCCGATCGCATCAACCTGCACTTCACGGGCGACTTTCACGCCGTGACGAGCGCGCACAACCTGCTCGCGGCCATGATCGACAACCATCTCCATTTCGCGGATCCGCCTCGCCTCGACCCGCGGCAGATCTCGTGGCGGCGCGTCATGGACATGAACGACCGCGCGCTGCGGAGCGTCGTGGTCGGCCTCGGTGGCGAGGGCGTTCCCCGCGAGACCGGCTTCGACATCACGGCGTCCTCCGAGGTGATGGCGATGCTGTGCCTCGCCGAGAGCGAGGACGACCTGCGTCTTCGTCTCGAACGAACGCTCGTCGGCTTCGATACGGACGGCGAGCCGGTGACGGCCGGACAGCTCCGCGCAGCGGGGGCGATGCTCGCGCTGCTCCGCGACGCGCTCCGGCCGAACCTGGTTCGAACGCTCGAAGGCACGCCGGCCTTCGTCCACGGCGGTCCGTTCGCGAACATCGCACACGGCTGCAACTCCGTGCTCGCGACGCGCATGGCGCTGCACCACGCCGACTGGGCGATCACCGAGGCGGGCTTCGGCTTCGACCTCGGCGCCGAGAAGTTCTTCGACATCAAGTGTGCGAGCGCCGGACTCGACGCGGCGTGCGTCGTGCTCGTCGCGACCGTGCGCGCGCTCGCGATGCACGGCGGCCGCGCGCGAAAGGCGCTCGAGGCTCCCGATCCGCAGGCCGTGGAGCGCGGCCTTCCGAATCTCGAGAAGCACGTCGAGAGCATTCGCTGCTTCGGTGAGTCGCCCGTCGTCGCGCTGAACCGCTTCGCCGCGGACACGGACGAAGAGATCGGCGTCGTCGAGCGCCGCTGCGCCGCGCTCGGTGTTCCGTTCGCGGTCTCGGATCATTTCGAGCGAGGGGGCGCCGGGGCCGCCGACCTCGCGCGCGCGGTGATGGCCCACGCCGAGCGGGCATCGCGCCCCTTTCGTCCGCTCTACCCGGCGACGGCGAGCGTTCCCGAGAAGATCCTCGCGGTGGCGCAGAAGATGTACGGCGCGGAGCGCGTCGTGCTCTCGAAGGCGGCCGAGCGTGACCTCGCGCAGGTCGAGAGGCTCGGCTTCTCGCAGCTTCCCGTCTGCATCGCCAAGACGCCGAACTCGCTCTCGGACGATCCGCACCTCGCGGGACGGCCGCGCCGCTTCGACGTGCACGTGCGAGCGATCCAGCCGAGCGCGGGCGCCGGCTTCCTCGTCGTGCTGACGGGCGAGATCCTTCGCATGCCCGGCCTTCCGCGGCGCCCGCTCGCCGAGAAGCTCGACGTGCGGGCCGGCGAGATCGTCGGGCTGAAGTAGGTTCGGCGCGCCCTCCGAGCGCGCCGAACCCCCCTACGCCTCGAGCACGACCTTCAGCACGTTCTCCTGGTGTCCGGCGAAGATCTCGTAGCCGCGGACGCCCTCCGAGAGCGGGAGGCGGTGCGTGATGATCGACGCCGGGTCGAGCCGCCCGCGCTCGATGAGCGGCAGCAGCCGCGGGATGTGGACCTGCGGGTTCACGAGCCCGGTTCGCAGCGCGATGTTCTTCATGAAGAACAGGATCCACGGGAGCTGGACCATCGGCTCCGCGACCACGCCGATCACCGCGACGCGGCCGCCGGCGCGCGTCACGAGCGCGGACTGCGTGATCAGCTCGCCGCGGCCCACGGCCTCGATCGTCGCGTCGGCGCCGAGCCCTCCGGTGCAGCCGAGGACGAACTCGACGAGGTTGGTCTTCGTCGGATTCACCGTGTCGCAGCCGTTCTTGCGCGCGCGCTCGAGGCGCTGCTCGTCGGGGTCGACGGCGATCACGCGCGCCGCGCCGCAAAGGCGCGCGCACATCTGCGCGAACGTCCCGACCGGCCCGCAGCCGAAGACGACGACGGTGTCGCCCGGAGAGACCTCGGCGAGATCGGCGCCCATGTAGCCCGTCGGAAGGATGTCCGTGAGGAAGAGCGCCTGCTCGTCCGAGATCGACTCCGGGATCTTGAACAGGTTCGCGTCGGCGAACGGAACGCGCGCGGCCTCGGCCTGCCCGCCCGGGAGCGAGTGGCCGAATCCGAAGATGTTCCCCGCGCCGCCTCCCTGCGTCATCACGACGCAGCCGCTGAACATGCCGCGGCGGCACGCGACGCACGTCCCGCAGCCCGCCGTGCACGAGGCCAGCACGCGGTCGCCCTTGCGGACGCTGCGAACCGCCGGCCCGACCTCCTCGACGACGCCGAGGAACTCGTGTCCGACCGTGAAGCCGGGGCGCGTGTTCGGACTCTCGGGCAGGCCGCCGTGCCAGAGGTGCAGGTCCGAGCCGCAGATCGCCGCCCGCGAGACGCGAACGATCGCATCCGTGTCGGCGCCGAGCTTCGGGTCGGGCGTGTCGCTGAATCGGAAGTCGTGCTTGCCGTGGTAGAGGATCGCCTTCATCGGATCGGTCTCCCTCGTGGGTTCGTCGTGGGCTGGCCTTCGATTTCGCCGACGCGGGAGCGGCGCGCCGGAGCGTACCGCTTCGGCGCTGCGGCGCAGCGAGCCGCGTGGGCCACACGCTGCGCACGGCCTGCCGGCCACAGGGCTCGCCCGCGCGCGCGTGGTAAAGTCCGGGCTCCTTTCTTGCTTCTCTCGCGAGGCGGAGCGGATGAGCCCGGCGGAGCGACGGACCCAGACGACGCGTGCGATGGACGGCCTTCGCCGGCTCGTCCGCGCGCTCGGCGCGTCGAACCGCGAGAGCGAGCGGACCGCGGGGATCGACGCTTCGGCGCTCTTCGTCCTGCGGCAGATCGGAGGCTGCCCCGGGCTCTCGCTCGGCGAGCTCGCCGAGCGCTCGCACGCGCACCCGAGCACGGTGTCGGAGGTCGTGAGCCGCCTCGTCGAAGGCGATCTCGCGGTGCGGCGTACGGCGGCCACCGACGGGCGCCGCGCGGAGATCGCCGTCACGCCGAAGGGGCGCGCGCTGCTGCGCTCGGCGCCCGAGACCGTGCAGAAGGCGCTCGTCGAAGCCTTCGAGCGCCTCCCCGCCGCCCAGCGGCGCGCGCTCGTCGAGGGGCTCGAGGCCTGGCTCGCAGGGGCGCACCTCGAATCCATTCCCGCGACGATGCTCTTCGAGCCGAGCGTGCGGAAATCTGCAGGACGGCTCCGGCTGCCGTGGAGGCGAAGCCGGGCCTGAAGCGCTCGCGGTGTGCTGTGCACGCCGGTCGCGCGCCCGTCGCGGCCCGCGGCTTACTTGCAGGCTCCGACCGATCCCGCGGCGCACACGCGTCCGTCGCTCCACGTGGCGCCGGCGAGGTCGGCCGACTCGAAGAGCGCGCCGGTGAGATCCGCTCCCTTCAGGTTCGCGCCCTGCAGCTTCGCGTCGACGAAGTTCACGCCCTTCAGGTTCGCGCCCTCGAGCTGCGCGCCCTCGAGATCGTTCGCGAACAGGTGCGCGTGCTCGAGGTTCGCGCCGCGGAGGTCGGCCTTGCTGAGGTTGCCGACCTGGAGGTCGACGCGTTGCAGGTTGGCCTTCTCGAGATTGGCGCCGCTCAGGACCGCGGCGTGGAGCGACGCGTCGGAAAGATCCACGCCTTCGAGATCGGCGTTCTCGAGCTTCGCGTACGAGCAGTTGGTCGCGGGTTCGATGCGGCAGCCGTTCACGACGCGCGGATCGGCCTGCGCGGCTCCGGCAGCGAGGAGCCCGGCCGCGAGCGCGGCGGTTGCGAGGCGAGACAGGGTCATCGGCGTTCCCTCCGAGAGCGAGTGTAGGAGAGGGCCGGCGCTTCGGGTCGCGGCGTGCGGAGCGGCGCGTCGGCGTCGCTCGGCCGCGCCCGCGCTCGGGCTCGCGGCGTGCGGGTCGACGCGCCGGCGCCGCTCACTGCGCGAGCAGAGCGCGAGCCGGGCCGCCGCCTCTCGAGCCGGGTTGGCGCCGGCGCCGCTGCTGGCTACCGTGCGCCGCCGTGCAGCAGCCAGGTGTGACAGGCGGGCACGTCCCGAGACATAGAGCCTCGCGACTGAACCGTCCGCAGCCGGCGCGGCGCTCCTGACGTCCGCGTCAGGTTCGATCGAAACCGCTTTTTCGGCGAAGGGTTGGCTGAACCTGTGACTCCCGGTCACGGAATGCCGGGGATGGCGCGCGCCTTGCACGAGTGGCGTTTGCCGAATGCCGACTGCCGGCGGCGGAATCCGCCGGCGCATTGGAGGGCCTCGATCATGACCCGTCCGTCCGTTTCTCGATTCGCTGCGCGGGGCAGGCGTCCCGCAGCGGTGGCGCTCGCCGTTGCAGCGGGCCTGCTCCTCTCGCCGGTCGCCGCACGCTCCGCGGAGACGCTGCAGGACGTGATGAAGCGCCGCGAGCTCTCGCAGGAGGACTTGCTCGCCGCCGCGAAGACCTACGTGCCCACGGGCAAGCGCGACGAGTTAATCGCGTTCTCGTCGGGCGGCCAGAGCGGCCAGGTGATCGTCTACGGCATCCCGTCGATGCGCATCCTCAAGTACATCGCCGTCTTCACCCCCGAGCCGTGGCAGGCGTACGGCTTCGACGACGAGTCGAAGGCCGTGCTCGCGCAGGGGAGAATCAACGGCAAGGACATCACGTGGGGCGACACGCATCACCCCGCGCTCTCCGAGACCAACGGCGACTACGACGGCCAGTTCCTGTTCATCAACGACAAGTCGAACCCGCGTCTCGCCGTGATCGATCTGAAGGACTTCGAGACCAAGCAGATCGTCGTCAACCCGATCTTCCAGAACGAGCACGGCGGCGCGTTCGTCAGTGAGAACACCGAGTACATCATCGAAGCCGCGCAGTATCCGGCGCCGCTCGGCGGTGCCTACGTGCCGCTCGAGGAGTTCAACGACAAGTACCGCGGCGGCGTCACGTACTGGAAGTTCAACCGCGAGAAGGGACGGATCGAGCCGGAGAACTCGTTCGCGATCGAGCTCCCGCCGTACAGCCAGGATCTCTCGGACTTCGGAAAGCTCGCGAGCAGCGGCTGGTCGTTCACGAACTCGTTCTGCACCGAGCGCTACGTCGGCGGCATCGAGCGCGGACGGCCGCCGTTCGAGGCGGGCTGCTCGGCCAAGGACACCGACTACCTGCACGTCATCAACTGGAAGAAGGCCGAGGAGCTGGTGAAGGCCGGCAAGGCCAAGAAGATCAACAACTTCCCCGTGCTGCCGATGGACGTCGCTGCGGCCGAGGGCGTGGTCTTCCTGATCCCCGAGCCGAAGAGCCCGCACGGCGTCGACGTCACGCCCGACGGCAAGCTCATCACGGTGTCGGGCAAGCTCGACACGCACGTCTCGGTGTACAGCTTCGAGAAGATCCAGCAGGCGATCGCCGCGAAGAAGTTCGTCGAGAAGGACCCCTACGGGATCCCCGTGATCGACATGAAGGACGTCCTCCACACGCAGGTGAGCCTCGGCCTCGGGCCGCTGCACACGCAGTACGACTCGCGGGCCGGCATCGCGTACACGTCGCTGTACGTCGATTCGATGGTCGCGAAGTGGGACTACATCAACGGCAAGCTGCTCGACCGGATTCCGATCCACTACAACATCGGCCACATCATGGCGATGCACGGCGACACCGTGAAGCCGCGCGGCAAGTACGTCGTCGCGCTCAACAAGCTGGCGATCGACCGCTTCAATCCGGTGGGTCCGCTGCACCCGCAGAACCACCAGCTCATCGACATCTCGAACGACAAGATGCAGCTCATCTACGACATGCCGCTGCCGCTCGGTGAGCCGCACTACGTGGTGGCGATCGAGGCCTCGCTGCTCAAGCCGATCGTCCGCTACCCGGCCGGCACCAACAGCCGTACCGACGAAGTCTCGCCGTTCAAGACCAAGGCCGGCGAAGAGAAGATCGTCAAGACCGGAAACAAGGTCGAGGTGTTCGGGACGCTCATCCGCTCGCACATCACGCCCGAGATCATCGAAGTGGACGAGGGCAACGACGTCACGATCCACCTCACGAACCTCGAGCGCGCGGAGGACCAGACCCACGGCTTCACGGTGAGCAAGTACAACGTGAACGGCTCGTGGGAGCCCGGGAAGACTGCGAGCGTGAGCTTCAAGGCCGACAAGCCGGGCGTGTTCCCGTACTACTGCGCGGAGTTCTGCTCGGCGCTCCATCTCGAGATGGAGGGCTACCTGCTGGTGAAGCCGAAGGGGTACAAGCCGGCGGCCACCGCCACGAAGGAGGCCGGCCAGCAGTACACGAAGGCCGACTACGACAAGCAGATGGAGGCCATCCAGAACACGCAGAAGGCCATCGACGACGTCGTGACCTACCTCAAGGCGAACGGCTACGAGAAGTTCCCGACGGTGAAGGCGCAGGTCGAGGACGCGCTCGAGCAGTGCGGGCGCGCCGAGGGGCCGAAGGCCAAGAGCGCGGAGTACGCGGGCAAGCAGGACTGGACCAACGCCACGCTCTGGGCGAACCAGGTGTGGCAGTTCCAGGTGAAGTGCGCGGACGTGGGTCTGCGGGCCAAGGACGAGCTGAACGGTCGGCTCGGCAAGCAGCCGCACGACCAGTAGACGCGCGGAATCGAGGGGGCCGGCCGGGGCGATCGTCCCGGCCGGCCCTTTCCTTCCCGGCTCACGAAGAGCCCCTCGGGACGGGGCCGGATCGAGAGGAGACCACAGATGAGGCGAATGGGTTGGGTGGTGGGCGTGGCGGCGGCTACGGCGTTGCTCGGCGTGCAGGCCGCCGCGCAGCAGGCGGCGCCGCCGAAGGCGCCCGCGGAGGCGAAGCCCGCCGCGCCGGCGGCTCCTGCGTCCGGTCTCGACGGCGCGGCTCTCTACAAGGAGAAGACCTGCGTCGCGTGCCACGGCAAGGATGCGAAGACGCCGCTCCTGCCCGAATATCCGAAGCTCGCGGGCCAGAACGAGGCCTACATCGTGCGGCAGATCCAGGACATCAAGAGCGGCGCGCGCAACAACGGGAACACGGCCGCGATGCAGGGCGTCCTGCACCTGGTGAACGACGACGAGATCAAGGCGATCGCCGCGTATCTGGCCGGCCTGAAGTAGTTTCCCGAGACATCGACGGAAGGAGAGACGGATCGTGCGAAACGGTGGCAATCGTGGGATGGGGCGGCTCGCGGCCGCCGTGCTCTGCGCCTCGGCGGCGCTCGCAGCGCCGGTATGGGCGCAGGACGCCGCGCCCAAGGCCAAGGGCATCGAGTCCGAGGGCTATCAGTGGAACAAGATGGAAGGCGAGAAGGTCGAGGCCCTCGAGCTCAAGGGCGACCCGAAGCGCGGCGAGGAGGCGTACGAGGTGTGCTCGGCGTGCCATCTGCCGAGCGGATCGGGCCGGCCCGACGGCACCTTCCCGCAGCTCGCGGGGCAGCACAAGACGGTGCTGATCAAGCAGATCGCCGACATCCGCGCCGGACGGCGAGACAACCCGATCATGTACCCGTTCGCGAAGACGCTCACGGATCCGCAGGAGCTCGCCGACGTGGCGGCGTACCTCGAGACGCTGCCGATCCCGCCGAACAACGGCAAGGGGCCCGGCGGTGACCATCTCAAGATCGGCAAGGAGCTCTACGACCGCGACTGCGTGAAGTGCCACGGTGCCAACGGCGAGGGGAGCGCCGAGAAGTTCTATCCCGTTCTCGCCGGCCAGCACTACGCGTACCTGCTGCGCCAGATCCGCGACATCGCCGCCGGTAAGCGGAGGAACGCGAACCCGGACATGGTGAAGGTCGTGAAGACGTACAGCGACGACCAGCTCCAGGCGGTCACGGACTACATGTCCAACATCAGTTGGCCCACGCGCGCCGGGAAGCAGGCCAAGTAGGAGGAGCAGGGTGAGCGCAGCGAGCTCAGGCGGCAATTCGAGCCCGGGGTCGGCGCCGATCGTGGCGCTCACCCTCGCCGGGCTGGCGCTGATGGCGTGGTCGTTCTTCGCCCCGATGTGGTGGGTGTCGCTCAAGGCGCCGAACTACCCCGAGCACACCTTCCCCGACGGCGTCCGCATCCACATGCACTGGACCCACGTCGCGAACGGCTGCAAGGCCCGCGAGCACGACGAGGTCGAGGAGGAAGAAGGCCTCGACTGCGTCCACGAGATGAACACGATCAACCACTACATCGGGATGGAGCCGATCGAGGCCGGCGCACAGTTCGAGTTCAGGATCGCACCGTATCTCTTCGCGGCGTTCGGCGTGCTCGCGCTGTGCTTCCTGTTCTACAAGGGGCCGCTCTGGTGGCTGCTGCCGCTGCCGGCCATTGCGCTGCCGATCGGGTTCCTCGTGGACTTCTCCGCCTGGCTGTTCTGGTTCGGGCACCATCTGCGCGAGTGGGCGGCGTTCACGGTGAAGCCGTTCATGCCGACTGTGCTCGGCGAGGGCAAGGTGGCGCAGTTCAGCACGTACGCATATCCGCACTACGGGATGGCGCTCTCGATCGCGTCGTCGCTGTGCCTCGTGCTCGCGGTGCTGATGCGCCGCAAGCAGCTCCAGGCCGCAGCGGCGCCTGCGGCCGCCGCGCCGCGCTCCACGCTCGAGGGAGCGCGCGCATGAGGGTGCGCCCGCGCGCGCTGCGTGCCGCGGCGCGCGCGCTCGCGGGCGCGCTGCTGCTTCCAGCATCCGTACTGCTCGGTCCAGCGTCAGCCGCCCCGGGCCCGGAGAGTGCTGCCGGGCCGCGCCCGTTCCAGGAGCTCGTCGACGCGACTCCGGAGGGGGGAATCCTCGCACCGGCGCCCGGCACGTACGCCGGGCCGGTCGTCGTGCGCCGCCCGATGCGGATCGAAGGCGCGGGGCGTGTCACCATCGATGGCGGTGGGCGCGGCACGGTCGTGCAGATCGAGGCGAGCGGCGTCGCCCTGCGCGGCCTCCGTCTCACGGGATCGGGAGCGAACCACGACAGCGTCGACGCCGGCGTCAAGATCGTGGGGTCGCGAAACGTCGTCGAGGGCAACGTCATCGAGAACTGCCTGTTCGGGATCGATCTCGCGCAGTCGAACGGGAACCGCGTGAGCGGGAACCGCATCCATTCGAAGCACCTCGAGATGGGCGTCCGCGGCGACGCGATTCGGCTCTGGTACAGCTTCGGAAACGAGATCACCGACAACGACATCTCGGACGTGCGCGACTTCGTCGTGTGGTATTCGGAAGGGAACACGATCAGTCGGAATCGGATCACCCGCTCGCGCTACGCGCTCCACACCATGTACGCGCACAAGAACCACGTCGAAGACAACGAGTACCGCGACAACATGGCGGGCATCTTCCTCATGTACAGCGATGGCGTCGAGATGCGGCGCAACCGCATCGTCGGCTCGCAGGGTGCGACCGGGATCGGAATCGGCCTCAAGGAGACGAGCGACGTCACGGCCGAGGACAACTGGATCGTCTACTGCGCGCAGGGAATCTATCTCGACGTCTCGCCGTACGAGCCCGACACCACGAACCGCTTCCTGCGCAACCAGATCGCGTACAACGGCGTCGGGGTGACGCTGCACAGCGACTGGCACGACAACGTCTTCGAGGACAACGACTTCCGCGGCAACTTCGTGCAGGTGGCCGTGCGTGGCGGCGGCTCCGCGCTCCGCAACACCTGGTCGCGCAACTACTGGGACGACTACGAGGGCTTCGACCGCAACGGCGACGGAACCGGCGACACGCCGTACGAGCTGCGGGCGTATGCGGACCGGATCTGGATGGAGATTCCGGAGGCGTCGCTGTTCCGGAGCTCACCGGTGCTCGAGGTGATCGATTTCCTCGACCGGCTCGCGCCGTTCTCGAACCCGACGCTCATCCTGCGCGACGATGCGCCGCGCTTCGAGCGCGAGGCCGACCCCGCCGAGACCCGGAGCGGCGCGTGAGCGAAGCTCCCGGCAAAGCCGCGCCGCCGCCGAAGAAGAAGGCGAAGCCGCGCCTGTCGCGCGAGCAGGAGCAGCGCAGGCAGGTGCTCCGCGGCGGCGTGCTCGCGGCCGGCCTCCTGCTGCTGCAGCCGCTCGCGTGGATTCCGGTCGTTCGGCGCTGGCGCGATCGCCTGCGCCCGCCGGGGGCGCTCGAGGAGCGCGCCTTCCTCGGCGCGTGCATCAAGTGCGGCCAGTGCGTCCAGGTCTGCCCGGTCGAGGCGATCGTGCTCGCCGACGCGACCGACGGTCTCGGGATCGGCGTTCCGTACATCGACGCGCGCCGGCAGGCGTGCGACTTCTCGTGCGACGCGCTCTCGTGCATCCTCGCCTGTCCAACCGGTGCGCTCTCGCACGCCGTCCACACCAAGGAGGAGGTGCACTCCGGCGTTGCGCGGCTCGCGAACCCCGACGCCTGTCTCGCGCGCAGGGGCGAAGGCTTCCACGGGCTCGCGCGCGGCGATCGCTTCCGCGGCAAGCTCCGCTACGAGGAGATCGACCGCTGGAACCCGCTGCCGGTGCGCGATCACCCGTACGACCGCCCGATCTGCGACCTGTGCGTGATCGAGTGTCCGATCGGCGAGGACGCGATCCGGCTCGTGCCGTTCGACGACGGAAGCGGCCAGCACCGCATGACGCCCCGCGTGCGCCGCGGATGTGTCGGCTGCGGCGTGTGCGAGATGATCTGTCCCGCCGACCCGGTCGCGATCGTCGTCGACGCTCGTGCGGAGCACGGCGAAGGGCGCGGCCGGGGCCGCCGCGACGGGCGAGGCGAGCACGGGCCCGCACGGGCCGACGGGGAGGAGGAGACGTGAGCCGCCTGCTCGACCAGCTCGCCCTCGCGCTCGGGCGCGCGCCGCGCCGTCCGGAGACGTTCACCGAGGCGGCCGCGGCGGTCCATGCGGCCAAACGCGGCAAGGGCGCCAAGGGCGCCGAGCTCCTCGAGGAGATCCACGAGGCGCACGAGACCCACACGTGGCGAAACCGCCGCTGGATCGTGCTGATCACGATCAACGTGATGTTCACGCTCTCGTTCTGGGTCGACATCCAGATCCTCGAGGGCTCTCTCACGGCGTCGCGCCTGTTCGGATTCCATCTCGCCGACCCGTACTCGAGCCTGCTCGTCGTTCTCTCCGAGAAACACGTCCCCGTGAACCTCGCGATCGGCGCCGTCACGATCGCGCTGTTCTGGGGCCTGGTCGGAGGCCGCGCCTTCTGCTCGTGGGCGTGCCCGTACCACCTCGTCGCCGAGTGGGCCGAGATGCTCCATTTGCGCCTCGCGGCGCGCGGGATCGTCCGAGATCACCCGCTGCACCGCGCGACGCGCGCGGTGCTCTGGCTGCTCTTCGCGACGCTGGCGTTCGCGACGGGCTACACGCTCTTCCTCACGCTCAATCCGATCGGCATGCTGAGCCGCGCGCTCGTCTACGGCCCGAGCCTCGCGCTCGCGTGGGTCGGCCTGCTGCTCGCTTTCGAAGTGGTCTACGCGCGGCGCGCCTGGTGCAAGTACGTCTGCCCGATCGGGCTCACCTACGCGTTCCTCGGGGCGAAGGCGCCCGTGCGCGTCACGTACGACCTCGAGCCGTGCGCACACGAGGGCGAGTGCCGCAAGGTGTGCGAGGTTCCGCACGTCCTCGAGATGACGATCAAGGGCCGCGCAGAGGATTCGAAGCTCGACGTCGGGCCGGACTGCACACGCTGCGGTCTGTGCGTCGACGTGTGCCCGACCGGTGCGCTGCGTTACGAGCTGAAGGGCGTGAAGCGCCTGCTCTAGGAGCACGGGTGGCGGGTCTCGAGATGATTCGGGCGAGTGGCCTCACGAAGGTCTTCAAGGGCCAGCGCGTGCTCGATGCGCTCGACCTGTGCGTCGAGGCCGGAGAGCGGGTCGCGCTCGTCGGCGCGAACGGCGCCGGCAAGACGACGCTCATTCGCTGCCTGCTCGGCGAGTACGCCCACGGCGGCAATGTCTCGGTCGGCGGTCTCGCGCCGCGCAGCGATCGGCGCGAGGTGCTGCGGCGGGTCGGCTTCGTTCCCCAGCTTCCGCCTCCGCTGCGCATGCCCGTCGGCGCACTGCTCCACTTCGCCGCGGAGGTGTGCGGCAGCGACCCCGCTCGCATCGAGGCCGTTTCGAGCGCGCTCGGCCTCGATCCGAGAGGCCTGTGGCGGCGGCCGTTCGCGAAGCTCTCCGGCGGGCAGAAGCAGAAGCTCCTGATCGCCGTCGCCCTCGGCCGCGCCTGCGATCTGCTGATCCTCGACGAGCCCGCGGCGAACCTCGACCCGCAGGCGCGCCGCAGCTTCTTCGACCTGCTCGCGCAGCGAAAGGGCGAGGCGACGATGCTGATCTCGAGCCACCGCATCGACGAGGTCGCTTCGCTCGTGACGCGCGTCGTCGAGCTCGACCACGGGCGCGTGGTGGTCGATGACCGCGTCGACGGTGGTGCGGCGCTCGGGATCGTGCTGCGCTGCCGGGTCGAGCTGCTGCGGCCCGCCGAGGCGGTCGCGAAGGCGCTGCTCGCGTGGGGGCTCGCATCGTCGAACGGCGAGACGGTCTTCGAGGGAACGATCGCGGGGCCCGACCGGCTGCGCTTTCTCGGGGCCATGGCGCGCTACTCGGGCGCCGTCCGGGCGCTCGAGCTGGCCGAGCCGGGAGCGGGGAGCGGCGCGCGATGAAGCTCCGGCGGCGGGCTCTGTTCGCCCTCGCGTTCGGCGTGCTCGTTCTCGCGTGCGGCGATCCCGGGCACGGACCGGCGGCGATCGCCTGGGGCCGCGACGCGTGCGAGCACTGCGCGATGGTGATCAGCGAGAAGCGCTTCGCGATGCAGATCCGGTCCGGCGGCCGCGTCCACCGCTTCGACGATCCGGGCTGCGCGATCGAGTGGCTCGAGCGGCAGACGGGCGCCGGAGCCGAAGCGACCGAGCTCTGGGTGATGGACGAGGACCGGCAGGAGTGGCTCGACGCGCGCAGCGCGTTCTATCGCCCCGGCCAGCGAACGCCGATGGCGTACGGCTTCGGCGCGATTGCCGTGCCCGAGCCGGGGGCCGTCGACTTCGAGACGTTCCGCAGGAGGATCCGTGAGCGTGAGCGACCCGGCTCTCATTCGCAGCCCTGAGCCCACGCTGCTGGCGGGAGCGGCCGCGCCGCCCGCGGCGCGTCTCGGCGTGCTGCGCGAGCTGTGGCTCGTCGCGCGTCTCGACGCCGGCGAGTCGCTGCGCGCCCGCTGGTTCACCGTCTACGCGGGCCTGTTCGGCGCGATCGTCGCGCTGCTCTTCGCGTTCGGCCTCACGGAGTCGCGCATCCTGGGCTTCATGGGCCTCTCGCGGCTGCTCGTCACCTACATCCAGCTCTGCATGGCGATCCTGCCCGTGTTCGTGCTCGTCACCACGGTCCGGTCGGTCGCCGGCGATCGCGAGGCGGGCGTCTTCGAGTACCTGCTGGCGCTGCCGATCTCGCTCTCCGCGTGGTTCTGGGGGAAGCTCGTCGGGCGCTTCCTCGTGATCTACCTCCCGGTGCTGCTGGCGATGAGCGCCGCCGCCGGCTGGGCCACGCTGCGCGACATCCCGGTGCCATGGGACATGTTTGCGCTCTACGCGGCTCTGCTCGCGGCGCTCGCGCTCTGCTTCCTCGGGATCGCGATGGGAATCTCCGCCGTCGCGCGATCGGTCGACGTTGCGCAGGGAGCCGCGTTCTTCCTCTGGCTGACGCTCATCCTGTTTCTCGACCTCGTGCTCCTCGGCGTGCTGATCAAGGGGCACGCCGCGCCGGAGCTGGTCGTCGGCATCGCGCTCGCGAACCCGCTGCAGGCCTTCCGCACCGCGGCGCTGCTGCTCTTCGACCCGCAGCTCGTGCTGCTCGGTCCGGCCGCGTTCGTGATCCTCGACGCCTTCGGCCACGACGGGTTCCTCGCGTACGCCATGGCCTACCCGTCGCTCGTCGGCCTCGCGTGCGCGGCGGCGGGCTATCTGCGGTTCCGCCGCGGCGATCTTCCGTAACGCGGCCGGCGCCGCACCGGCGTCGCAGTAGGCCGCCCGGCGAAGCGGACGCCGCTTTCTCGCGAGGGGTGCGTCCGTTCGCCGCGCGGGTTCTCCGCGCCGCGTCAGGCGGCGCCGGGGTGGGCGGTCCGGGCGCGCTCGAGCGCATCCGCCAGCGCGTCGAGCTCCTCGGTTTCGTACGTCCGGTGCTCACCGATCGGCTGGCCGTCGGCGAAGCGCTCGACGCGCTTCGTCATCTCGCGCAGCGGCTCGATCATGAGGCGCCGGATCAGGAAGAAGACGGCGCACGAGAAGACGAGCGAGCCGAGCAGAACGG
>JABLTH010060963.1_pt1 | contig 18521 bp, 20 predicted proteins | sample 7875711 | NCBI WGS metagenome assembly JABLTH01 (sample SAMN14941262, study PRJNA633318) | bioreactor metagenome | isolation source: bioreactor | place: China | collected 2019-03-05 | reverse complement strand
GCCTTGGGCGGCATTACCCCGAAACAGCGGCTGGCCATGGCCGCATGATTCTACTTCTGTCCACGGTTGAATATGGGGGGATTACCGCACTACCTGCCGGATGGCAAGTAGTGCCGTTGCAATTTATTGCCCGAGCAGCTGATCCAGCAGTATGGTCAGGTCGTAACGATCCTGCGCCACTTTCAGCATGCCTTCGGCAAACTGCGGTGAATCGCGCAGAATGCGGCTGAAATCCGCTTTTTCCAGCACGAACATATCGGTCTGCCCGATGGCCCGTATCGTTGCGGTGCGCGGCGAAGAAATCAGCAACCCGATTTCGCCGAAGTAGTCGCCATCCTTGAGGGTTTTGATCACCTCGCCGGAGGCATCCAGCACTTCCACCTCACCGGAACAGATCAGATACATTTCGTTGGCGATGTCGCCGCGATAAATGATGACCTCGCCGGCCTCGGCCGTTCGCGGCCGCAGTGCCATGATCACGGAATTCAGCAGCACCGGATCGCTGCCCTTGAACAGCGGCAGGCGTTCCAGCACATCCGGCGTCACCACCTCGAACCAGCGCCGGCCGTCCTTGGCCAGCAGCTCATGGGCGGCCTTGGGGCCCCAGGTGCCGCGCGCATAGTTGGGGAAGTCCTGTGCCGGTGTCGCCTTCCAGTAATCCAGGATCGGCTGGGCGATTTTCCACGCCTCTTCCACCAAGTCGCCGCGCGAGAACAACGTGGCATCGCCATGGGTGCAGGAATACAGCATCACTTCATAACCGGTATAGCGCGAGGCCTTGAAGGTATCGCTGTAGCTGAAACGCATGTCCACCTTCTGCAGAGTCAGCGTGGGGCCCGGCACCTTGGCCTGAAACAGCAACTCGATGCCCTGGTAGGGCTGGATGTGGAACACCAGCCGGTTGGGCTCCAACTGCTTGACCGATGTTCCCTTGAAGATGGCTTCCGGCGCTTTTTTGAATTCGACCACAATTTCGGTGCCGCGCTTCCACAGCGCCTTGCCGGAGCGCAAATAGATCGGCACGCCTTCCCAGCGCCAGTTATCAATCTGCAGTTTGCCAGCGGCAAAGGTTTCGGTGGTGGAATTCGGGTTTACATCCGGCGCATCGCGATAACCTGGCTTGACCGTATTGCCCTTGTCATCCAGCGAAGGTCCGTACTGGCCGCGCACAAAGTTCCTGGCGACCTCATCGGCCTTGTACACCCGGACCGAACTGAGCAACTTGGATTTTTCATTGCGGATCGCATCCGGCTCGAATGAAGCGGGTGGCTCCATACACAGATACGCCAGCATCTGGAACATGTGGTTCTGCATCATGTCGCGCAGCACGCCGGACTTGTCGTAATAGCCGCCGCGCGCGCCTACATCCACTTCCTCGCACACATTGAACTGGATGTTATCGATATGGTTCTTGTTCCACAGCGGTTCAAACATGCCATTGGCAAAACGGAACGCCAGCAGGTTCTGCACCGTTTCCTTGCCCAGATAATGATCCACGCGGTAAATCTGGTTTTCCTGCCAGTGCGCCAGCACCGCCTTGTTCAGCAGGCGGGCAGATTCGGTATCGGTACCAAACGGCTTTTCGGCAATGATGCGGCGCCAGCCTTGGCCGTCCTGCCCGCCTTCATTACGGAAGCCGGCTTTGGCCAGGTTTTCGCAGATCAAGCCAAAGAAGCTGGGCGCGGTAGCAAAATAAATCAGGATGTTGCTCTTGGCCTGGTATTGGGCGTCCAGTTCCGCCACTTTCTGCCGCAACGCCTTGAAATCATCCAGGTTGTCGAAGCGGCCCGGCTGGTAGTGGAAACGGCTGACCAGATCGTCCCAGACCTGGTCATCAAACGTGTTGCGCGTATGGAATTTGCGGATACCGTCGCTGTCGCCGCTCATCCTGGCGCGAAACTCTTCGGTGGAAATCGAGGTATTCGCCGTGCCCAACACCGCAAAATTCTTGCTCAGCAGGCCATCGCATGCCAGGTTGTACAGTGCCGGCACCAGCAGGCGTTTGGTCAAGTCACCGGATGCGCCGAAAATCAGCATGATGCACGGCTGGCTGGGCTGGATGTCGCCTTGCGCCTCCACTGCTGCCGAACTGAAGATTTGCGAACTATCGGTCATGACGGGATCTCCTATAAGTTTCTGTCACTTTGAAACAGCTGCCGAACCGCATCCAGATCATTCTGGGTATCCACCCCTGGGGCAGGCGCCGTCGCAGTCACTTCAACGCTGATTTTGTAACCATGCCATAAAGCCCGCAATTGCTCCAGCGATTCGAAGTGCTCGATAGCTGCAGGCTGCAGGCTGGCGTAATCGGCAAGGAATTGTGCCCGGTAGGCATACAGCCCGACGTGGCGATACACCGGCAGATTGTCCGGCAGTGTGCGGCCGGTCGCAAACGCGTCGCGCGCATAGGGAATCGGCGCCCGGCTGAAATACAGGGCGTATCCGGCACGGTCCAGGGTGACTTTGACGATGTTGGGGTTAAACACATCCTCGTAGGCGTGTATCGAATGGCAGGCAGTGGCGATGCTGGCCTCGGCATGGGCCGCCAGATTGGCGGCAACCCCACTGATCAACTCCGGTTCGATCAGCGGCTCATCTCCCTGGACATTCACCACAATGGTATCTGCCGGCCAATTCTTGAAAGCGGCCACCTCGGCGATCCTGTCGGTTCCAGAAACATGGTCATCGCGCGTCATCACGGCATCAACACCATGTGCAAACGCGGCTTCGTAAATACCGATATGATCGGTGGCAATACAGATTTCCTCGGCACCGCTGGCCTTGGCACGCTCGGCCACATGCACCACCATCGGCTTGCCGGCAATGTCCAGCAGCGGCTTGCCCGGCAACCGCGTTGAAGCGTAGCGTGCGGGAATGACCACCTTGAACGCCGTTGCCGACATCAGGCTTCTTCTTCCGGCAGCAGCTTGCGCGCCTCGTTTTCCAGCATCACCGGAATATCGTCCTTGACCGGGTAAGCCAGACGACAAGGCTTGCACACCAGTTCCTGTTCCGGTTTTTTGTAATGCAGCGGCCCTTTGCAGATCGGGCACACCAGAATTTCAAGCAATTTTGCGTCCATGTTCCAACCTTTTTAATGCTGCACTGTTCAATGTTTCCAGCAGGTGACTGGCCAATGCTGCGTCCACCTCGGCATCCACCGCCAGGTACCAGCTGTTTTCCGGCGCAAAGGCGCTGCATTTGACGGCGTCTTTTTCAGTCATGATGACCGTACCCGCATATTGTAAATCGTCCGGCTGATATGCGTGGTGATCAGGGAAAGGGTGTTCCGTCACATCCAGCCCCAGTTGACGCAGTGTATCGAAAAATCGCGCCGGGTTGCCGATGCCGGCCACGGCATCGATGCGCTGCCCAAGAAATTCCTGCAAACCAGCCTCCCGGCTTTCGTCCCGCAACTGGCGAAAGACAAACCCGTTGAGTTGCATGGCGTATTCACCGGAAGCAACAGCACCGCCATTCACCACCACAGCATCCGCCAGCCGCAACCGGCCAAGCGGTTCGCGCAGCGGGCCGGCGGGCAGGCAGGCGCTGTTGCCAAACCGGCGAACCCCATCCACCACCACCAACTCCACATCGCGCTGCAACCGGTAATGTTGCAGACCGTCATCGCTGATCAGGATGTCACAATCCGGGCGTGCCCTCAGCAGCGCACGCGCCACCTCGACCCGATCCGCGCCCACCCATACCGGGCAACGCAGACGCCTGGCCAGCAGCACCGGCTCATCACCGACCAAGGCTGGGTCGCTCGCCGCAGACACCGACTCCGGCGCACCTTCGCGGCCGCCGTAACCGCGGCTGATGATGCCGGGGCGATAACCCTGCCGGCGCAGCAACTCCGCCAGCCACAACACCAGCGGCGTTTTCCCCGTGCCACCGACCGTGATATTGCCCACCACCAGTACCGGTACCGGCAGGCGCACCGAAGCCAGCAGGCCGACACGATACAACCAGCGGCGCACCGCCACCAGCAAACGGAAAATGAGGCTAACAGGCCACAGCACAACATGCCACAAGGACAGGCGATACCACTGTCGTTGCAGCCCGCGCGCCATGTTATTTGAACTGCTTGTGGTAAAGCTTGGCGTAATGTCCGCCAAGCGCAAGCAAGGTTTGATGGGAGCCCGCCTCGACAATTTCGCCCTGCTCCATCACCAGGATGCGGTCGGCGTTTTCTATGGTGGAGAGCCGGTGCGCGATGATCAGCGTGGTGCGGTTCTGCATCAGGCCTTCCAGTGCCGCTTGCACATGTTTTTCCGACTCGGGGTCCAGCGCCGATGTCGCCTCGTCCAGCAACAGGATGGGCGCATCCTTGAGAATCGCCCGAGCGATGGCCAGCCGCTGACGTTGCCCGCCCGAAAGGCGGACACCGCGGTCGCCGATTTCGCTTTGCAGCCCTTGCGGCAACTGCTGGATGAACTCCCAGGCGTGTGCAGCCTCGGCCGCGCGGATCACGTCGGCATCGCTCACGCCGCGCAAGGCGCCGTAGGCAATGTTGTTGCGCACACTGTCGTTGAACAGGATCACATCCTGGCTCACCAGCGCGAACTGGGCGCGCAGGCTGGGCAGGGAAAAGTCGCGGATATTGGTGCCGTCCAGCAGGATCTCGCCCTGCTGCGTATCGTAAAAACGCGGCAGCAGGTTCACCAGCGAAGTCTTGCCGCCGCCGGATTTGCCGACCAGCGCAATTTTTTCGCCGGGTCTGATCTCGATATTGATGCCGGACAGCGCGTTGCGCTTGGCATTGTCGTAACGCAGCGTCACATTGCGGAACGTGATCTGCCCCTGCGTCCGGGCAAAGCGGTCGATGCCTTCTTCTTTTTCCGGTGCGCGATCAAGCAGTTCGAACACGCTTTGCGCGCCGGTGACGCCCATCTGGATATCCTCGTTCAGGCTGGTAATGCTTTTCACCGGCGGGATCAGCATCAGCACCGCGCTCAGGAATGCCGCAAACTCGCCGGCGCTGAACCTGCCCACCGAGTAAAACACCACGCCGGACAGCGCCATCGCGGCGAAAATCTCCACCACCATGCTGTTGGCGCCGGACATGCGGCCCAGGCGGATCATCATGCGCCGGTTGAGCCCGGTGACGGCGGCAAAACGCTCGTTCTCGTAATCCATGCCGCCAAAAATTTTCACCACACGCTGGCCGACCACCGCTTCTTCTATGGTCTGGGTCATGGCACCCATGGAATCCTGCACCGCGCGGCTGGCCGACCGCACTTTCGGCGTCATCTGCCGCATGTACAGCACGATCAGCGGCATCACCGTGACAAACGCAACGGTCATGCGCCAGTCCAGGTACAGCATGTAACCCAGCAAGCCGGCGATAGTCAGGGTGTCGCGGATGATAGTGACAAACACCTTGGTGGCCGCGTTGGCCACCATCTCGGTGTCGTAGGTCAGTTTGGCGGTAAGCACGCCCACCGAATTGGCATCAAAAAAATTGACTGGCAACGTCATCAGATGGCGGAACGCGTCCAGCCGCAACGCCTCCACCACCCGCCGCGCCAGCCAGCGCATGGAAAAATTGGCGCTAAAGTTGGCAAACGCGCGCAGGCTCAGCAGGCCGAACATCATCCACGGCAGCAACGCCAGCTTTTCCGGGTCCTTGTTGACGAAGCCCTGGTCGGTAACCATCTTGATCACCGCCAGGAATCCGGTATTGGTGGCTGAATACGTGGCCAGCGCCAGCACGCTGATGACAAACACCGACCAATGGCGCAGCGCGCGACGCAACAACCGCAGGTAGATGGTCGGCGCGCTGTAAATTGCAGGGGTTGAGGAAGGCTTGGGCGTCTGGCTCATTTTTCACCTCCCGGGGATGGGAGGGTTTTCACTTACGAGCCGTTCTGCGTAGCAAAGGTAATACGCGACAGCCCGGCCTGGCGTGCGGCTTCCATGACATTGATGACCGACTGGTGCGTGGTCTTGGCATCGGCCTGGATGATGATAGTCGGCTCCTTGCCGGCGTTGCCCTGCGCTCCTGCCGCCTTGCGCAACGCCACTGTCAGCGCGGCAACCGTGCCTTCCGGCACCGACACCTTGTTGATCTGGGTGTTGCCGCTGGCATCCACCGCCACGTCGATCACCACAGGCTTTTCCTGCTGGGGGTTAGCCACTGCGGTCGGCAGGTTGATTTTCAGTTCGCTGATGCGCGAGAAGGTTGCACTCACCACCAGGAAAATAATGATCACCAGCAACACATCAATCAATGGCACCAGATTGATTTCGAGTTCTTCGTTGGGTCGGCCGCGCTGGAAGTTCATTTAGGGCACCTCTAAAAATTCAAGTTTCTAAGCTAGGCAAGGCGCGAGCAAAAAATCGCGACGCAGCATATGCGTTGATATGTAAGGAGTAATTTTTTGTGAGCAACGCGGCATCGCGACGAAAGTTGGATTTTTTAGGAGTGCCCGTTATTTGCGCTCGCCGTGCAGCACTTCCACCAGTTTGATCGCTTCCTGCTCCATTTCCACGATCAGGCCGTTGACCTTGGCGCGGAAATGACGATAGAAAATCATGGCCGGCACTGCCACCACGATCCCCATCGCCGTGTTGTACAGCGCCACCGAAATGCCGCGGGCGAACTGGGCAACATCATGGCCGGTGGCGGTAAACGCGCCAAACAGCTCCACCATGCCGATCACCGTGCCAAACAGCCCCAGCAGCGGGGCAACCGTGGCAATGGTGCCCAGCGTGGTGAGGTAACGTTCCAGGTCGTGCGCCACCGCGCGGCCGGTTTCCTCGATGGCCTCTTTCATGATTTCGCGCGAGGTATTTTCGTTGCACAAGGCACTGGCGAAAATCTGCCCCAGCGGCGAATGCTGCTCCAGGCGGATGCAGGTTTCGCGGCTGGCGCCACCCTTGGTCAGCCATTGCTGCACTTCCGGCAACAACGTTTTGGGCGCAACCGCATCGCTGCGCAACGACCAGAAACGCTCGGCAATAATCGCCAGCGTAATGACAGAAGCTATCAGCAGCGGCCAGATCGGCCATCCAGCCGCTTCAATAATGTTCCACATAGAGGGTGCAATTCCGTTGTTGAAAAATTCGCGCTACTTTAACCCGGCCAAGCGCTTTCGGCAAGGCGCGGCATGTCATGTATCATTCCTGCCTTATGAGCACCCCAGCATCAAAACAGGACAACCAGCCGGTCTATGTGCTGCACACCTACCCTTACCTGGAAACCAGCCTGGTCGTGGAACTGTTCTCCAGCAACTTCGGCCGCGTTTCCACCATCGCCAAGGGCGCGCGGCGCCCGCGTTCGGCCATGCGCGGCATGCTGCAGGCATTCCAGCCACTGGTCGCCAGCTGGTCGGGCAAATCCGAACTGCGCACCCTGCATGGCGTCGAGTGGCAGGGCGGCCTGCACGTGCTGCACGGCTCGGCGCTGATCTGCGGGTTTTACCTGAACGAGTTGATGCTGCGCCTGCTGCCGCGCGAAGACCCCCATGAAGCGCTGTTCCGGCATTATGAGCATGCATTGCAGGCGCTGGCCCGGAACGAGCCGCAACCGATCGTGCTGCGGCGCTACGAGATCAGCCTGCTGCAGGAGCTGGGTTACGCCATGCCGCTCAGCCACGACGCCGAAACCGGCGCACCGATCGCGCCGGAAACCACCTATGTTTTTGTGCCGGAACAAGGCGCTGTCAAAAAAAACTCCGGGCAAAGCGGTGTACAATTACGCGGGAAAACCCTGCTGGACATGGCACGGGACGATTACACCGACACGCAGACCCTGCAGCAAAGCAAACAGCTGATGCGCACCCTGATCAGCCACTATCTGGGCGACAAGCCGCTGCATACCCGACAACTTTTAATAGATTTACAACAGTTATGATCAAACTAGGCGTCAACATCGACCACGTCGCCACCATCCGCCAGGCGCGCGGCACCCGCTACCCCAGCGTGGTACAGGCAGCGTTGCGCGCGGAACAATCCGGCGCCGATTCCATCACCCTGCACCTGCGCGAAGACCGCCGCCACATCCAGGATGCCGACGTCACCAGCCTGCGCACCACGCTGCAGACGCGCATGAACCTGGAAATGGCGGTCACCGATGAAATGGTCGGCATCGCGCTCAAGGTGCTGCCACAGGATGTATGCCTGGTGCCGGAGCGCCGCGAAGAACTCACTACCGAGGGCGGGCTGGACGTGATCCGCCATTTCGACAAGGTGCAGGCCGCCTGCAAAAGCCTGGGCGATGCCGGTATCCGCGTGTCGCTGTTCATCGGCCCCGAAACCGCGCAACTGGACGCGGCCAAAGCCGCCGGCGCACCGGTGATAGAACTGCACACCGGCCATTTTGCCGATGCGGCCAGCGACTACAAACAGCAGCAGGAACTGGAACGCATCCAGCAGGCGGTGGTGCATGGGGTGGGGCTTGGCCTGGCGGTCAACGCCGGCCATGGCCTGCATTACCACAACGTGCAGCACATCGCGCGCATCCCCGGCGTGGAAGAACTCAACATCGGCCATGCCATTGTCGCCCACGCCATTTTTGTCGGCTGGGACAACGCCGTGCGCGAAATGAAAGCGCTGATGGTCGCCGCGGCGCGCAATACCGGGTACTAGCCCCGCATTCATGATCTCCGGCATCGGCACCGACATTGTTGAAGTTTCGCGCATTGAAGATGCCTTGCAGCGGCATGGCAACGGTTTTGCCCGCCGCATCCTGACCGCCGAGGAGTTTACCGAGTACTCGCAGCTGCCAAAAACACATACCCAGGCCAGATTCCTCGCCAAGCGTTTTGCCGCCAAGGAAGCCTTTGCCAAGGCGCTCGGCACCGGCCTCCGCGGACCGGCGACCATGCAGAACATCGGCGTTTCGCACGATGCGCTGGGCAAGCCCATTTTCGTGCTGGCGCCGGCATTGCAGGCCCTGGCCGAAGCAAAACATATCCGCCAGCAGCATGTGTCCATCAGCGATGAAAAGGCACTCGCCGTCGCTTTTGTCGTGCTGGAAAGCTGACCTTGTTCAGTGCGGCTGCAAGCCGACCAGCGCGGCCTTGGCATCCTGCAACGCCTGTATGAAAGCGGCGTAGACCGCCTGGTCTGGGCGTCCTTGCCGCAGGCTGGCTTCCAGCGCTGCCGCCGCTGCGCAGACGCCGGCAGCGCCGACATTGCCGGATGAGCCCTTGATCGCGTGCACCAGTTTTCCGGCCGCTGCGTAATCGTGCTCCCTGAGCAGCGCCTCCACATTCACCAGCGTTGATTCCGCATCGTCCCGGAACAACTGCAGCAGCTGCAGCACTTCCGCCACATCCCCGTCCAGCATGCCCAGCAGGTTGGTGAAATCGAACCCCGGGAAATTCAGTTCGGCGGGCACCAACACGGGTTGCGGCGGCGATGCCGCGGGCGCGGCAGCCAGCGCGGCTTCCCGCCCGACCCAGTAGCCCAGCATGCTGATCAACTCTTCCGGGTTGATCGGTTTGGCGACGAAGTCGTTCATGCCACCACGCTCGCAACGCTCGCGCTCCTCCTGCGTCACCCCGGCCGTCAATGCAATGATCGGCAGGTGGGCATAACGCGGCTGGCGGCGGATGATTTCGGTAGCCTCCACCCCGCCCATCTCCGGCATGTGCACATCCATCAGGATGGCATCGTATGCCCCTCGCTCCAGCAGTTGCAGCGCCTCCCTGCCGTTGCCGACAATGTCCACGCTCACGCCGGAAAGCTGCAAGAATTCCCGCACCACCTGCTGGTTGATCAGGTTATCCTCTGCCACAAGGATGCGCCGTCCGCGGAGCATTTCGCCGCGGGCGCGCAGCTCAGAGGAAAGCGCCCCGGTCTTGCGTTCGATCTGGCGCCGCTCGGTTTCGTGTTGCGGTCCCGACGCCGCAACGCCGAGCGACAGGTCGAAACTGAACGTCGTCCCCCGACCCGGCACGCTGACGACATGGAAATCGCTGCCCATCAATTGCAGCAGGCGGCGGCTGATGGCAAGCCCCAGCCCGGTGCCGCCGAAGCGGCGCGTCGTTGAATTGTCCGCCTGGCTGAAGGGGCGGAACAGCTTCACCTGCTCGCCCGCCGACATGCCAATCCCGCTGTCTTCGACGCTGAACCTCAGCCGCGCCGTGGACGACTCCATCCGCACCAGTCCGACATTCAGGCGGATGTGTCCGCTCGTGGTGAACTTGAGGGCATTGCCCAGCAGATTGGAAAGCACCTGCTGGATACGCAGGGCGTCGCCCACCAGGTCGACCGGGGTGCCGGGGACGACATGGATATGAAAACCGAGGTGCTTGGCTTCGGCATGCAGCGAAAACAGGTTGTTCAGGTTGACGAGGATCGTGTTGAGATTGAATGCCACATGCTCAACCACCAGCTTGCCGGCCTCGATCTTGGAAAAATCCAGGATATCGTTGAGGATGCCGAGCAGGCTCTCGGACGAGGCGCTGATCTTTTCCAGATATTCCCGGACGTCATCGGGTAATTTCTTGTTCAGCGCCAGGCGCGACAACCCGATGATGCCGTTCATCGGCGTCCTGATTTCATGCGACATATTGGCGAGGAATTCGGCCTTGATTCTGGCTGCCTGCTCCGCCAGTTCTTTCGCGTTCCGCAGTTCGGTCACGTCGTAGAACCAGCCCAGGATCGCCTGCTCCCCCTCGTATTCGATGGGCAGGTACGACGCCATCACCCAGATGCGGCCGCGCTCCGGGACATCCAGTTCGACCAGTTTGTTGATGACGGCACGGCCCTGGGTAAGCTCCGCAAGAATGGCCTCGTAGTCCTGCGGGTTGGCGTAGTAGGACTTGGGGTCCATGCCGACAATTTTGCCCGGGAAGTTATTGCTCAGCTCAATGTAGCGCAAGTTGGCGAACAGCACCCTGCGCCCGGCGGACGCGGTGACGCGGACGGCAACCGGGCTGGTTTCCAGCATATCGCGCATGCTTTTCTGCTGCGAGCGCAGCACCGCCTCCATGGTCGCGCTCTGCTGCACCATGCGGCGCGACGACATGATACCCAGCCCTAGCAGCAGCGCCGTTATCAGCGACATGGACAACACAATCAGCCATTGCACCTGGCGCGACACTTCCCCCAGCGTCATGGAAAACGCCTCTTCCAGCGGCGTGAGTTTTGCGCTGATGGCATTCACCTCTTCCAGCAGGCCTAGCAGTGCTTCTTCGTCGCCATCGTTCGCGGTGATGCGCGAGTGCAGTTGCTGGGCCAGCACGTTAAGCCTGGCAATATGCTCGTCGGCCTCGGCCCAGATGGCAATCGGCTTCTCCATCAACGGGGTATGCCTGAAATTCAGGAACAGGCTGATCATGCCGGACACATCGTCCGGGTGGTTCTTGCCTTCGATGAAGCCTTGCCGGGCGCGCTCGAGGTCGGGCTCGGGCCGGTCCAGCGCCATGCGCGCCTGTTGGTCACCCAACGGTATGGCGATCGCCCGGAGGAATTTCTGGAATCCGCCTCGGATCGCGTCCGGGCATGAACGTTGAGGAAATGGGTGGCGTCCTTCTGCCCCTTGGACCACTGGCTCTCGCCGCCGACATAGGCGCGCACGGACGACAACAGGCCCAGGCTGATGGCGATCATCCCCAGCAGGAAGATCACGACAAAAACGAAGGGCCAGATAATGCGTACCAAGCGGCGATTAACAGAAGGAATTTTTGCTCTCCTCGAACAATCGTTTATGCATGATAAGCTAAAATGCCTGAATTCTTTACCGGGCTCATGAGTCAATTTATAAAGAATATTGGCGCCATGATCGCTGTGGCAACGCTGATGGCAACCACAGGGCGGCATCCGCTGCCGGTTCGCGAGTCCACATTACCGGAGAATACCGTTTGACCAATAACGACGTATTAAGAAGCCTGCGCTACCTGCTCAACGTGAGCGAACCTGTCCTGGTGGGCATTTTCAAGCTGGGCGAGCAGGACATCGGCACCGCCGACATCGTAAATTTCCTGCGCGGCGAAGAAGACGAAGGCTACGTGGCATGCCCGGACGCGGTGATGCTGGGCTTCCTCAACGGCCTGATCATCCACAGGCGCGGCAAAAGCGAGCGCGCCCCGGACCCCGCCGCCAAGCCGGAACGCAAGATCACCAACAACATCATCCTGAAGAAGCTGCGCGTTGCCTTCGAGTTGAAAGACGAAGACATGCACGCCATTTTCGCCAGCGCCGACTACCAGATCTCCAAGCCGGAGCTCAGCGCCCTGTTCAGGAAAAAAGGCCACAGCAACTACCGGGCCTGCGGCGACCAGATTCTGCGCTATTTTCTGAAAGGGCTGACGCTACGGGTGCGCGCCTAATCTCCGTCATCGCTGCCGGACGCGCAAGCGCCCCGGCATGCCCGCACCACCATAGCTTCAGGATGGCCTTTGAGTAACCCCCGCGACGATTACATCCACATCCGCATCAACCGCAAGGTGTTTGTTGCGGTAGTGGTGTCACTGCTGGTACATGGCTTGCTGCTGCTGTGGCTGAGCCGTTTCGACTTGCTGAACCAGCATGCGCCGGCCATAGAAGACCAGACGCTGGATGTGCAGCTCAGCCCGCCGCGCCAGGTGGCGGCAGCCTCGCCACCGACACCACCAGCGGAGATACGCCCACCCGCCACGCCACAACCGGCACCCAGGGCAAAACCGGCAGCGGCCCCGCGCCCCCTGCCGACGCAGGAAATCGCCCGCCCGCCCGCCATCCCGACGCCTGAAACCGTGGCAAAAGCGCCCCCAGTGCCGCCTAAACCCGCGGTAGCGGAACCGGAGCAGTACACCGACATGGCGTCTTACGTGAATGCCGCCAGGGAACGCCGCCGGCTGGCCGGGGAAGACCCGGACGTACGCAATGAGGAGGCGCGCAAGCCGCCGGAAGACGTCCGGCGCAATGCGTCCGGCACCAGCGGCGTATTCAGCATTTCGCGCATGGATGCACGCAGCGCCACCTTCGCCTTTCGCGGCTGGAGGAACGAGCTGAGTTATTCCCACCGCGAGGTGTACGAAGTCCAGGCTGGGCCGGATGGCGACGTCCAGCGCGCGCTGATCCGCAAAATGATCGAAATCATCCGCCGCTACTACACCGGCGATTTCAACTGGGATTCCCCGCGCATGGGACGCGTGGTGGTGCTTTCCGCCCGCCCGCAGGACAACGCCGGGCTGGAAGATTTCCTGCTGCTGGAGTTTTTCGGGCCGCGCGGGGCTTACGGACGTTAAGGCACGCTGAATAAATGAGCGAGCGGGATGAAGTGCAAGGCGCACGGAGCGCAGAACACGAGACATATCTCATGGATAGGCGAGTGGGCGAGCACCGCGCAACACCGCAATTCGCCCGTGTAGCCATTTATTCAGCGTCGCCTTAGGCCCCCGGACCCAGCAGCCCCGGAAACAAACTCCCCAGCCCGTGCGCCATGAACTCGATGGCCATCGCGGCCAGGATCAACCCCATCAGCCGGGTCACGATGTTGATGCCGATGCCGCCCAGCCGGTTGGCGATACCGTACGACAGCAGCAGTATCCCCCACACCAGCAGCGACACCACCGCCACCGGCGCAATCAGCCAGACATGCCCCCAGAAACCGTGGCTTTGCTGCGCGGCGATAATCATGCTGCTGATCGCGCCGGGGCCGGCCAGCAGCGGGATACTCAGCGGCACGATGGCAACGGCTTCGCGCTCGGCGGCGGCCTGGGCGGCGTCAGCCACGTGCGAATTGCTGCGACCATGCATCATGGAAATCGCCATCAACAGCAACAGGATACCGCCGCCGACCTGGAACGACGGAATGCTGATGCCGAAAAAATCCAGGATGCGGTCGCCAACAAACACCGAAATCGCCAGCGTGCTGAACACCGTCAGCGCAATGGTACGCATGGCACGGCCACGGTCCGACTTGCTCCAGCCGTTGGTGGCGGTGACAAAAATCGGCACATTGCCGATTGGGTTCACAATCGCAAACAAGGCGATGCCGATTTTGAAAAGAGATGCCCACTCGTTCATTTGTGACCTCTGGTGTTATGGGATAGTATCGCCACCATCAAGTTAAGCCGGACCCATGCCCATGCCTACCGTACTGATTCCACTAGCGCCGGGCTGCGAGGAAATCGAAGCCGTCACCATTATCGACCTGCTGCGCCGCGCCGGGATTCCCATCGTCAGCGCCAGCCTGAGTGATGCGCCGGTCAAAGCCAGCCGCGGCGTCACGCTGCTGGCCGATACTACGCTGGATAAAGCGTTGCAGCAAAATTTTGACATGATCGTGTTGCCGGGCGGCATGCCCGGCTCGGAAAACCTGACCGCCGACCCGCGCGTCATCGGGCTGCTGCAGCGGATGGCCGCCGCCGGCCACTATGTTGCGGCCATCTGCGCCGCGCCGATGGCGCTGCATGCGGCCGGCCTGCTGGAAGGCAAGCGTGTCACCAGTTTTCCCGGCGTGCTGGACGAACTGCCCGGCAGCCACGTTTACCTGCCTGACGCCGTGGTGGTGGACAGCAACATCGTCACCTCGCGCGGCCCCGGCACAGCGATGGACTTCGCCCTGACGCTGATCGAACTGCTGGCAGGCAAGGCCAAACGCGACTTTGTCGCCGCCCAACTGCAACGGCCATGAAAATCTACCTGGCTTCGCGCTCGCCGCGCAGTGGGGAATTATTGCGCCAGATCGGCGTGGATTTCGAAGTACTGCCGTCGGACATCAATGAAGACGTGGTTGCGGGCGAAGCGCCGGAGCACTACGTACTGCGGCTGGCGCGCGAAAAGGCGCAGGCTTGCACGCAAGCCATCAAGCGGCGCGGGTTGATCGCGTTGCCGGTGCTGGCCGCCGACACCACCGTCTGCGCCGACGGCGAAATCCTCGGCAAGCCGGATGACGACGCACATGCCGCGGCCATGCTGCGCATGATGTCCGGGCGCTGGCACAGCGTGCACACCGGCATCGCCGTTGCGCTGGATGGCACCGTCGAAACCCTGCTCTCCAGCACGCAGGTGGAAATGAAAACGCTGAGCGAAGCGGAAATCGCCGCCTACGTCGCCAGCGGGGAACCGCGCGACAAGGCCGGTGCCTATGGAATACAAGGTCTGGCCGGAACATTCATCAGCCGCATCGAAGGCAGCTACTCCGGCGTGATGGGCTTGCCCATCTTCGAGACCGCGGAATTATTGAAGAAATTTGGAATCAAGGTGTTATGAGCGAAGAAATACTGATCAACGTCACCCCGCAGGAAACGCGGGTGGCCATCCTGGAACAGGCCGTGGTGCAGGAAGTGCACATCGAGCGCACCAGCCAGCTCGGCCTGGTCGGCAACATCTACAAAGGCAAGGTGTGTCGCGTCCTGCCCGGCATGCAATCGGCATTCGTGGAAATCGGCCTCAACCGCGCGGCTTTCCTGCACATTGCCGACATCCTGGAACATGGCGACGACCAGGAAAAACCCATCCAGGAACTGCTGCACGAAGGCCAGCCGGTGATCGTGCAGGTGGTCAAGGAACCCATCGGCACCAAGGGCGCGCGCCTCACCACCCAGATCAGCATTGCCGGACGGTTCCTGGTATACCTACCGGAGCAGGAGCATATCGGCGTGTCGCAGCGCATCGAAAGCGAAGAAGACCGCGAAGCCCTGCGCAACCGGCTGATCGCCCTGTTGCCCGAAGGCCATTCGGGCGGCTACATCATCCGCACCCTGGCGGAAACCGCCAGCGACGACGAACTGCTGGCCGACCTCGACTACCTGCACAAAGCCTGGGAAAACATCCTGGCCGCCAGCAAAACCGCACCGCTGGCCTCGCTGATTTACCAGGACGTCAACCTGCCGCTGCGCGTGCTGCGCGACTTCGTGCACGAAGACACCGCCAGGATCGCCGTGGACTCGCGCGAAACCTTCCAGAAAATGGAGGAATTCGCCACCAGCTACGCCAGTTGCGTGCTGGACCGGCTGGTGCACTACCCCGGCGACCGCCCGCTGTTCGACCTGCGCGGGGTGGAAGACGAAATCGAAAAAGCGCTGTCGCGCAAAGTCGAGCTCAAATCCGGCGGCTACCTGATTTTCGACCAGACCGAAGCGCTGACCACGGTAGACGTCAACACCGGCGGCTTCGTCAGCGGCAGATCGCTGGAAGACACCGTATTCAAAACCAACCTGGAAGCCGCCCACGCCATCTCCCGCCAACTGCGGCTGCGCAACCTGGGCGGCATCATCATCATCGACTTCATCGACATGGACGACGAAGCGCACCGCGTCGCCGTGATGGAAGAACTCACCAAGGAAGTCAGCCGCGACCGCGCCCGCACTACCATCAGCGGCTTTTCCGGCCTGGGGCTGGTGGAAATGACCCGCAAACGCACCCGCGAAAGCCTGGCGCGCGTGCTGTGCGAACCCTGCCCCTGCTGCAGCGGGCGCGGCGAACTCAAAACCGCGCAGACCGTGTGTTACGAAATCCTGCGCGAGATATTGCGTGAAGAGCGCCAGTTCAGCGCCCGCGAATACCGTATCCTCGCCTCGCAGAAAGTCATCGACCTGTTCCTGGACGAAGAATCGCAAGCGCTCGCCATGCTGAGTGACTTCATCGGCAAGCCGGTGTCGTTACAGGCGGAAAGCCAGTACGGGCAGGAAACGTTTGATATTGTGCTGATGTAGGCGCGATAATGGCGCTGCAAGTGCCAAAAACTACCTCACGGAGGCTGACATGGATTACAGAAACATCATCACCATCGACCCGGCAAAGCGTAGCGGCAAGCCCTGTATTCGCGGGTCGAGAATGACTGTTTATGATGTCCTGGACTACCTGGCCTCCGGCATGACCCCACAGCAGATACTTGAAGATTTTGACTACCTCACGGCTGAAGACATCCAGGCCTGCCTGGCCTACGCCGCAGATCGAGAGAAACATCAACTCGTCGTCAGTGCATGAAGCTGCTACTGGACGAAAATCTCTCACCCAAACTGGTGGGAATGCTGGCAGATGTTTACCCGGATTCCGCCCATGTTGAGCGTCTGGGCCTGGGCAACACTTCCGATAGAACCGTATGGGAATATGCCAAGACCAATGGCTTTGCCATTGTCAGCAAGGATTCAGACTTTCAGGAACTCAGCGCGCTTTACGGACACCCGCCCAAATTCATCTGGCTGCGCCGGGGCAATTGCTCCACCCAGCAGATTGAGGCGGTTCTGCGCACCAACAGTATTCGATTACTGGACTTTGAGCGCGATCATGCGCTTGGCTACTTGATGTTGTTGTAAAGGCGCGGGCCATACTCTCCGACTTCATCGGCAAGCCGGTGTCGTTGCAGGCGAAAAGCCAGTACGGGCAGGAAACGTTTGATATTGTGCTGATGTAGGAGACAGTGGATATCTGTTAAACTTCATGAAGTTGGGCATAGCAAACGATTCCTCAGCATACCCCTTTATTTCGGGTCATACACCTTTATTGATATTGGTACATATTTCACGTTGGCAGTCATAAGGCACTTGAGTTAATGAAAGTTTTAATTTTTCTATTTATTGTATTTTTTCTTACCGGATGTACTCAACAAATTACGAAGCCAATAGATTCATCTAAATCTACAAACTTTGTACCTCCCCACCCTTTGCCGTATGAAAATTTAATTAAAAACATTGAGTTGTCATGTTCTAAGTATGAGCAGCTATACCCTTACACACAGCTAGTAGAGTTAAAAAATAGACCAGCCATTGATGGGCTAAGTTACGACTTCAGACTTTACCAAGCTTTTTCAAGTAGTGATTGGGTTCCACTTGTTCACGAAAAATCTTGCCAATTAGCCATCATCAGCAATATGGATCAAGGTATAAGCTATTGCATAGAACAACTTCCGAAAACATCTTATATGCATAACGACCTTTATCGACAATTGGCTTACGCCAAATATGCCAATATAGCCTTAAAAAATAGCCTTAAAAACGAAACTGAATTTTCAGAAGCAGACAATCTAATAAAGGAATTTATAGCAAACGATAACAACAGCTTCGAACCAAAGAAAGCCATGGCCTACTTTTTTGCTGCAACAATGCTGACCGAGGTGTCCAAACTATCAAACAACCCAACTTTTGTTAAATACACGCTTAACCATAGCATTGATATATCGAATGTTGGTTTGACCAAAGCTACGGATAAAAGTGAAATTTTGTTTGCTCTCAATCAAGCGAAAAGAGAGTTAAGTTTTCGGGCTAGTCACTTCTAAAGCTAACAAGCCAGGGTGCATCCCGTGGTGGGTAGCTACCACCACACGAAGCAGAGGCAGCTTGATTGCGTCCTGAAGGTTCGCAGCAAATAAATGAGGGCATCTTTTTGTTGGGCTTCGCTACGCTCAACCCAACCTACGCAAAAATTTCATCCACCACCCTTTCCCCTTCTGCCGCGCCGAGCAGCACAGTCAAGGCGGGAGTTTTCGGGGAGCGGTGTCTGAGGGCGCAGCCCGAGTTTAGCTCCCCGCCCGACTTGGCGAGCAGCGCAGAGGATCGCCGTAGGCGACGTGGCGGAGGGTGTCTTTTTCTTTCACCGATTTCTTTTGGACAAGCAAAAGAAATCGGTTCGCCTGCCGG
>JABLTH010011568.1_pt1 | contig 18545 bp, 17 predicted proteins | sample 7875711 | NCBI WGS metagenome assembly JABLTH01 (sample SAMN14941262, study PRJNA633318) | bioreactor metagenome | isolation source: bioreactor | place: China | collected 2019-03-05 | reverse complement strand
GTAGGCGGTGTCTACTTCCCATTGGGCGGCAATGGCGCCGCGCTTGATGGCGGCGGTGAGCATGGCTTCGAGCAGGCTGGCGTAGGCCTCTGGCGTTCCGGGCGTGGCGTTGATGGCGTGGCCGTTGATGTCGTAGACGAGGTTGGGGTGGGCATCCACGCCGGTAAGCGGGTCTATGTTGCTGAACTGGTAGCCGCCGATGTCATGGCTGAAAGTAAGGCCGGACAGGCGGTTGGGGATGATGCCCAGCGGGGTATGCACGAGTTGGCTGGTGTTGGCGGCGTCAAGGGCTTGCTGCTGGGCGATGATTGTGTTCATGGCGGTGAGCAGGTTAGCCAGGACGTTGCTGACTGATTCCTGACCGGTGTTTTCTCCGGTGGCGGTGTAGGTGATGCTGTGGCTGTTGCCGTTCCAGGTGTAGCCGCCAGATCCCCAGGCAGCGGGGATTTCGTCACCCCCGAACAGGTCGAAGATGCTGCTGAAGATGCTATAGGCGATGGCGATGGGGGCCAGCTCCGGGTTTATCAGCACCAGGGTGCTAATGGCGGCACTGCCGTAGTCGCCATGGGCAAGGCTGTTGACGATGTTGACGTAGGCAACCAGCCCTTGGGTGCTGGCGCCGCCGGGCAAGGTGGGGCCATCTCCGTTGAGGAAGCTGCCGAGTTCGGTCTGTACGTTGTTGTTGGCGAAGTGTTCAAAAGCTTTGACGGCATAGGCCGTGGCGTTGACTCCGGCGGAAATCGCACCCACGGTGTCGCCGTTTTTGAGCGCGTCGTGCAGGTTGAGCACACTGATGACGCCGCTGGCGATGTCGGCAGCGCCGTTGAGGTTGGTGTTGGTGGCCCCGTTGTTGATGAGGTCGTTGGAGAGACGTAAGCCAGAGGCCAGGATGGGCAACGGCTGGCCGCGTTTGATGGCGGTAAGCAGGGCCAGGGTGTCGGCGATGTTGCTCAGGGCGCGGGTGAGGGTGAGGCTGGCGTTGGGTTGGGTGGCGTCGTGGGCTGCAATGGCACCTTTGATCGTCTGTACAATGGTTGGGTCAGACGGTGAGCCAACATCGAAGCCCGCCATAAACACTTCCCGCGTAAAACCATTTTCGTTAAAGAACTGGATAAGTTCGGTTTCATTCAGTGGCGGCGCACCGTTAATGCTGACAACATCCGAAACATAGGACTGTCCATAGGTGTCGTAGTTAAGCTTAACTTCAATGGTGGTATCACCATAATAAACCGTGGCGTTTGTCTGGCTGGGCAGCCCACCAATATAGTCTGTGTGGTTTTGGTAGGTGATGTGCCCTTCAAGGTCTGTGACAGTGGTGGCTTCCGTATGCTTTTGCAAGGTATCAAGTGCAGTGTTCGCGTCAATGATTTCACCGAAGGGAACCAGGTATTTCGTGGTACGGCTGATGTTTTCGCCTGAGTAGAGTTTGAAGTTTTCCGTAACTTCATCACTCACATAATTAAAGGTGGCTGCAACCGGGTCATTGTTCAGTAAGCGTATCGGCTGGGTTGATGATCCAGGGACAAAATACGCCGAGACATCCCACTTATGGTCAACCGAGAATGGCGTAGTGGAGGTCACCCCCTCTTCGGTATGCACCAAATAATCGCCATTGGGGTCAAACAGCCGGTCAACAAAAACATCCGAAATGGGCAGCCCCGATAGTTGAAGAAACTGGGTGCCGGCGTTCAAGGTCAACGCGCCGATTTTGTTGTCATAGCCGCCGCCAATGTCGCCATGGTTTCCAAAAAATCCCAAGACATTCACACCTGCCACGCCAGACAGGTTGTCTCCTTTGAATAGGTAGCGATATTCATTTTGTGCCTGGATGACAACGACGTTTTTTGTGCCGGGTGGCAACGCCGTATTGCCGTCAAAACCCGTGGTCACGGGGTCGAATGCCACCCCAGCGGAGATGGAGATGACACCTGGAGCGGCTAATACCTGCCCATCTTCTGTTACCAGACCTTTTTGGTACAGCATTTGAGCGAAAACGGTAGCAGAAGCATAGCCACGGCTGAAGGAAGCAAAGCTGGCATTCAGATCGCTGGCACTACGCGGAGATTCTTGCGTACTACCAGCGAGCCAAATTTTGGCTTGAACAGCAAATTCGTTATAGGCTTTCTGGGCAGTTGCAATCGCTGCCTCTGTAGGAAAGGCCGCAGTTAGTGTTCCACCAGTGGTTGATGTGCCTACTCCTGGATAATATTTGGATTGGAAATAGGAGGTATTTCCCAATTCTGCCTGTTTTGATAACTCCGCTACGTTGGTATCTTGTGGCAGCCCAGACAGGGCAGGATCGGCAATATCGTTTCTGGTGCCATCAAATGCTGCAAAGAAGGTGAACTGACCACTACCAACTGCCCCCACTTGCGCAGCGTTAATCACAGCCTGCTGTTGCTGCAATGCCTGTTGAATCTGTTGCGCGCTGAGTGCTCCGGCAATATTCGATGTCGCCATGTTACTTCTCCGTTGTTGGGATTTGTTGGGCTGGGTCTGGATATAGCACTAAAACTTTATGGTACTGATAAATCGGTGGCCCCTGGATAGGCCAGTCTTTGGGGCGTAGTTCACGTGTGGATAAATAAACGAAGAGTTGTTTACCAAGATGAGAGCCTTCCATTCTGAAAGTAAGGCGGCTATCCTCCATATCCTTGGGTAGTCGGTGCGTCAGATCCACCGTGTCCTGATATTCCTGCCCCGTACTTTTAATACGCCATTTCACGTAGAGGCGCGTGGGTCTGTAATAGGGCATGGCACCGACATTATGGGTTTGAAGAACAACCCATCCCGCTTGTTGGGTATTTACTTTTACAGTTCTAAAAATATGCGTGGGGCTTTCTGTTTCGAGCCGGTACTCCATAAGTTCAATATCTGGCGTATCGAGCATAGTAAACTCAAAGTCATATGTAACTCTTTCAGGCTGTCCCAGCATGCGACTGTTCAGAGGATTTGTTGAATCCGTTGCGCAGCCAGCAATACTGAAAGCCAAGGCACATAACACCAAAAGCCCTCGAAAGAGGCTCATAAAAATAAATGGGGGCAGACACCATTGCTGTCCTCTCATACAGCAACCCTCCACTCCTCATCAATTGCCGCCCTGCCCTGCCATGTGTGTGCCGCATCTATCGCCAGCCAGCCATCGCCGGGGGCCGTCCAGGAAACACGGCAAATAAATGGATTCAGACACGATATTTCCCTTTTCAGGCGGCCAAAACAAAGGTAGTGGGGTATGGGTTGGGTTTGCTTACGACTACGGCACACAGGCGAACCTTTGGCAGCGCAAAACCATTGGTGTCGGAAAAGGCTGGTTTGCAGCAGTTTGATAATGGCGATCAGGATGGTCATTTAGGTTGATACCTCAATTGCAGCGCAAAGTTTGAGCCGCAGCAGTTAAACCCCAGGTGCCCCATGAATTTGTTAAACCGTTCCATATCTATGCCCACGCTCATGTTGATGCTGAGCTCGTCGGCACGTTTGCTCTCTGCCCAGCGCCTGAAGGCCAGGATGAGCTTGAAGGCTGCCGGACTGCCGCGGAATTCCGGCAGCACGTAATACACGCGGTCTTGCGCTACCTTGCTATCGCAGAAAAAAAACTCGCTGACGTATCCGGCCAACATGCCGACAATGCTGGCATCTTTGCGCTCCACCAATAATATGCACGAGCTCTCGGGCTGTTGCGATAGCATGTATTCGATCATTTTTCGGGTTTTATCGCGGTTGAAGCTGTATTCAAAGCGCGATTCGGCTGCCATGTGTGCGCCTAACTCCAAAATGGCGTCAGTATCACTAGGTTGTGCGTAGCGAACTTTCATGGGGCGGCAGTTTAGTGCGTTGTTTTTGGTTCAAGCACCGGGTAGTCTTGCACCACCACACTGCCATTTCCGCGCGCTTCCAGCGCACTAATTGCAGAGCCGCTGAATACGCTATGCCGGAGGTCTTCCAACATTACATCGCGCTCGCCAAACGGGGCGACTATATCAATCACCCACGGGTGCGGGCCGGACTGCCATTCATGCGGGGCAATTCTTGGGCTGTTGCCCCGCAGACGGGCATCTACTTCATCACTGACAAATGCCCAGGTTGCGAAAGCCCAGGGAATTTCATCACGGGTGTATAGCTTGCATTGATCAAGAATGATGGGGGGAATCAGGAGCCAATCCTGTTCCGCGATAAAGGTGTATTTTCTAAGGTCGTCACGGGCATATAACCAGACCGCCGGGCCAAGAATAGGAAGCTTTTTCAGAGAGTCCTTGGCTTGCAGTAATGCTTGCAGGTTAGGATTATTATTTTTGTCTGTCATGAGTTTCTCCGCTAATGACTTTTTACTAAAAAAAACATCAAGTTATACTTACATATTCATTACTTTTTCGAACCCTTTTCTTCAACTCATTTACAGTCAACGTCATTCACTTTTTCACTACAACTCTCTAAGAATTTCCCTTAGAAACTTATTGCTTAAATACCATACTTTCTATTCATTTTCATTACCGAGAATTAAGAATATTTTGTTATTAACTTATTAATAATTTGCACAAAATCTTTCGCCACCTTGCTGGTCGTGCTCACCAAGCTGGTGCACTCGACAAATCCCATAGCTTTGGCAAATCCATCCGCGAATTGCATTATTTACATATCGGCCTTAATGAATCCTGCAATGCCCATCCCTTGTTGCGCACAGATGTCCTAAAGATTAGTCAGCCTCCTGGCGCTGTTGGCATAGAAATAGCATCCATTCTAGGAACCGCAACCTCATCGTTAAAGTGACATTTTGTCGCACCCCAAGAATAAAAAAGGCCACAACAAAGTGAATGCACAGGACAAGAGGAGGATACGGAGCGGTTCAGGGAAATATTTTCGTTGCCATGGGTGTGCTAAATTGGTTAACACTTCTAAAATCCCTGTATGCGCATCTTATTCGTTCACCAAAACTTCCCTGGCCAGTTCCTTCATTTGTCAGCCGCCCTTGCGGCTCAGGGCCACGAAGTGGTCGCCATTGGCGAAAATGAGCGCCTGAAACATCGGCGTTTGCCGCATCCATCCATTCGGCTCATCGGCTACGACACGCCCAAAACTGCGAGCCAATCAACGCACCACTATCTGCGTGCTTATGAAGCCAACATTCGCCGTGGCCAGGCGATTGCTCGCGTTGGGATGGAAGTAGTGAAGAAGGGTTTCCAGCCGGACATTGTGGTTGCGCATCCGGGCTGGGGCGAAGCGCTGTTTCTCAAGGATGTTTTCTCTGCCGCGGCTCACATCCATTATTGCGAATTCTTTTATCGTGCAGAGAGTGCCGATATAGATTTTGACCATGAATTCCCGGCTAGTTTTGATGATCGCTTGCGCATCCGCATCAAGAACTCAACACAGATGATAGGCCTTGACTACGCTGACGCAGGTTTATCGCCCACTGCTTGGCAAGCCAGCCTGTATCCTGAAATTTTCCGGTCGCGCATTCACGTCATCCACGACGGGATTGATACGACTATCGTAAAACCGGACGCTACGGCGGCGATCCAAGTTGGCGATACCGCTTTAACCGCTACGGATGAGGTTGTGACGTTTGTGGCCCGCAATCTGGAGCCTTATCGGGGCTTTCATATTTTCATGCGAATGCTTCCGGGGTTATTAGCCGAACGGCCTTTGGCCCATGTGTTGATTGTCGGCGGCGATGATGTCAGTTATGGCCAGTCGGCCCCTGATGGAAAGTCATGGCGCGATTTCTGTTTTGAGCCAATACGTCATCTTATTGATGAGTCACGCGTGCATTTTCTTGGCAAACTCCCTTACGCGCAGTACCTGAAAGTGCTTCAGGTTTCCACAGCGCATGTCTACCTCACCTACCCTTTTGTATTGTCCTGGTCGATGATGGAAGCCATGGCTGCGGGATGCCTGGTGATTGGTTCTGCGACTCCACCGGTTCAAGAAGTATTGCGCCATGAAGAGAATGGTTTGTTATGTGATTTTTTTGATGCGGGCGCTTGGGTAAGGTGCATTGCCGATGCACTGAAGCGACGTGAGGAATTAGTACCTCTAAGGGATGCTGCAAGAAAAACCATTCTTGAGCAATATGACTTGCAAACGATCTGCTTGCCCCAGCACATTCAAATGCTCACTGGACTTTCTGGTGGAACTGCATGACACCAGATAGCATCTGGATGTTTGTATTCAAAATATACATATGTCAGTTCAACCGATACCCGCACCGTAAGCCATGTCCTGAAAAGTATGCGTTTCCCGTATGTAGTAGGCCGTGCTACATATAGCCCCTAACTGCGAGGTGGCATACCAAATCGCTGATGTCCAGAAGGTGATGACGCCTACCGAGGCGACTGCGGCTCGTCACAGCGTTAAGTCATGATCTGGCCATTGCGCCGAACAGGTGTTTGACGATGAAACGACATGAATCGTGATGAGTGGCAGCCGTCGCTCACCAGATGTTTATCCAGAAATTGGGAGTTGGGTGGAAATTAGCCGTCTTTATTCGCAGACAAACACTCTTCCTTGTATTCCGGGGCCTCAAACCCGCAGGTCAAGGCCATTGCATTCGCATTCTCTTTATCTCCCGCCATTTTGTAATACTTGATCAGTAGTGGCCTTAGATTAGGTGGATTATTAAGTTTGGCATACCCGGAGAGTGCGGATTGCAGAGCTTTGGTGTGATCGCCCGAGTTAGCCGCAATGGACGCGAGTTGAAGGTAAACCAGCCCCACTGTTTCGGGTGCTTGAGTGGCTTGCTCCAGTATCGAGAGTGCTGTTTTGCGGTCCCCTTTGCTATCAAACACCTGTGAAGCGACAAGCAATGGGTAAGCGTGACTGGACGTGGGACCACGAATTGCTAAAGAAGCAAAGGTTGCGGCCTCTTTCGGGTCCGAGGTGCTTTCCGCACGAAATGCGTATTCATAGTTGGTGCGAATGGTTGCCAGTCTTGGATTATTCCAGATGCTGACCCAATCACTTTTTTTCTCTTCAGGCACCGGCATGCCACGATAGTGCTTTTGCACATATCTGCGGAAAGTCTGCTGCCTTGCCACCGGGTCAGGGTGTTTAGGGGAAAGTGCATCAAGAAGTGCTTTCAGGGCTGCCCCAAAAATCTGGTTGATGGATTTTTCCAATTCCGGGGGCTTGCCATTTCCCGGTGCTTCGGCAATGCCTTCAGTGATTTTCCTGGGGTCAGCCTTGCCTGCATAGTGTTTTTGCCAGGCCTCATCCTTTGCAAGAAGGGTATGCATGGCATAAAAGTTGTATCCCGCCTTTGCCAGCAAATCCACACCCAACCGGTCTGCGTCTGACTCTTGCCCACGGCTCCAGGCAGGAGTCAGAACGTAAGAATTGAGCAATATCAGGTACTGCGCATTTCGCAGGCGCTTAACCAGCCCGTCACTGACCTGGCCCTCGCTCCCAGATTTGATGGAGGTAAGCACAAGTTGCAACCCGGCAACCCATTCCCCCGCAGTTTGCAGCCTTTTCTGTGTATTAAGTACGACATCCGCATCATGATGTTTTAATAAGGCATGAGAAAGCTCATGCGCAATTACTGCTGCCACCTCATCTTCACTTTCCAGATTACGTAGTGTCCCGGCATTAATGAAGATATTGCCGTCGGGTGTCGTTTCGCCCCCCCATTGCAGCATGGCGGCGCGGATATAGATTCCGCCGGGATAGTTCTGGATGCCGACAGCTGTTAGCAATCTGTCCTTTATCCCATTCAAATAAGTATTCAATTCATTTTCCGGGATGAGCCCATTGCCGATGGCTCGCATGTTGTTCAGGTCCTTATCCACACCTATCGCGCGTGCGCCTGGTTTATAAGGGCCAGCAGCAATGCCGGAAATGAAAGTGTTGCTTGGGGTGCCGCTGAACAAACCGGCCAGATCAAATCCCATCAGCATGAGGCTGGAGCAAAGAATGAGCGGGATGTGACGGATTTTCATTTTTTCACTTTCTCCCGTTTGTTTTTTGCAGGCGCTTTGGTTTTAGAAGCACCAGTTTGTTTTGTTGCGCTTGTAACGTTCTCTTGAGGCGGCGGACTGTTACATGGCTCTCCCAGCCCTCTTGTGGCAGCCGAGGATTTTCCGGTTAAACGCGGAGGCTCGCATTCGCCCGAGACTGTAATGGGGGCATCCGCAACGACATCGACCTTATCAATCCATGCGTCCTGACCGTTCAGACTGACTTTGTAGCGGACGGATGTCTTGTCAAGAATAGGCAGTGGTGGTGTTATTTGGTCGACGGGGATTTTGCTGCTGACATCCCAGCCGGTCCCTTGACTGTATATATTCAGCTCTTTGTCAGAGATGTCAATTTTCGTAATTGATCCCAGATCCTCCGCATATGCGGTTTGCAGCCAGAAGGACAAGACAACAAAAAACAAGCCATGAATTGTGCGCATCCTTTTTGATCTCCCTTGTGATTGCTGATTAATATTATAGAAATAACCCAATCATTAAAATGGTGAATATACCCGGCTTTAATGAATCTGGACTCCACAACCTCATACACAATGGAAACGCCGATGAATTTGATCCAATTCATCGGCGCGACGTTTTGGCAAAAGTAGAAATATGCGCAAACAAGCAGGATGACAGAAACCATCAAAGCATATTTGGCAAGTTGTTTAAAGGCATGCAAGGCCTTAAACAACATCCAACATATGCATCCCATGAGAAAGAGAAAAATGACATGGGCTAAATGGCGAGGATACGTGAATTTTTTCTCAGTTATTTCATTCTGGAGAACTGGTTGTTCATGGGCTTCCCGAGAGATTGAATGATAAATCGCCGGGACTATGCCAAAAAAAGCCAGCAGTAATATCAGCGCACAGGTTTCAGCATTCTCGTTCAACCGTTTGTAATCCTCCCCGAATACCAGCAGGTTATCGAGAGCCATGGCATGCAAATAAACACCAGGCATCCTTGCTGAATGGGTGGGCTCGACGATTTCATCCCCAGCGCCTTTTATGTTGGCGCCGTATAGCACCAGCTTTCCACTAAAAAGCGCTTTAGCCTCAGCATCGTTTGCATTGGTATTGAGGATATCCCGGACTTTTACAACGGGTGTGTGCGGACAATCCTGTTTGAGATCACCAAAAAACCTGCCGGTAAATATTTTCCAGATCAAATCCAATGTGCTCTGGTCTGGCCGTGGTGAAAACACTTCCTTGCTTTTGCAGTGGTATAACTTCTGATTGATGCCCGGAGTGCGCCCCATCGCCCAGAAAACTTCCATCGGTTCATGGAATCTGTCCGGATTAAAGGACTCCCCTTTCGCCTTAAGAAAAGAGCTATACAAAGCGACGGCCGGACTCTGCTTGTTCAGTGCCGGATCAAAGCCGCATAACTTCTCAAACTCGGTCTGATGGGTGCCTATCTCCGAATGGATCAGGTGATAACTTCGTTCTATACCATCCGCATCCGGATCCATCCGGTAAGTGGGAATGACGCGAGCACAGGCGGCTGCCAGCTCTGGCAGGATTTTCTTTTCAGGATGATCTGCGGCAAGACTGGCTACAAAAACGGGGATATTTTTTTCGTGTGCTTTTCTGAGAGTTTTGGCTAACTCAGGGAGCGTTTCGTCTTTTCTGGCATCCGTAAAAGAAATGTCGACAAAAATTGCCAAGGGTTCGTATTCAAGCAGGTTGTTGATTATCTTGCTATGAAACACGTACGGCATAGGCCAGAGCGTTCCGGTTGCCTGGAGGTCATCGTCCTGCACCCAAACCATGGCGGTATGGCTCTGCCCATATTCGCTACTATGGTCACCGCTGTAAAACCAACGATTCAATGTCTCGCTAGCGCCTACCACACGATAAAAAACACTTTCTGCATAGGATTTTGAGGCGGCATCAAACCCCAGTGGGTCAGCTTTGATAACGAAGAGATAGGCAAGTCCACCGGCAAGTAGCAGTGAAAGAACATTTTCGAACAGCTTGCGCGAGCTGAATTTAGATTTTTCGGTGCGGATCATACCAAGCCAATGCTTCGAAAATTTGTCTTAAGTGGATTATGTTGCAACAGTGTTTTTTCGATAGATTCAGATCAGATAATAGCTATTTTCGAGCATAATCTGCTGCTATTAAGTAAAAACTGCAAGTTCGATTCAGCACACAGAATGTCCGCAATTGCCAATCGGAAGGAAAACATTCATTGCTAAACACAGATTTCTACGCAGGTGCCGTCATACGGCTGGTGACCCTGCAAAAACAAAGAGGGCAAGCGGGCCGTTTGCTTTTCGCCACCGTATCCCTACTTCCTCGCGGCAGGCCACTGCCTCCCCCAATGAAGGGGCTAGATCAGTGCCCCATCGGAAGGACTGGCGAAACTGTATTCTTTCGTCGTGTATTGCTGAATGTTCAAGAAGCAATTGACTGGTATCGCTCACTTGGCTGCGGCGAAGATATATCTCCAAGTCCCTCTGAAAACGAGGAACGCGATAGCAAGTACGATGGGATCAAGATAGAAATCTCAACGCTGACCGATGACCCAAACTGGCCTTACCTCGGCCTGCCGATGGGGGAAGATCTGTTTGCACATCTTTCTGGACGCAGCCATCCGGCCCCCTTCATTGGCGATACTCCTGCCCGCATCCATCGCCGTTTCGGTAGCCAGGAGGGATTTGATCTGATGCTGGCGAATGATAAGGCCGTAGCATTTGTTGCGAGACGGTTGCACATTGATCTTCGGCTTTATCAGGAATATCTGGGAAGCGTTGCCTTGGTCGCCCCCGACCCCATACTCAAGCAGATTGATCACTTCATGATTCCCGCATCGAAAGATAAGGGAGAGCGTATTTTCTATCGTTTCGTCCCTCGTCCAGGAGAATCGCTTGCAGGTCTGAAGCTAACCACATTCGACGAGCAAAATCACCTGCTCACCGACTTCACTACCCGGGACATTCCTGCCGATGGCATTCTGGATATCGACAAAGGTGACTGCACTGGAACATATGGCTATGTGGTGTCTCACTCGGAACATGGCGTACTGGCCTACAGCCCTCCATACCCATTCCTACGACAAATCGGTCTCAATATGAATCTGGTATCAGGTGGAGGTGTCACGGTCAGCGTTCCGACTGGTGAATCGACCAATTCTCCACGCATGGAATACCAAGCGGAGCAACGTTCACCGCTTGCCACACAGAGCCTCATAGGCGATGCGGCGCGCATACCCAATATCAACACCCGCGTCGCCATTGCGGCATCACACCGCGAAAAGCTCGCAAACGCCAAACAGTATGGCCAGCGCTGGGTCCCGGACGGCTCCCGCGAAGAAGCCATGCGCTTTATCCAAGGCGAACTGAGGCGAGCTAGGTCTAAAGTGATGATTGCGGACCCTTACCTTGCCGGATTGCAATTGGGGCAATTCCTGTATGCCGTCAATCCAGAAACCACCTCGGTAACCTTGCTGACCTCTGGCCTTGCATTCAAATCGAAAAAGCAGGAATCCAAACCCTCGAAGACCGATGATTTCAGCCTGCGGCTCACTCAACTGGAAAAGGATGCAAAGGTTACGGCCAAAGCATATGTGCTTCAGTCATCTGTTCTGCACGACCGCTTTCTGGTAATTGATGATGCCGTCTGGTTTCTTGGAAACTCGCTGAACACGCTGGGCGACAAAGCATCCTTGATCGTCAAGCTACCCAACCCGGATGAAGTTATTGAGCAGCTTGAAAACATGCTTAATCAGGCAATTCCCTTTAACGACTATAAGAAGCGCCAAGCCAAAAACCAGGAAGCCGCATCATGAAAGGGTTTGCTCCAGATATCGCCATTGCCCCCAAGGCAGAGCGCCCATTTCCCGCCAAAGAAATTCTTTGGAGCGGCCTGGACAGCTGGCAAAGTCGCTTCCCGAATTCAGCGGAAGCTTGGGGCAGAAAGCAATCAAACAATCCTGTACCCATGCATGCTTTTTGCAAGGCAGTCTCGGAAGCTCAGGAACGTGTCTGGATTGTTGATGATTACTTGTTCAAACTCGACAACGGGAGTATCACAGGGCGAGTCAAACAAATCCTGACGTGGTTCCCCATAGAGCTTTCCGCAAGCGACATTCGCCTTCTGACAAGGCATACCCAAGAAGTGGATGAAAGTGTGCAGGAAGAATTTCGAAAGCGAGCCCATGAAATCAACAACCATCCAGCCAGGCGCGGAAAGCAATGCAGTATCGAAATTAAGCTGCATCTTTCAACTCGAAATTGCAATTTCATCCATGACCGCTTCGCCATTGTGGACGACGAGCTATGGCATTTTGGCGCAACGGTTGGAGGCTTCCACGCATCCATCAGTGCGGCCAGTCGCGGCTGGCGAGCTGGGGACCACGGTGCAATCGAATTCTTTGAGGAAATCTGGAATTTAGGAGGGCGGAAATGAGTGTGCAATGGCCAAGTGAACGCCAAGCCGACAAACGAGATGTTTATGCAGATTCTTCGTTCAAGACTGCGCAGGACCTCCTCAACCTCTTGAATGAATTCCCTCCCGCTCAGCCCAAGGCTTTCGATGACGTCGTGAGCTGGATAGTGGAGCATGATGGCGATCTTTCTGAGTTGGAACAACGTACAGCTCAATTTTCCTACGAGTTCGCACCAGCAATCCCGGTTAGCCATTCCATGCTGATGACACTTGCTTGTGCAGCAGCACTCGCCGTCTCACCTTCGCTGCACACTTGGAACAAAGTCAAGTCATTCAAAGCTAATTCTGTGCCAATTGAACATGGTCTTGCCGAAGCCATGACGGCGTATGCCGGGATGAACTCCTCTGCACGCGATGCTTATACCAAGCTTGCAAGAGAGGTCTTTGCCGCCCTGGACAATTTCACGCTGGAATCTAAATTCTCTCGCATCAACCAAGAACGTTCCGGGGCATGGGTATACTGGAACAAACGACAGGACAAGCTCGAAGAAATATGGTGGGGCTTGCGTGGCTGGTATGGCTTCATGAACTACGAAGAAGAGCTTCCGCTATTCCAAGTGTTCAACAAACTCGAGACGGACGAGTTCATTCGCACAATATCGAGATCAGCCAATCCTTACTTGGTCAGCGCATTGTTATTCGTGGCAGGCATAGGCTCATTCTATCCACGACTCTCGGAATGGAAGCGAATGATTGCCGCTGCTCCCATCGCATTCAAAGGCGATGGAAAGTGGAATGGCTCTGTCTTGATACCTTTACTTCTGGTTGAGGCCCGCAATCAGTTGCTGCTGGTACAACAGAACGCCAGAAATCCAGACCTCACTCCTAATGAGCTTAATGAGATCAAACAGGAAATAACAAGTACTACCGAACTCATCGTTTCCACTTTAGCTGAACGCCAAGATGCCACTGCCATTTTTGCCCGCTGGTCACCTTGGCTGATGCGGCACATCCTGGGGCAGACCGCAAAGGAAATCGATGATGTGAAGTCCTCGGCATTTGTCGATGACACCTTGATCGATGCGATTGGCCGCAAGCTGGGAAATAGCGTGTTGCCCCAAGCATGTCCTGATGACGCGCCCTTATGGGAGGCATGGTGCTACCGCTGCGTACTTGCTTCCTTCGCTTATAACGGACATATTCAAGTGCCAGATTGGACAAGCTTTGGGGATGAGTGGAATCTTTCACCTGAAGACTGGGCGGGCACGAAGGGACACTTATTGCGCGAACGCGCTGGCTTGGTTACTACCCTTAACAAGGAAACTCCGGGGGTTGCTGCGAATTTATTAGCTTACCCAATTACGCAGTCGACCGCCCCAGTGGGGACTTGGATCGACTTATGGAACAATGCAGTCACCTTGCGTGAAATTGTGGAATTCGGGGATGCTGATGAAACCGAGAACGAATACAGTTCACGCTCGGAGGCCGGACGATTGCTACTCCTGCTCTTCCGCATAGGCTTGGCAATCTTCGATCAAGGTGCAGCCCGCAGTTCCAACAACAACTCTCCCGGAGCGATATCTCTTGCCAGCCTGTTTAATGCACTCCATTCCGCAGTTCATGAAATGCGGGAAATCGACAGCACCTTAACTTATGATGAATGGTTCTCGATGGTTCAACATTTGGCGGTCCGGAGAGTGATTTGGGAGAGCCCGTCTGGTAACGAACATGCATCAGGAAAATTCCAGGTGTTCAAGGCGAGCGATGCCCCGACCCTGCCTGACATTCTTGCCGATGCCAAAGGCAACGTGGTCGAACTAGTCGGTATCCTGCAATCCCTCTTGTTCAACAATCCAGATGTCTCAAGGCTGAAAGCCGATCTCGATTCGGCATCATTGGATTTGTCCAACATCGTGCACTTGATCAGGAACCTGAATCAATGTCATCCGCGCAAATACCCTATTGCTGAGGGTCAACTGCAAAAACTGGAGGCGCACTTAGTATCGCACTAATGTATTCGACACGCGTTAGTGCCACAAGCCCCCAGCCCTTGACATTCTGTAGAACGCTTTATCCTGAAAGCATCATCATTCGATACAGGAGAAAAGCATGGATTGGACGCAACTTTTTATCTGCATCACCGGCCTGGCCGGACATCTGTTAATTGCCCGGCAGGATCGGCGGGGTTACTGGTTCTGGATTGCCGGTAACTTCGCCATCATCAAGCTTTCTCTCGGCGACGGACATTACGGTATGGCCGGGCTGTTTATGGTGTATACCTTCATCAGCCTTAAAGCGTTGCGGGATTGGGGCAGGATAACAGCCAACGCCCAAAAAACAGATGAACCGCTATCGCCCGGGCAAAACAAGAAATCCCCGAAACCGCTGATAAACGATCTGATGCGAAGCATTCTTGATGCCCTTTCCCCATCTAGATTCAACCGCTTATGCAGGGGTTATTTGCCATACCAGTAACCCGATACGGGGGCCGAATCCGGCTGATCGGTGATGATCAACTGACAGCTGCACTCAACCCATTTCTGGTAACGATGGAGAAACGACTGGAGGTTAATTCTGATGAGCACTAGCCTGAAAGCAGTGGCTATGAAAAGTTTTCGGCGCGCGCTGCGTTACGGATATTTTGCGCCGCTGACGGCAGCCGGGCTGGCGTTCCGCCGCCCGGGCGGCTACTGGCGCCACTTCAAAGCGCTGTGCCGGCTGTGTTTCTGGCGCGGGGAGAAGTTTGCCCGGCCTTTGTTTTGAATTAGTTGATCTTGGAAAAATAACCGTCAGCGAAATTTCTGATGCGCCAGCTACCACATTTCCGCGAACATGTGTGTATGAAAGCTGCATGAAATATTGCTGCTTTTGACGACTACTGACACGATGTCAGTACCATTCTGACACCAGACATCTGAAATGGATAACAATAACAACGATAAATCAGTTGGTTATCCCATTAATATCAATTTATTTGCGTTACATAACAAATTAATCATGAAAAGAAACCCATCTCGAAAGCCCGGGCGGCTAGCTTTGGGCAACACCCCGATGACCAACGCTGAGCGTCAAGCACGTCACAGGCTGAAATCGCTGATGAAAAAAGAGCTGTTGGAAAGCGTCATCAATAGCGCTGCAAATGAAATTTTTGAAGGGAGAGTCGATTTCGACATGAACGAACGTGAATTGAGAATTGCAAAAAGACAAATCGCTTCAAAAATCCACTGCGCAGCCTTCTCAACACCGATAGATGAAAAACAGCTTTTCATCTATACAGCCTTCATGGCGCGTTTGATCAAGATCGTATAAGAAATCGGTTGATCAAGCTCTAATCTTGTAACACAACCTACCTCCTTGCAGTATAGGCATGAGTATTCCCCCTTTTGCTGGAAATACTGCTTGATTTTATCCAGCTATCGTTGCCCTGTGAGCTTTACTGCTCGGGAAAATATGAATCATTGAACCAGGAAGCACTTATCTGAGCGCCTCCTGCTATCCATTATTCAGGAGCATCTCATATGTCATTTCTGGATGAGTCGGACATCGCCAGGCTGACCGGTATCAAGCGAGGTTCTGCGGGTGAGACCAAAAATGCACTACGCGTTCAACAGCTTCGGCAAATGGGCGTTCCATTTCGCATCAATGCGCGTGGAGAACCAGTGGTTACTTGGGAAGCCATAAACGGCAGCTCCCTATCGCCGGTAAAAACGTCCTGGATGCCAGGGCTTTTCAAAAAGGCTTCCTAGGATAGGCTGAATGGATGGGAAGAAAACCAACCATCAACCTGAATCTGCCAACAGGAATGCGTGCACGTCGGCAACGCAGCGGAAAGGTTTACTACTACTATGATATTGGAGGTAAGCCAAGACGCGAAGTACCACTTGGGGATGATTATTCCCGTGCCGTGAGGAAATGGAGTGAGCTGCATCTGCTGCCAGCCCCGCTACACTCGCTGCTAACTTTCAAGCACGCGGTAGATGCATACCTCCTCTCGCCTCAATTCGACCGGCTAGCCGACCGCACAAGACAGGACTACATTCGCTCCCTGAAATTTGTCCTGGAGTTTTTTAACACACCCCCTGCCCCACTGGATGAAATCCGGGCGGTACATGTCCAGCAATACATGCAATGGCGCAGCCATGCCAAAGTCCGGGCCAATCGGGAGCGCGCGCTCATTTCGGTCATTTTCAACTTCGCGCGCAGCCATGGCATGACAGATGCGGCAAATCCCTGTCAGGGGGTTAAAGGCTTTCCTGAGAAGGGTCGGGATGTCTATATCGAGGATGCCGTTTTCAATGCACTTTATGAATGCGCAGACCGGGCCACCCGAGATGCGATGGATTTGGCATATTTGTGCGGGCAGCGCCCTGGCGACACGCTTAGGATGAGCGAAACTGACATCAAAGGCGGATTTATTGAAGTGGAACAAAGCAAGACCGGGCAGAAACTACGTATTTCCGTTATGGGCGAGCTGAAGTTAGTCATTGAGCGCATTCTGGACACCAAACGGGGCTGCAAGATATGGTGCCGGGCTTTGATCTGCAAAGATAACGGGCGACCGCTCGGGTATTGGTCTTTGCGGGAGAGAATCGAGAAAGCCAGGGACTCCGCAAAACAGAAATATCCTCATCTTGCCGAGGCAATCAAAAACTTCCAATTCCGCGACCTACGTGCTAAAGCCGGAACCGATAAAGAAGATTCCGACGGATTGGGAGCGGCCCAGAAATTACTAGGACATAAAAACCGAAAAACCACCGAAATCTACGTGCGGAAACGCGCCGGAGAAAAAGTCACGCCAACGCGCTGACCCTATTTTTGTAAAATACACTTTACATTTAGTTGCAGCAGGCATAGCATACCTGATCATGGATATCAACGTGATTGGCACTATCATCAAAAATGGCAGAACCGCATGTGGCCTGAGCCAGAATGCCCTAGCCGCAGCCTCGCATATCTCCAGAGTCACCATTTCAAACCTGGAATCAGGCCGCGTTGGCGATATTGGTGCCTTAAAGCTGGCTGAAATTGCCGAGAATATCGGCTTGCCGCTCTTTTCAAGCGGAAAACCAATGGATTGTATGAAATTGACATTGATCAACATCAATACCAGCTATGCAAAAACCATGACTTTTGCAGACTTGGAGAAGTTCATGCTGCATGGAAAGGTGTTACAGGGGTTTGAGGGGCAGATTCTGCATCTCCTGGATGAAACCCCTACGGCGCTTCTTTCTGGATCCATTAAGCAAATTGCAGAAAAGAACAAAATTCCTCCCAAAAAGCTGTGGAAGAATCTGGCCCAGTTGGCGAAAAAAATTCAATCACCAAACCAGTTTTGGAGTGCCGTTGCCTGATACTCGTCTCTCCTTCCCCAGTGGGCCGTGGCAATCACTTCTTGGAAGAGCTTACCGGCTTTTTGACGAGCTTGCAGGGCAAGTCGTCATCCCCCGCTGGAGTTTGGGCGGAGGTACAGTTCTCATGTTCTACTTTGGTCACCGCATCAGCAAAGACATTGATATATTTGTCCCCGACCCGCAATTTCTGGGCCACGTAAATCCTCGCTTGGGAGGTCCGGCTGAAGAAATGACAGATGAATACACCGATTCAGCAACTTTCATAAAACTGTTCTTCCCCGAAGGAGAGATTGATGTCGTTGCAGCAGAACCTTTGACTGCCAACCCTTTTGCAGAACAGGAAGTGCTCAGTCGAAAGATTTTATTGGAATCTCCAGTGGAGATCGTTGCCAAAAAACTCTGGTATCGGGGAGATCGTGCGACACCTCGAGACTTGCTTGATCTGGCTTATGTGATTGACAGGCATTACGAGAGTATCCTGATTAACCGGGATGTGTTCATAAAAAATCTCGATACTTTTCTGGCGCAGTGCACTTCCAGGCGGAGCTTCATGCTCCCGGCATTTGATCAGATTGAAAAACTCGATAACACGTTGGATTACGACGCGTGCCTGGAACGTATAGGCACATTAAGATTGGCACTCAATTCGCCATAAGATTTGCTCCGCAAAAATAAAAACCCCCGCGCCAGCACTAGGGGGCGAATTTTCGATTGCGGAGCAGAAATTGGCCCGCAACCTGCACCAGTATTGAGAGGTTGGCTACGACTGTTAATCCGTGTGTCCCTGGTTCGAGCCCAGGTCGGGGAGCCAGACAAAAAAGCCCTGCAGAAATGCAGGGCTTTTTCTTTAT
>JABLTH010090130.1_pt1 | contig 18548 bp, 15 predicted proteins | sample 7875711 | NCBI WGS metagenome assembly JABLTH01 (sample SAMN14941262, study PRJNA633318) | bioreactor metagenome | isolation source: bioreactor | place: China | collected 2019-03-05 | reverse complement strand
TACGTGATCTGATATGTCGACGCCGGCACGAATTCCTCCGGCAGCGGGCGATCGCCCAGTTCGAGCACCGACCGTTCGATCGTGCGTGCCATCGCATCGAGCGCCAGCGCGTTCGGCGCGAGGCCGAACGGCTCGGCCACCTCGTTCGCGATCGCCTCGAGTGCGATCAGCGTATATGCGATGAACACGCAGATCAGCGGCGTGAAGAATTCCGTCGAATCGACGAGGCCGAACGGCAGCAGCACGCAATACGCATACACGGTGCGATGCAGCAGCACGCTGTACGAGAACGGGATCGGCGTCGACAGGATGCGCTCGCAACCGCCGACCGATTTGCCGAGCTCGTCGAGTTGCGCCTCGAACATCCAGCAGGTCGCGTCGCTGCCGGGCGCGCGGCCCAGCGCGCGGACGATGCTGCCGCGCAGCTCGTCGAGGATCGCCACGGGCTTGAAACACTTGCCCGCGAGCGCGGCGGTGCGTTCCGGGCCGAGGATCCGCTGCAGGTCCTGTGTCGGATCGGTATGACGCAGCTGATGCTTCAGCGCATAGGTGAACGCGATCAGCAGATCGGCAAGCCGGTCGCGCTCGGCGTCGCCGACGCCGTCGGGCAGGTAGCGATTCAGTTGCGACGTCAGCGCGCGCGCCGCGATCAGCAGGTTGCCCCACAGATGCCGCGCCTCCTTGAACCGCTCGAAGCTCGCGTTGTTGCGAAACGCGAGGAAGATCGCGAGCGCCAGCCCGAACAGCGTGAACGGCGCGGTATTGAGGGGAATCTTCTCGCCGAAGATGCGCCCGTTCGTGAAGACCGCAAGCGTGCTGACGATCGCCATGAACACGAGCTGCGGAATGATCGATTGCAGCACGGAGCCGTTCCAGACGAACAGCATCCTGAGCCAGTTTTGTCGTGGTCGGACGATCATGGTGTTTTCTCGACTGCCAGGGAAATACGCGATACGGCACGCCGGCGCCCGATGCGCAGCGGCCCGCGCGTGGCGGGCCGCTGTCGGGTGGATGCCGGGCCGGGCGCCGTGCTGCGCGAGATGATACGCCCGCGCGCGCCGCGCCCGTCACCTCATGCGGCGCTCAGTGATAACCGACGTCGCCCTCGCGCACCTTGCCGCGGAATACGCGGTACTGCATCGCGTTGTACACGAGGATGATCGGCAGCACGATCACGGTGCCGATCAGCGCGAACTTCTGGCTCGAATGGCTCGACGATGCATCCCAGATCGACAGCGACGGGGGCACGATGTTCGGCCAGATGCTGATCACGAGCCCCGTGTAGCCGAGGAACACGAGCGCGAGCGTCAGCAGGAACGGCGTGGCCTCGTGCGCGCGCTTCACCGAGTGGAAGATGCCCCACACGCATGCAACGACGAGGATCGGCACCGGCAGGAACCAGCCCAGGTTGCCGCTGCCGAACCAGCGGTGCGCGACGGCCGGCAGCCCGATCACGGTCCACAGGCTGACCACGCCCATCACGGCGAGCAGCACGCCCGCGAGCGGCTTCATCAGCAGCCGCATCTTGCGCTGCAACTCGCCGTCGACCTTCAGGATCAGCCAGCCGCAGCCGAGCGTCGCATACGTGACGAGCACGCCGATCCCGCACATCAGGCTGAACGGCGACAGCCAGTCGAACGGCCCGCCCGCGAACTGGTTGTTCACGATCTTGATCCCCTGCAGCAGCGAACCGAGCACGATCCCCTGGCAGAACGCCGCGAGCGCGGAGCCGCCGATGAACGCGAGATCCCACATGTGTTGCGTGCGGGTGGCCTTCGCGCGCAGCTCGAACGCCGCGCCGCGAAAGATCAGCCCGACCAGCATCAGGACCAGCGGCAGGTAGTTCGCGGGCAGCAGCGTCGAATAGACGACCGGGAATGCGCCATAGAGCCCCGCGCCGCCGAGCACCAGGAACGTCTCGTTGCCGTCCCACACCGGCGCGACGGTGTCGAGCATCACCTGGCGCTCGGCCTTCGCATCGAAGAACGGAAACAGCAGGCCGATGCCGAGATCGAAGCCGTCCAGCATCACGTAGATGAATACACCGAGGCCGATGATCGCGGCCCACACGACAGGAAGATCGATTTGCATGGCTTACTCCGCTTCGGTCACGTTCAGCGGCGTGGACAGTGCGCTCTTGCGCAGCCCCGGATGCCGGTGCAGCTCGATATACCCGGCCTGGGCAGCCGGCCCGCGCTTCATCAGTTTCATCATGTAGTAGATACCTGTTCCGAATACCAGGAAGTACACGACCACGAAGACCAGCAGCGACACGCCGACCTGCTGAGCGTTGAGCGGGGAGACGGAATCGACGGTGCGCAGCACACCATAGACGGTCCACGGCTGCCGCCCGACCTCGGTCGTGATCCAGCCGGCCAGCAGCGCGACGATGCCGGAAGGCCCCATGCAGACCACGAACCACTGGAACCAGCGCGTTTCATAGAGGCGCCCGCCCTTTCTCAGCAGCAACCCGAGCAACGCGGTGAGCAGCATCAGCATCCCGAGGCCGGCCATGATCCGGAACGTCCAGAAGATGATCGGCGAGTACGGGCGGTCCTGCGGCGGGAATTCCTTCAGCCCGCGAATCTCGCCGTCCCAGCTGTGCGTGAGGATCAGGCTGCCGAGGTGCGGCACCTGGATCGCATAGCGCGTGGTTTCGGCCTGCATGTCGGGCAGCCCGACGAGGTTCAGCGCCGTGCCGCCCTTCTCGGTTTCCCACAGCCCTTCGATCGCCGCGATCTTCGCCGGCTGGTATTCGCGCGTGTTCAGCCCGTGCGCGTCCCCGACGACGATCTGGATCGGCGCAAGCACCAGCAGCATCCACAGCGCCATCGAGAAGCTGCGCTTCACCGGCTCGTCGCGGCGCCCCTTCAGCAGGTGCCACGCACCGCACGCGGCGACGATGAAGCCCGCGACGATGAACGCCGCGATCGTCATGTGCACGAGACGGTAAGGGAACGACGGGTTGAACACGACCTTGAACCAGTCGACCGGCACGACGAGGCCGTTCTCGATCTTGTAGCCCTGCGGCGTCTGCATGAAGCTGTTCGACGCGAGGATCCAGAACGTCGAGATCAGCGTGCCGACCGCGACCATCAGCGTCGCGAAGAAGTGGGCGCGCGGGCTCACGCGCTGCCAGCCGAACAGCATCACGCCGAGGAAGCCGGCTTCGAGGAAGAACGCCGTCAGCACTTCATAGGTGAGCAGCGGGCCCGTGATGTTGCCCGCGACGCGCGAGAAGCCGGCCCAGTTCGTGCCGAATTCATACGCCATCACGACGCCGGAGACCACGCCCATCCCGAAGCCGATCGCGAAGATCTTCGACCAGAACTGGAACATGGATTTGTAGGCGGCGTCGCCGGTGACGAGATAGTGCCATTCCAGCACCGCCAGGAAGCTCGCCATACCGATGCTGATCGCGGGAAACACGATGTGGAACGACACCGTGAATGCGAATTGCAATCGTGCGAGATGGAACGCATCGAAGATTTCCATGACCGTAATTTGCTCGTGTTTGTGAGGACGTCCGCCCGAAGCAGGAAATCGCGCGACGGCTTGCCGAAGACACATGCGAATACAAAACGGTCACCCGCATGGCATCGGAGCGTGAATGACGATATCGCGTTTGCAACGATACTCGCAATCGTTCGAACGTGCGCTGAAACTGTGCTGCTTCCGTTGCCGAAGATGTGTGTACGGAAAACACATTTCGCGCCGGCGGGACGTTCAGCTGTACTGCTTTCCGCACTGCGGCGCTGTACATCGGGCGCACTGTTCATCCCCGTTAACATCCGATGCAACGCCTGCCCGCGGCCACGGCGCGCCTCTCGGCCGCGCCCCGTCCGGCAGCCCCGATTCCCCTGGTCCGGCGCACGCGCCCGACCCGGCCGGCCCGCCGGCCGATCCGCCTGGAGAAACCGCATGGAGTCCTGCATCCGCCGCGACGAACCGACCGGCAGCACCGCGTGTCATGTGACACGTCACCGCGCCGGCGAAGTGCGCGACACCGTCGATCGCGTCGTCGACGAAACGCCGGTTGCACTCGTGGTCAACGGTATTGCACACACGGTCATGATGGCGACCCCGATCGACCTCGACGCGTTCGGCCTCGGCTTCGTGCTCAGCGAAGGCATCGTCGAGCGTGCGTCGGACGTGTTCGACATCGAGAGCGAATGCCGGCCCGGCAGCGCCGAAGTGCGCCTGACCGTGTCGCAGCAGGCGTTCATGGCACTGAAGGCGCACCGACGTGCGCTGGCCGGCCGCACCGGATGCGGTGTCTGCGGGATCGAAAGCATCGCGCAGCTCGACCTGCACCCGCCGCGCATCGCCGCCGCCGGCGCGGCCGCCGGCATCGGCGCCGACGCGATCGCACGCGCCGCGCGCACGCTGCCGGCCCATCAGACGCTGATGCGCGAGACCGGCGGCATCCACGCGGCCGCATGGTGCGACCGGGACGGCGCCGTGCTCGACGTGTTCGAGGACGTCGGCCGCCACAACGCGCTCGACAAGCTGATCGGCCGGCTCGCGCGGCGCCGCGCCGACCTGCACGACGGCTTCGTGTTCCTGTCGAGCCGCGCGAGCTACGAACTGGTGCGCAAGGCCGCGCGGGTCGGCATCCCGATGATCGCGACGATCTCGGCGCCGACGTCGCTCGCGATCGACGTCGCCCGCGAAGCCGGCGTGCGGCTGCTCGGCTTCTGCCGCAACGACGGCTTCGTCGAGTACGTGTCGCCCGACGCCGTTCACCCGGACCAACCGGCGCTTGCGCAAGCACACCCGGACTTCTCCTGATGAAACCACTGACCGATTTCGATACCGCGCAGCAGCATTTCGCGAGCGCGTTCGCGCCGCTCGGGGCCACCCTGTCCGTCCCGGTCGCCGAAGCGGCAGGCCACGTGCTGGCCGCGCCGCTCGCCGCCGTGCTCGACCAGCCGCCGGCCGACCAGAGCGCGATGGACGGCTACGCCGTGCGTCACGCGGATCTCGCACTCGGTGAGCCGCTGCACGTCGCGCAGCGCTGTTATGCGGGCGACATGCCGGCGCCGCTGGCCCCGCGCACGGCCGCGCGCCTCTTCACCGGCAGCCTGATTCCACCCGGCGCGGACACCGTCGTGATGCAGGAGCATGCGCACGAGCAGGACGGCCGGGTCGCGTTCGACGCGCCGCAGCGCAGCGGTTCGCACATCCGCCGCCGGGGCGAGGAAGTGCGCGCCGGTGACCTCCTCGTGCCAGCCGGCGTGCGCATGAGTGCGATGCATGTCGGCGTGGCCGCCGCGCAAGGGTTCGCGCGTATCGACGTGCGTCCGGCGCTGCGCGTCGGCATCCTGACGACCGGCGACGAACTCGTCGCGTGCGGCGAGCCGCGTGCGCCGCAACAGATTTACAACAGCAATGCGCCGATGCTCGGCGCGCTGGTCTCGGGCACCGGCGCCGAAGTCGCGATGAGCGTGCATGCCGCCGATACCGCATCCGCCGTCGATCGCGCGCTACGCGATCTGCACGCGGGCTGCGACCTGGTGATCTGCGTCGGCGGCGCGTCGGTCGGCGACAAGGATCTGCTGCGCCCCACGCTCGACGCGCTCGGCGCATCGTTCATCGTCGCCGGCGTGCGCATGAAGCCCGGCAAGCCGGTTGCACTCGCGCGGCTCGACACGCGGCCGGTGGTGCTGCTGCCCGGCAACCCCGGCGCGGCGATGACCGCGTTCGCGCTGTTCGTCGCGCCGCTGATCCGCCGCCTGCAGGGGCGCGCCGCACGCCTGCCGACCGTGCCGTCGCTGCCGATCGACGGAGACTTCGAACCGGACGCGCAGCGCGAGCGCTTCGTGCGCGTGCACTGCACGGTCGGCCTCGACGGCATGCCCGTCCTCGATACGCTGCGCCAGCAAGGCGCCGGCACGCTGCAGTCGCTCGTGCAGGCGAGCGGGCTGGCCCGGCTGCCCGCCGGGCGACGCATCGCGAACGGCGACGCGGTACCGTATTACGAATTCGCGCCGTGGCTCGCATGAGCGCGACGCCCGACTCGCGCCCGCTGCCGCGCATGCATCGCGCGTCCCGCGCCGCGAACTGTATTCCTGCAATTCGGGCGCGATTGTGTCCCTGCCGGAAAAACCCGGCGGACTATCCTCACGATGAGGCTCGTCACGCGCCGTGCGCCGCCATTTCGGCATGCGCACGGCCGACCGGCGCCGCCCCTTCGCTTACTTCATGCAGGCCGACGAACCGATCGTGAATGCCATCGTTTCCGCCGCGCCGGCCGCCGCCGCAGCTTCCGGCGGCGCATCGCCCGGCGCCTTCCCCCGCCCGACCGACACGCTCGGCCGCCCGCTGCGCGACCTGCGCCTGTCCGTCATCGACCAGTGCAATTTCCGCTGCGGCTACTGCATGCCGCGCGAGAGCTTCGGCGCCGACTATGCGTTCATGCCGTCGTCCGAGCGGTTGTCGTTCACGCAACTGGAAAAGATCGCCCGCGCGTTCACGTCGCTCGGCGTCGAAAAAATCCGCATCACGGGCGGCGAGCCGCTGCTGCGCCGTAACCTCGAAGCGCTGATCGAACGCCTCGCCGCGCTGACGACCGTCGACGGCAAGCCCGTCGAAATCGCGCTGACGACCAACGGCTCGCTGCTGGCCGCGAAGGCGCGTTCGCTGCGCGACGCGGGCCTGTCGCGCGTGACGGTCAGCCTCGATGCGCTCGACGACGCGATGTTCCGCCGGATGAGCGACGCCGACGTGCCCGTGTCGCGCGTGCTGGCCGGCATCGAGGCCGCGCAGGCGGCCGGGCTCGCGCCGGTCAAGGTCAACGCGGTGATCGAGCGCGGTGTGAACGACGGCCAGATCCTGCCGCTCGTGCGGCACTTCCGGCATACCGGCGTGGCCGTGCGTTTCATCGAATACATGGATGTCGGCGGCGCGAGCTTCTGGTCGGGCGACAAGGTCGTGCCGGCCGCGCGGATGCGCGCGCTGATCGATGCGCACTATCCGCTCGTGCTCGTCGGCGAACCGGCGCACGATGCGACCGCGATCCGTTGCGCGCACATCGACGGTGCAGGCGAGGTCGGCTTCATCGCGAGCGTGTCGCATCCGTTCTGCGGCACCTGTTCGCGCGCGCGCGTGTCGGCCGACGGCACACTCTATACGTGCCTGTTCGCGACGCAAGGCACCGACCTGCGGCCGTGGCTCGACGAAGCGGCGTCGAGCGCCGACCTCGCCGCCGCCGTGCGCGATCGCTGGACGCACCGCGACGATCGTTATTCCGAGCGCCGGGCCGCGCGGCCGGCCCGCGTGCCGGGCAAGACCTATCCGACCGTGCGCATGTCGCTCGTTGGCGGCTGAGGGCCGCCGCGCGACACTGCACGCGCCGCCAAATGGAGAACCAGTCATGACGACCTTCACCGAATCCCCTGCCGGGCTGCCGGACGATCCGTTGCGTGCCGGCGGCCACCCGCCTCCCGTCGATACGGCCGACCCGCACCACGAACCGCCGCCCGCGATTACCGCCGGCTTCGAAGTGCGCGTGCAGTACGCACCGATCGACGCTGGCGCGGAGCTTGCGCCGATCGTTCGCAATCCGAATGTCGGTGCGGTCGTGAATTTTCTCGGGGTCGTGCGTAACGAAGGTGATGTCGACGATGTCGTCGCGCTCGAGGTCGAGCACTACCCGACGATGACCGAGCAGGCCCTGTGGAGCATCGTCGAGGAAGCCAGCGCGCGCTGGCAGCTCGAAGCGGTCAAGATCGTGCATCGCGTCGGGCGCATCCCGCTCGGCCAGGCCGTCGTGCTGGTCGTGGTGGCCGCCGCGCATCGCGCGTGTGCGTTCGATGCGTGCGAATTCCTGATGGACTTCCTGAAGACCCACGCGCCGTTCTGGAAGAAAGAGATCCGGCACGATGGCGAATCCGGCTGGGTCGAAGCGAAGGCGCACGACGAACAGGCGATGCGGCGCTGGGGCTGAGCCGGTCCGCCGCGCGCTTTCCGATTCCGCCGACTCCATACAAGACATCGCAATGAAACTGACGATCAAATACTTCGCAAGCATTCGCGAACAACTCGAGCGCGACGAGGAAACCGTCGAGGTCGACGCACGCGAACTCACCGTCGACGCGCTGCGCAGCACGCTGGCCGCGCGCGACGCACGCAGCGCGGACGCGCTGCGGATGGACCGGCCCGTGCGCGCGGCCGTCAACCTCGAGATGGTGACGGGTGAATTCGTCGTGCGGGAGGACAGCGAGGTCGCGTTTTTCCCGCCGGTGACGGGCGGGTGACGTCGCGACGGGCGGGATCACTCCGGTGCCGGATACGGGCCGGCGCGCGGCGGCTGCTTGCCCTTCACGATACCGATCCCGGGTTCTGTCAGCCCGATGCGTACGCGCACATGCCGTCCGGTTCCGCAGGCAACACGCATCATCGCAATCGGCCCCGACCAGGACAGGCCCGTCGCTGGCAATGTTTCACGAACGGGGTTCGGCCCAACGAAATTCGGACGGCGACATGCTCTCCCAGCGGATGAGTGCACGGCGGAAATTCTCGAGACTGTCGTAGCCGAGCAGGAATGCAATTTCCTGCAGGCCGAGCTTGCCCGCCTTCACGCGCTCAACCGCCAGCGCGTGGCGCATGCTTTCGAGGATCTCTCGATACGACGTTCCGTCGTCGGCCAATCGCCGGTCGTCGCGCTGATTCCGCCGCTTTGGCACCGGCTGATGACTCCCAAGGGACTTGCATGGGATCGCATCCATGCGACGGAGCCGGAACGACGCCAATGCACGTAGCGGTATGACGGGGTTCGTGGCCGCGACGTGATTCAAGCTTCGCGCGGGCACGACCATCACGGCGCAGCGGATATTGCCAGCACCGTTGTCGGTCCGGGCCAAGCTCACATGCGATCCCTCGCGGAATCACTTCATGCAACGGAAGAGAACAGCTTACGCCCCTGACTCCGAGAGGCCGGACTTTGAAATGCGTATTCATCGGCATCGCGGGGAACGAGATTTTTCCCTGCGCTCTAACGTGAGCGAAATTTCCAGGAGATCACTTGCGAGTACTTGTGCCTGTTTCGCTTGCTCCGCGTGGCGCTTGAGGTCTTCCAACGGCGAACCCAACTGATCCTCCGTTCCACCCATGAAAATCAGAACCGCAGCGTTGGCGTGGGCGCGGGCACGCGCGGCGTGGAACTGCGCTTTCCGGACACGTGAGCCGATCAGGTCTATGTGAGCGCGAGTGCTCGGAAAATGCGCGGTCGGCAGCCTCGAGTGCCGAACTTCGAGACTTTCGAGTTCGGAGACACTCGCTTCCGCTCTGACGGCAGAAATGGTAGCGGCGAGGACCACATCGGCCCCGCTCGGATCCTCGACAAGAACGCTCGACGATTGACGGCCGATTGGCTTGCGATTCGCCGCTGGAATGCAACTCGAAACCCGAGCACGAATGCGTCCCGACGCAACGCGAATTCGGTCGAGCAACAAGGATATGGACATGGCAGGGCATACGCCTATGCATGAACCGGACCGGCACTCAGCGGCCAACGACCGTATTCGGGATGATGCGTGACGACGGACGATGGCATGGCAAGTCAACTCAGTGCATCGGCTGCCGATGATGCCGCCGGCTCCGCGATCCGATTCGACCGGTGGATCAGAAACTGCTCCCTTGCTCGGCCAGCGATCCACCGAGGCTCTCGTCCCCGCCCGCTCCATAAGGCACCGGACTCCGGATCACGATACTTTACCGTGGCCGGGCCGCGACGCTTGCCGCGACGCAGCTTGAGCTTGCGCTCAGAGAACAGGTCCTCCGGCATCAGATCGAATTCCTCGATCAATTTTTGTATTTCCTTGACCGCACTCGCCAATTCCTGAGTGCGAGCAAGCTCAGCCTGCTTTTGAAGTTCCTGAATCTGCTCTTTCAAATCACGGTAGCTTTGCATATCGTATTCTCGAAGAGAAGAGAGCCAGGCACTCGCCTTGGTTCTCGGATGTTGCGATCATTAAATATAGGTATGCGAATTATATGAATCAGACGCACCACACCCGTATGGCATCAAAAGCGCGATCGAGAGCGGGATCGCAAACCGCCTGCGCCGAGATCTCGCGAGTCGCCGAACACAGGCAGGGCCGGCGACAGATTACCGGCTCAGTGCCCTGGTGTTCGATCCCCGCTGGGGACGACGACCGCATTGGGTGATTCTGGCAGAGGCAGTCGCTGGCGCGCTTGCGCGGCGCGCCTCGTTCACGGTCGACTCCGCATCTGCCAGAGCGGATCTGGTCATCCGGGACGCCATCGACGTTCAGCGCGCTTCATTGATTTCCCTTCAGCTTCAGCCACACCTTGTTACGCAGTTGAATCGCTGCAGGTGAACACATCTTGTAAGGCTTGAGTCGATCCTTATACTGCTCCGGCGTCTTGATCGCAGGATTGTCATGCAGTGCAGGATCGATGTAGCGCTCCGATCCGGTAATCTCGTTGCTGTACCGTAGCGCGTTCGTCACCAGCGCGATGTTCTCGGGTCGCATCATCCAGTCGATGAACTTGTAGGCCGAGTCGACATTTCGCGCTTTTGCCGGAATAAGCAGGCTGTCCATGAACAGTCGGACGCCCTCTTTCGGATACACGAACCGGATAGTCGGCAAGCGATCCTGTGCTCGCGCAGCCGCACCGTTCCAGACGTGCTGAACGATGATTTGCCTGGACGCGAGACGATCGACCGTTCCATCGTTGCTATAGGTCTTCACGAATGGCTTCTGCTTCTGCAGCACGTCGAGGACGCGTTTCGCATCGTCGGGGCGCTCGGTGCATTCATCCTGTCCCAGATACCAGCTCGCTGCCATGTACAGTTCCTCCTCGACGTCCAGATCGCCGACCTCGCCGCGAAGTGCAACGGGGGGCTCGAAGAACGACTTCCAGCTATCGTCGAGGCGTCCGCCCGGCACACGCGCGCTGTCGTAAGCAAACCCGGTCAGGACGACCGTGAAGGGCATCGCGTAGTCCCGCTGGGGATCGAACGACGGATGACGGTACTCGGGCTTGATGTTTGCGACATTCGGCAACTTGCGCTTGTCGAGCTTGAGCAGAAGGCCGGACTTCACGAGCACCGGAACGTAGTAGTCTCCGGCGACCACAACGTCGTACCCCCCTCCTCCTGCCTGCAGTTTCTGGGTCAGCGCTGCATCGCTCGCGTAGGTGTCGAGTGTCGTCTCGATGCCGGTATCAGCCTGGAATTTCTTGAGCAAATTGACAGGCAGGATGTTCGGCCAGCTTCCGATATGCAGCTCGGCGGCCTGGGTCGTGACAGCGGCAAGAAGCAACATCGCACCGATTGTTTTTTTCATGCTGTTCCTATTGCGTGGAGATTGGCGTGGTGTATCTCGGACTGCTCGGCTCGGGATCTTCTTTTACCTCGAGCACCGATGATCCAGACTACCGTCAGTTGTATTGTCGAGAGGCCGATGACGACGGTTGACACGGCGCTGACCTTGGGTGTGATTCCGATCTTCAATGCACCGAAGATATACATCGGCAATGTGGTCATGCCGGCGCCGGCGAGAAAGTAGCTGGTGACGTAATCATTCATCGACGCGACGAATGACAGCAAAGCCCCTGCGATGATGCCGGGTAGCGCCAAAGGCGCGGTAATTTGCCGAAATGCAGCCCATGGCGTGGCCGACAGGTCCGCAGCCGCCTCGAGCAGCGTGCGATCGATCGTCTTGAGTCTGGCTCTGATCGGCAGATAGGCAAGCGGCACACTGAACACCACATGAGCAAACAGAACGGCGCCGAATCCAAGCTCTGACTCGAACATCGAGAACAGCATCATGGTCGCGATCGCCAGCACGATTTCAGGTATCGCGAGCGGAAGCGCAATGACGAGTCCGACCGAATCGAAACCACGCCGGTCACTTCTCGACCACCAGGCGACCGCCGCGCTCGTCGCGAGCGTGGTGGAGAGCACCGTCGACGCCAGCGCCAGCAACAGCGAATTCTTCGCGGCACGGACCAGTGTCGGATCGGACCAGGCTTCAACGTAGCCTCGAATGCCAAATCCGTCCCATATGAGGGCCGACGGGCCGACGTTGAAGCTCATCGCCATCACGGTCAGCATCGGCAGATAGAGGAACACCAGCACCGCGCACGCGATCGTTGCGGTCAGCGGAAACCGGCGCAGTTCAGGCGAAATCATGAATGCGCTCCTGCCGCTGGAACAGCGAACCGAGTCGAGACGCGAGCATCGCCAGAAGCACCGCGGCGAGCAACGCGAACGACATCGCGGCGCCCAAAGGCCAGTCCCGTCCGCCGGCAAACTGGAAGTCGATCAGATTGCCGATCATGAAAGCGTGGTTACCGCCGAGCAGACCCGGGATCGTATAGGAACCCAGCGCCGGAACGAAGACGAGCCCGATTCCTGCCATGATGCCCGGACGACAACACGGTACGACGACATGGACCAGTACCGCCGGCTTGTGTGCCCCCAGATCGTAGGCCGCTTCGGCCAACCGCCAGTCGAAGTCATCAAGCGCAGCGAAGATCGGCAGGACCATGAACGGCGTGAACGCATAGACGAGACCGATCAGCGTCGCAAGATCGGTGTAGAGCAATCCGAGCGGGCCATGCATGAGGCCGGCTCGGGACAACATCTGATTCAAGAGGCCGTCGTCCGCAATGACGATGATCAAGCCGTACATCTGGACGACGACGCAGGTCCAAAACGGGATCGTGATCAGGATCAGCAACGCGGCCTTCCACTTCAGGGAGCGCGTCGCCATGAACAGCGCCGTCGGGAACCCGATCAGCAGACATCCCGCGGTGGTCAGTACGGCCATGGTCATCGACCTGATGAAAATGGCGAGATAACCCTGCTGAAGGACGCGCCCCCCATCCCAGTCCCGATCGAAGACAATCCGCTCGTATGCGCCGGCAGTGAAGTCGCCCCACGAGACGCCGCCGAAGTCGCGCGGTGCACTGAGCGAGACCACTGCCAGAACGATCATCGGAAGGACAACGCCCGCGATCATGACGAGCGCCGTCGGGCTGGCCATTGGCCGCCATGATTTCAGCAGATTGAGTATTCGGACTCGGCGCACTGCCAACTACCTCAAATCATTCAGTTCGATTGGCAAGAAGCGTACCAAATCGATGGCATCATTTATAGTCGGCATGTGTGCCGATCACGCCAATGTGTTATCCCTGTGTGCCATTTCCATTATAAATTTGAGGAAATGTATTTTATTGCGGATTATTGCATATATAGAAATTCCCGCGCTCGAGTCTTACTGAGGGCGTCATCCATAATTTTCTGGGCTAACCGAATATTTCGTCTAAATGTTAGGTCACGGTGCACAGCGCCATGCGCCGACGCCAAACCGGTAATTCACGGGGTGTGCGACGACGTCGCCGGCAGAATCGCTTGACTCCAGCCTCCGGAGCGAACGCGTGGATGCCACGGTTTCCATGCAGCCCCAACTGCTCCATAGCGAACAACAAGCGACGCACTTCAACTGGATCAATAACACTCACAATAATTCTGTTGACGGATGTTCGTTATAGTGCTCCGTTGACCAGCACGGCTATCTGACACCCTCGATCACGTTCGTTGGAGAATTTGCAAAAATCGTGAGATAGTTATCCGAGTTTCGCCACGTAAATTTCACATAACGAGAAGAGAGACGGTAAAAACATGGCCACTGCTGAGCAGCTAGAATACCGACCGATGACTGAGCGCGACGTCGGCGCTTTTTATGATGTGCGATTCTCCGTGAGCGAGAATAGAATCCATCCCCACCAGGTTCATCTTCTGAACCGCAACCTCCTGATCGAGAAAATCAGGCAGGGCGGTGGCTGGATCTGTGAATGTGGCGACGAGGTCGCCGGGGTCTGCCTGCCGGTCATCACCGAGACGCCGTTCATCTCGGCCTTGTTTGTGGCACCGCGGTTCCATGGTGTCGGCATCGGCCGCGAGCTGCTTGCCCGTGCGCTTGCATGGCTGAAAGACAAGGGAGTGAATCATGTCACCCTTGTGACCGATCCAGGCTCGCGGGCCGATGGCTTTTACCAGCGTCTTGGGTGGAAGCGCGGCGAATTGGACGAGTACGGGTGTCAGGTCGTATTTACAAAGTTGCTTGTGGACTAGAATCCAAGGAGTCGAATGAAGCCGGTAGCCGACGCGATTCGCCGCACTGCTGCGCAATGTCCAGCGCCACTGCACACCATCTTCATCACGCTCGATTTGATGAAGCGCATGGGTGTTCCGGTCGACGTCCTGCTGAAAGGCACCGGCATTTCTCCTGCAGACATCGAGCGACCCGGTGCAATGGTGACGCATGCACAGGAAATGGTCCTGTTTGCGAATGCGCTGGAAGCGACCGGCAACAGCGCAATCGGACTGCATATCGGATATGCGATCCCGGTGACGTCGTACGGCCTGCGCGGCCACGCAATGCTGGTGAGCCCAACGTTGGGCGACGCGCTGCGCATGGGCTTCGAGCACCCGTTGCTCGGGATCAGTTATTTCAGAATTCGGATAACCACAATAGGCGAGACCGCGAGGATTATAGTCGGCGGCTATACCTATCGTACCGACCTGCTTGTCGTAAATACCGACATGGTATTTACCGCTTTACGTCGACAGATACGCGATTTGATCGGACACAATCCCGTTTTTTCCAGAATAGGGTTTGTTTTTCCCGAGCCGCCACACGCGAGTTCTTACGCCGAATATTTTGACTGCCCCATCGAATTCGAGGCCGACGAAAATTACCTCGAATTCAGCTCATCGGTGCTGGAGATTGCCCTTCCGCTCGCCCATCCGATCGAATTCGAAGTCGCAAGGAAAGCATGCGCCAAGCGTGAATTTGAACTGGCGCACTGGGTTCCGTCCGACCTCATCGGGCGGCTGCTCGCTCTTATGTATGACGACCCTACGTGCCAGGATATCGCGGAACAATCCAGAAAGCTTGGAATGTCAATGCGGAGTTTGCAGCGGAAGCTTCAGGAAATGGGGACATCGTTTAGCGACCTGTATGATATTGTCCGACAAGATCTGACGTCGCGCTATCTTGCGGAAAAAGAATACACAATCAAGGAGATAGCAGCCAGATTGGGGTATAAGAATTCCTCCGCATTCAGTCGGGCAATGAAACGATGGTCAAGATTGTCACCTGAATGATCGCGACATTTCCGACGAGGCGCCCGTCACGGGGGCCGTCTTCCTGCTTCTATCAAACATCGGGTTTCTCACCGAGTTCTGACCTCGGCCCTTACGCCGCGACATAGAGGGCATTCGTCGGCGGATTTCCTGGCGTGCTCCGATGAAACGGACAAGCTATCCGAATACCCGCGCCCATACCGCCCGAAGGCGTCGCGCGCGGTCTTCGAGGAGATAGGAGGCCGCCAGCGTCAGGAGACCTGAAATTGCGCCCGTCACGATGTGCTCGAGATAGGGGATGCGGTAGTGGCTCGTGTGCGAATAGGCGTCGCCCAACGTCGTCAGGCAGCCGACGATCAGCGCATTGCCGTATCGATGCGCATAGAGTTTCGCCACGGGTGTGAACGTCAAAAGGACGGCCAGGAGTCCGGTAAGCAGACCTGTATGAAATGCGATAGTCCAGTGGGCAACGCTCATGATGTTGCCCCAGCTCCCCGGCATGCAGGTCATGCACGCACTGGTCGGCTGCCAGAAGCGCTGGATAAACAGTCTGACGCGGTGCTTCCACTCGGTTGACATGATGCATTCCCGTCGATGCCGTTGTCATGGCCAACGCCGCCACACGTATCGTTGAAGCAGTTTCCACACCCTTCAACGAGCTTGCTGCCCCCGTCGTGGACGGGCCGGCCGTAGGCCAGAGAGGCAGAACAATAACCCGGACATGGGGGGAATACTACTCCACGACCGGAGGGCCGCTGCTTCGACCGAGGCCGGCATTCGACGCTCGCGTCTGTCGGTGCGATCCTGTCCATGACGGGCATCGGGCATCGGGCGTCAGGCTTTCGCGCGAAGTCGCCGTCCGGCGTCAACGGTAAATTCAGCCGGTCCATGCGACAGCGCGATGGAATCGTTCAGCCGGTGTATCGACGTTTGATGCCCTGCCTGGCCGGCGAACGTCCCCGTCATATAGAATGATGCGCTTTGCCCGTACGCCCATGTGGTTCAAGAATCTTCAGCTTCATCGTCTTCCGGCCCCCTGGGCCGTGACCCCCGACCAGATGGAAGCCTGGCTGGCGCCCTATGCGTTTCAGCCGTGCAACAGCATCGAGATGCAGCGCTTCGGATGGGCGTCGCCGCGTGACGACGGCGCGCTTGTGTATTCGAACAACCGGCAGATGCTGCTGGTGTTTCGTTCGGAAAAGAAGCTGCTCCCGGCATCGGTCATCAATCAGGTGACCAAGGCCCGGGCGCTCGAGGTCGAGGAGCAACAGGGCTTCAAGGTCGGACGAAAGCAGCTGCGCGAACTCAAGGAGCAGGTCACCGACGAACTGCTGCCGCGCGCGTTCAGCATTCGCCGCGATACTCGCGTGTGGATCGATACGGTGAACGGCTGGCTCGTCATCGATGCGGCTTCACAGGCGCTCGCCGACGAGATCCGCGGCCTGCTCGTCAAATCGATCGACCAGTTGCCGCTCGCCGGCGTTCAAGTGGCGCATTCGCCGGTTGCCGCGATGACGGAGTGGCTGCTGTCCGGCGAGGCGCCGGGCGGATTCACCGTGGACCAGGACGCCGAGTTGCGTTCGAGCGGCGAAGGCGGCGCCACGGTGCGATACGTCGGCCACGCACTGGAAGCGAGCGACATGCGCCGGCACATCGAGGCCGGCAAGCAATGCATGCGCCTCGCGATGACCTGGAACGACCGGATCTCGTTCGTGCTGACGCCGTCGCTGACGATCAAGCGCGTGACGCCGCTCGACGTGATCAAGGAGGCGGCGGATCCCACCGCGCAGAACGACGACGAACGCTTCGATTCGGACGTCACGCTGATGACGGGTGAATTGGCGCGGATGCTCGCCGATCTCGTCGACAGCCTCGGGGGTGAGCAGCAGCACGACTCGATTCAAAAGGCCGCCGCCTGAACGCCGTCGGTTGTCGCGGATCATGGCTCGGTGACGACGAGGCTTCGCGCTGACGCGATGTTTCGAGGAGACCTGTCGCCGCGCCGGCGACGGGTCGCACCTCAATGACGATCGTCGGGATCAGTCGTCAACGACGACCGTTTCCGGTTCGACTTCCGACATTCATCAAGATACCGAAGCAACATCTATCGCCGGCTTGCGACAAGAGTCGCTGACGCGAGCTCTCCTCGATTCGCGAGCAGATTCGGCAACAGACAGGACGGGCAAAGCGAGGCAGCGCTCGACGCGAAGCGGTGTGACAAAGGCCGTGGCCCAATGCTTCTTCCAGCGAGTGCTCCGCACCGAACAAGATCGTCACCTATCCGGAGCTCGCACGAGTGAGCATGTTTTCGTCAGAACGGCTGCGCGCATGAGCAGCCGCGCCGAGAACAGTCATCAGCCCAAGCACGAACTCAAGCGACGCACGCGCGGCTTTCGACTGCCGGAGCGGACGCAGGCATTCCTGCCGTGCTTCGCTCCGATTCGCCAACACATCGCGTTCAGTCGTCATTTGCTGCGGGCTTCACGCCACCGCAAGCAACTTCGCGACGCGACTCGAAGCCCGGCGCCCTTTCACCGGTATTACCCCGAATCCGTACGGCGACGCCTGCATGGCAGCTTCAACAGTGTGGTGTTGTCCTGCCAACGCCAACGTGGCAAAGCTCATCGCACTCCCCCCGCCAAACCAAAAACAAAGCCGGCCCCAAGCCGGCTTCGTCATGCCCCCTCGAGCAACAACACGCCCCCGTCACTTCATGCAAGCCGAGGCGAGCTTCCCCACCGCAATCACCGCCTGCTCGATCTCCGGCGACCACGGACTGCTGTAGTTCAGCCGGATGAAGTTCCGGTAGTTGTCCGTGATCGAGAACATGTAGCCGGGCCCGATCGTGATGCCCTGCTCCAACGCGAGCTGGTACAGCCGCATCGCGTCGACCTGCGCGGGCAACTCGACCCACAGCACGTACCCCCCCGCCGGGCTCGAGATGCGCGTGCCCTCCGGGAAAAACCGCGACACCATCGCCCGCATCAGGTTCGCCTGCTGCGCATACGCCTTGCGCAAGCGCCGCAGGTGATGCTCGTAACCGTCGCGTTCGAGAAACTCCGCGATCGCGAGCTGCGGCAACGACGGCGTCGCAAGCGTGTTCAGGAATTTCAGCTTCTCGACCTGATCGCGATAACGGCCGGGCAGCGCCCAGCCGATCCGGTACGCGGCCGTCAGGCTCTTCGAGAACGACGAGCAATGCAGCACGATCCCGTTGCGGTCATACGACTTCAACGAACTCGGATGCGCATCGCCGAAATACAGTTCGTTATACACACCGTTCTCGATCAACGGCATTCCGGCCTTCGTCGCGAACTCGACCAGTTCGCGCTTGCGTTCGTCGGGCATCTGGAAGCCGAGCGGGTTCTGGAAGTTCGGCATCACCATGCATGCGGCGATCGGCTGCGACTTCGCGATCGCGGCC
>JABLTH010000400.1_pt1 | contig 18549 bp, 16 predicted proteins | sample 7875711 | NCBI WGS metagenome assembly JABLTH01 (sample SAMN14941262, study PRJNA633318) | bioreactor metagenome | isolation source: bioreactor | place: China | collected 2019-03-05 | reverse complement strand
GAGCGAGACGCCGGCGTCCGATCGCTCGGCGAGCAGGTCGTCGGGCGGGCCGTCGCGATGACCGCCCTTCACGAGCGCGGCGGCCGCGCCGAAGTCCATGACCAGCGCCCGCGCCGCCGCCTCGATGCCCGCCGCGGTCGAGACGTCCTGCCCCGTCATGCGCTCGGCTTCCGGCAGGTTGGGCGTCACGAGCGACGCGCGTGCGACGAGACGTTCGAGCGTCGGCCATGCGCGGCGCTCGAGCAGGATCGTTCCGTCGCTCGCCGCGAGGACCGGGTCGATCACGAGCGCGGGCGGCCGTTCGCGGCGCACGAGCTCGGTGAGCCCGAGCTCGACCATGCGGGCCACGTCGTCGGTCGCGAGCATGCCGAGCTTCACGGCGTGCGGAGCGACGTCGCGGACGAGCGCGCGGATCTGCTCGAGGACGACGTTCGGGAAGACCGGAAGGACGCGGTGGACCTTCGCCGTGTCCTGCACGGTGAGCGCGGTCACGACCGCCGCGCCGTGGACCCCGAGCGAGCGGAAGATCTGGAGGTCCTGCTGGAGGCCCGCCCCTCCCGTCGGGTCGGAGCCTGCGATCGTGAGCGCGATTCGCACGCGCGCGATGGTAAGATCGCGTGTCGCGCGCCGCACCGGGACGAGAAGCCCGCCGCGGCGCGAGCCGGATCGACCGGGACGGCCGAGGGCCGCAGAGGGGGAGCGGGATGCGATCGTGGGCGATGCGCGCGGGATGCGCGGTGCTGATGGCGCTCGCGCTGGGCGGCCCCGGCGCGTCCGGCGCAGCGGGCGAGGAGAAGGGGGCGGATACCTGGTCCGCCGAGACCGTCCAGCACGGAGACGCGGGTCTCCGCGTCATGTACCTGTGGTCGAAGGGCCGGAAGTTCCGCGCCGAGACCATCGTCGGCGGGACCGTCCTGCTCACGATCGTGAATGGCGACACGTACTACAACCTCATGCCATCGCGGGGGACGGGCATCGCGATCCAGCGCTCGGCGAAGGCGATGGCCGAAGATCCGAAGGGCGGCCGCCCCTTCGGCCGCGACGTCGAGAAGATCCTCGCGCGCGGAGCGGAGAAGGCCGGCAGCGAGCGGCTCATGGGCCGCGAGGTGACGATCTACCGCCTCAACACCGGGAGCACGCGCGAAGAGGTGTGGGCGACCGATGACGCCGAGAAGCTCCCGATCAAGCTCGTCTACACGGACCGCGAGAAGGGGCAGTCTGCCGAGACGATGCTCAACTGGTCGCGCGGCCTTCCGCTCGCCGACGCCTTCTTCGAACCCGATCCCCGGCTCTCGATCGAGAAGATGACGTACGACGAGTTTCTCGCGCGCGTCAAGGACGGCAAGATCACGAGCTTCCCGCCGCTCTTCTCGGACCTGCTGACCGGCCGGCCGCAGTAGCTCAGCTCACCCACTCGATGTTCGCGTCGGCGATCGCGGGCGCCTCGCTCGCGAGCACGGCGAGCTTTCGCGCGACCCGGCCCGCGATCTCGCGGAACGCGCGCGCCGCATCGCAGTCGGGCTCGCACGCGACGATGGGCTTGCCCGCGTCGCCTCCTTCGACGACGCGCGGATCGATCGGCACCTCGCCGAGGAACTCGACGCCGAGCTCCTTCGCGGTCCGCTCGCCGCCGCCGCGGCCGAAGATGTAGTAGCGGCGGTCCGGAAGGTCCGGCGGCGTGAAGTACGACATGTTCTCGACGATGCCGAGCACGGGAACGCTCACCTTCTCGAACATCTTGAGGCCCTTGCGCGCGTCGATCAGCGAGAGGTCGTTCGCCGTCGTGACGATCACCGCGCCCGAGATCGGCGCCATCTGCGTGAGCGTGAGCGCGGCGTCGCCCGTTCCGGGGGGCAGGTCGATCACCAGATAGTCGAGCGCGCCCCAGTCGACGTCCTTCAGGAACTGCGAGATGAGGCCGTGCACCATCGGCCCGCGCCAGATCACCGGAGAGTCGTCGGTCACGAAGAAGCCCATCGACATGATCTTCATGCCGTACGCCTCGTTCGGGAAGATCCGGCGCTCGGCTGCGCGCGGGCGCGCCGAGATGCCGAGCAGGAGCTGGAGCGACGGGCCGTAGACGTCGGCGTCGAGGATGCCGACGCTCGCGCCCGTCTCGCGCAGCGCGAGCGCGAGGTTGACGGCCGTCGTGCTCTTGCCGACGCCGCCCTTTCCCGACGCCACCGCGATCACGTTGCGAACGCCGGGCAGGATCTCGGCCTGCGGCGTCGCGGGCGCGGCCGCGCGGCCGCGAACGTTCGCCGTCATCGTGACCTCGACGGCCTCGACGCCCGGGAGCGCCGAAACGCGCTCCCGCGCCGCCTTCTCGAACTCGCTCTTCACCGGGCACGCCGGCGTCGTGAGCTCGATCGCGAACGACACGCGCGCGCCATCGACTCGCAGGTTCTTCACGAAGCCGAGGTCGACGATCGACTTGCCGAAGTCGGGATCGACGATGGGGCGAAGCGCGCCGAGGACGTCCGCCTCGGTGATGCGGGGAGCCATGTGCCTCTCCAGTGGGTGCAGAGGCAGCGTAGCGCACGCGGCGCGCGGACCCTACCCGAGCGCGTCCTGCCGCTATTCGATCACGTACGGAAGCGCAGCGGCCCAGCACAGGAGCGCAGTGCTCTGCCTCCCGAGCAGCGCCATCTGGTCGCCGAAGTCGAGCCACGCCTTCGCGCGTGCGAGATCGGTCGCGCTGCCTCCCGCTGCCGTCTTGCGGTCGAGGCCGAGGCGCCCTGCGCGGCTCACGGCCGCGCCGAGCTCGGCGCGAAGGTCCGCGAGCAGCGGCGCGTTCTCGGCCGGCGACGCCATGCCGCGATCGATGTACGGCAGGATCGCGGCCGTGATCTTCACGTTCATGTGCGCGAGCGCGAAGAGCGCCCACTCGATCGCCGCGGGAGCCGACGACTTCTGCAGGCTCGCCGGCCCGCTCGCGATGCGATCCGCGAGCTCGCCGCGCAGCGCCTCGAGCGACCAGACGAGGCCCTGCTTCGGGTCGCCGGCCGTCGCAGTCGGCAGCACGCCCGACGCGAGATTTCCGGTGTTGCGGCGGTCGCGCGCGAAGCCCTGCCACGGGATCGCGGCGTCGGTGGCCGGGGCCGGCGTGTCGAAGACGTAGAGGTTGCCCTCGCGCGTCGCCGCGACGACTTCGATCTTGCCGTCGCCGTCGACGTCGCCGGCCGTGGGCGACGGGATCAGCCAGCCGTGCGTGAACTTCGGCCAGCCGGCCGGCGTCGTTCCGTCGGCGCGGTACGCGCGCAGCAGATAGCCGCCGCTTCCCTGCAGGATCTCGGCGCGGCCGTCGCCGTCGACGTCGGCGAGCCCCGGGCTCGTGAGGAACTGCATGTCGTCCATGACGCGCGGGAAGGCGGGCAGCACGCCGCCCGTGCGCGGGTTCCACGCCGTCACCTGGTGATCGCCGAAGGCCTGTCGGCCGGGGGCCGCCACGTCGATCAGCACGCGGATGCCGCCGGTCGGCGCGACGTACTCGGGCTTCCCGTCGCCATCGAGGTCGCCGAACGCTCCCGAGCCGAGCGATCCGAAGAACGGCGCATCGGCGGACCCCGCCGTCGCGGGGACGTTCGGGAAGCTCGCGGGGAAGTCGACCGCGAGCGAGTTCGGAATGCCGCCCGTGCGGCCGAGCTTCGGGTTGCCGTCGGCGTCGAAGAGCATCACGGGGCCGATCGCGCCGAAGATCGCGACCGTGAGCTTTCCGCTGCCGTCGATGTCGGCGAGCGCCGGAGCGCCGGGCGTTCCTGCGGCGACGGTCGGCAGCAGGCCGCCGACGATCATCGGCACCCGCACGGGCCAGCCGGCACGCAGCGGCCCGCCCGCGTGCAGGTTGCCGTCGTGCTGAACCACGTACAGGCGCGACCCGGTGTCGAGCTTGAAGTCGCCGATGTCGAGGCCGTTGCTCGCCAGCGACGTGAGGATGGTGAGGAGCTGCGATGCGGCGTAGAAGCCGTTCGATTCGCCGCTGTACTCCTCGTTCGTTCCGACGACGATCTCGGGAACGCCGTCGCCGTCGAGGTCGCCGACCGACGGCGACGAGAGCACCTTCGTGATGCGCTTGCGCGCGTTCGAGCCGGGCTTCGGAGTCGCTTTGCCCGACACCGGATCGATGTCGAGCTTCGTGCGGTCGCCGAGGCGAACCGGGAATCCGGGCACCGCCGTTCCATTGGCGCGCCACGCGTAGAGGAAGCCGTCCCAGCCGCCGTGCAGGATCTCGAGGCCCGGATCTCCCCCCGGTCCGTCGAGGTTCGCGAGCGTCGGCGCGCTCACGATCGCGCGGTCGGAGTCGTTGTACTCGTCCTGGTTCTGCGGCAGCGAGAACGCGGGATTCGTCTCGACCGGGAAGCCCGGCCGGCGCCGCCCGTGGTCATCGAAGACGTAGAGCCTGCCCTCGGTCGACGCGACGACGATCTCGACGTGGCCGTCGCCGTCGAGGTCGTCCGCCGCCGTGGGAGCGAGGATCGGCTCGTGCGGAACCGGAACCTCTCCGCTCGCGTACGCCGGCGACGGATGGACCGGGATCGCGTCGGTCATCGCGGGGAAGCCGGGCAGCTCGGCGCCCGTCGCGCCGCGCAGCACGTGGACGCGCCCGTCGGTCGTCCCGTAGACGATCTCGAGCACGCCGTCGCGGTCGACGTCGGCGAGCGCGGGCGAGCCTTCGCCCGAGGCGCCGAGGAACTTCGGCGCGACGTGCAGCGTCGGGTCCGAGTGGATCGCCACCGTTCGGCGGTCCTCTCCGACGCGGTTCTGTGTATCCGTTACGCGAAGCCGCAGCGTCACCGTGTGAGCGTCCGGGTCGGTGATCGGCTGCGACGGGGCGAAGCCGCAGGCGGACGCCGTCGCCGCCGGGCTCCAGGTCGCGAGCGTCGCCCGCGAGAGCGGCGCGACCGAGAAGCCGCTCCCGATCTGCGTGAACGCCGTCGGCTGGATGCCGCAGCCCGCTTCGACCGTGTAGTGGAACGAGCCGCCGGTGCGGACGGCGGCGGCCGACCCGACGATCGGGACGCTCGGCGTTCGCGCCGGGTCGACGGTGTCGAACCAGCGAAGGCTCCCCGAGAGGTCGGCCTCGGGGGGGATCGCCGTCGCCGCGAGGTCGAGCATGCGCGCGACGTCCGGCCGGCCGTAGCCCGTGAACTGGTCCCAGCCCGGCTGCGTGGCGTACTGCGACGAGCCGAACAGCAGGCCCTGCGCCGGCGCCGAGAGCAGGATCTGCAGGAGCTGGTTCATGGTGAGCGCGGGGCTGCCGCTGTGGTCGATGTCGTCGGCCGACGCACGGAAGAGCTGGCGGACCTCCTCGGCGGAGAACGGGTGCGCGGGAGAGTTCCCCGGGTACGGCGCGAGCAGGCCGCGGTCGACGAGGTTGCGACCGTGCGAGACGAGCAGCAGCGAGATGCCGCCCGAGCGGCCGGTCGCCTCCGACGAGCAGCTCGTCGACGAGATCGCCGTCCACGCGCGCCCGCCGTGGTTCGTGCAGCCGTTCTGGATCGTGTAGACGTTCTTCTGCTCGACGAAGGTTCCGTCGCCGTTGCGGATCGAGTTCACCCACAGCGTGTGCTCGAAGGCGGCGGGAAAGTTGTGGTGGCGGCTCTGCTCGTCGGCCGCGCTCGCGATGATCGGGACGCCCCGGCGGTAGGCGTAGTCGATCGCCGCCTGCGAGACCTGCGACGCCGTGATCGTGCCGAGCGCTTCGGAGATCACCGCCGCGCCGCGATCGACGCCGTAGACCACCGCCTGCGCGAAGTCGGCGTCGACCGCGATGAAGCTGTCCCCGACGCGCAGCGGGACGAACATCGACGACGGAGCGACGCCCGGGAAGCCGCCTCCGTCGTTCGCCTCCTCGACCTGGTCGGACGCCTCGCCCGTTCCGTGCCCGTAGCGAACGTCGTCGGAGGGATCGTTGTCGTGCTGGTAGAAGTCCCAGCCGGCGATGTCGTCGACGTAGCCGTTGCCGTCGTCGTCGACGCCGTTCGAGTAGAAGCGAATCATGTCCTGGCCGTCGCGGAAGCCGTTTCCGTTCGCGTCCGGGACGTTCGGGTAGTCGGCGACGTTCACGACGCCGTCGCCGTTGCAGTCGTAGACGGCGCAGCCGGGCGGAAGCGGAAGCTCTCCGGCGTTGAGCGCCGTCGCCTTCGCGAGCGCGCGCCGGTCCCACTCGATGCCGCTGTCGAGGACGGCGACGAAGACGTCGGGGCGGCCGGTGCTGCGCTGCCACGCGCCGGTGACGTTCATTCCCGTCGCCGGGCGGAACTTCCACGCTTCGCCGCTTCCCGGATCGAAATCGTTCGGGAGCACGCCGGGCGCGAGAAACAGGTACGACGCGTAGTCGGCCGGGTTCGTGCACGCGGGCGGCTGGCACGCGGGGTAGGGCACTTCGGCGCGGGCGGGCGCCGCCGCGAGGAGCGCGAGGAGCAGGAAAGAGGCGAGGCGGCGCAGCGGCATGGCAACCCCCGGGGCGGCATCGGGCTTGAACGGGAGGTCAGCCTATCACGCGGGCCGCGAGGTCACGGCGCCGAAATGGGGCGCTGCGCCCACTTCCGCGCGATCCCCGCGGGGCGCGGTTGTCGCCGCGCCCAGGCTCGGTTAGAAACGGGCGGGCGGCGCCCTCCGATCGAAGGATCCGAGGGCCGAGGCGATGGAGGGGGGCCCGTGGACTGGCACGACTCGACGACGTGGATCGCCTTCGGCCTCGTCGGAAACGCGCTCTTCTTCTCGCGTTTCCTCATCCAGTGGCTGGCCTCCGAGAAGGCCGGCAAGAGCATCGTCCCGACGGCGTTCTGGCACCTCAGCATCGCCGGCTCGGCGGTGCTCCTGGTCTACGCCGTCCACAAGCGCGACCCCGTCTTCATCCTCGCGTACCTGCCGAACGCGTTCGTCTACCTGCGCAACCTGCAGCTCATCAAGCGGAGCGAGGACGGGCCGACCGACGTCGCGCGCGCGGCGGACTCGGGGATCGCGGACGCCGAAGGCTGACCGAGGCCGGGGCCTAGTCCCACTCCTCGAACACCTGGTCGAGCTTCGCGGCGCGCCGCCGCAGCAGCTCGCGCTGCTCGGGGTGCGTGAGGACGTAGAGCCGCTTGCCGTCGATCGCGCGAACGACGCGCGCGGCCACCTCTTCGGCGCTCACGGTTCCGCCCTGCAGCCCGCCGGCCGGCGGCGCGCCCGGCACGCTCTTCGGCCGCAGGTGCTCGGGGCGAAGGCGCACCGAGTTCTCGGTGATGTTCGTCGCGACGATCATCGGACACAGAAGCGTGACGCCGATGCCGTGGGGCTCGAGCTCCCGGTGCAGCGCCTCGGTGAGGCCCGTCACGGCGAACTTCGACGCGCAGTAGATCCCGAGCCAGCGCATGCCGACCAGGCCCGCCATCGACGCGGTGTTGACGACGTGTCCGCCCTGTCCCTGCGCGAGAAGGCGCGGAACGAACGCCTCGACGCCGTGAACCACGCCCCAGAAGTTGACGCCCATCGTGAACTCCCAGTCCTCGTGCGGCGCCTTCGCCATCTCGCCGAAGGTGGCGATGCCGGCGTTGTTGCACACGACGTGGACGGCGCCCATGCGGCGGGTGGCCTCCTCGGCGAGCCGGTCGACCTCGGCGCGCTTCGAGACGTCGGTGCGCACCGAGGTCGCCTGCGCGCCGGCGCCGCGCAGCTCGGCCTCGACGCGCGACATCGCCTCTTCGTCGAGGTCGGCGAGCACGAGCCGCGCGCCGCGCGCCGCGAACGCGCGCGCCATCGCGGCGCCGATTCCGCTTCCTCCTCCGGTAACGACGGCGACTCGATCGCGAAACGCGTCCATTCGCACCTCCAAAGGGGGGACGTTCCCTCCGCTATCTCCGTTCTTTCGGCTCGGGCTGCGGACCCACGCTGCGAGATTGCGTTCGGGCGGCTCCGGCCCGGACGCGAGGCCTGGGAGGTCGGCGCAGCGTGCGGGCCAGCGGGCTGCTCACCGCTTGCGAGCCGCCGCGACGGCGGTCGCGGCGAAGCGCTTCGCCTGTTCGAGCCAGAGCAGACGCTGGCGGTGCGTCGTCCGGAGCCACGCTCGGCGCTGCGCGTCCTCGTGCGCCGTCCACGGATCCGACGCTCGCGCTTCCCGGCTCGCTTCTCGCGCCGCGCGCTCAGTCATCTGCGGGATCTCCCCGCTCGGCCGCAAGGGCCAGCAACATGCGAACGTCCTCGAGATCCTTCGGCCGGGCGGCGCGCCGCTTCATCGAGACCAGATCCTCGATCGACGCGACGGTCGCCCGAAACGACCCGAGGTCGGCCAGGAGAGCACGCGCGAACGCCGCGTCGAAGTCGAAGGGCGGATCGGCGAAGACGTCGATCTCCGTCAGCGGCAGCTCCGGGCTGAAGAGGGAGAGCACCGTCATTCCCTTCTCCGCGACGAGGCGCTCGCGGGTTGCCGGGTCGGCGAGATCCGAAGCCGTCACAGGGACGCGTGGGCGGTAGCCGAGTGCCCCGAGCGCCGCGAATGAGGCTTCGAGGTTCTGCGGCAGGAGATCGACGACGAGGTCGAGGTCCGCCGTCATGCGCGGGTGTCCGTGCAGGACGACGGCAACACCGCCCACCACCAGATAGCGAACGCGGGCATCCTCGAGCGCGCGAAGGATCCTCTCCAGGTCTCCCACGAAGCGACCTCAGCCCGACACCGAAGGCTCGTGCCGGCTCGCGAGCGAGCCGTCGGCGACCGAACGGCATGGCCTGCGCGAGGCTTCGTCCGAGAGACTTCCCGCCACGCAGCGAGCGTACCGCAGCGGCGGCGCTCCCCGCGCGGCCCGCTCCGCGGCGCGTTCGGCCGTCGGGGAGACCTTCCTGCTAGGCTGGCGCGGCGCGCCGGCCGTGCCGGGGCCGCGGGAGGAGCCGCCATGGAAGAGGTCCTGTTCTCGGTCGAAGGCCACGTTGCGACGCTCACGCTGAACCGCCCCGATCGCCTGAATGCGATCTCGATGCCGATGCTCGAGCGGCTCTCCGAGCTGCTCGTGCAGTGCGACCGCGATCCGCAGGTGCGCGCGATCGTCCTCACCGGTGCAGGCCGCGGCTTCTGCGCCGGGCTCGACCTGAAGGATCTCGCGGCCGGCAAGAACATCGGCTCCGAGGGCTCGCTCGGCTCCGCCCGCTTCGATCTGCGGAGCGCGCCGCCGATCGTGCTGCACGGCGTCGACAAGCCGACGATCTGCGCGCTCAACGGAGCGGCCGCCGGCTACGGCATGGACCTCGCGCTCGGCTGCGACGTTCGCATCGCGGCGTCGAGCGCGAAGCTCGCCGCGTCGTTCGCGAAGCGGGGCGTCCTGCCCGAGAGCGGCGGCACCTGGCTGCTGCCGCGCCTCGTCGGATGGTCGCGCGCGTGCGAGATCGCGTTCACGGGGCGAACGCTCGACGCGAACGAGTGCCTCGCGCTCGGCCTCGTGAGCCGGGTGGTCGCCGACGAGCTGGTCCAGAAGGAGGCGCACGCGCTCGCCGAGGAGATCGCCGCCAACGCGCCGCTCGCCGTGCAGGCGACCAAGCGCATGATGCGGCTCGGCCTCGAGGAGAGCTTCGAGGCGAACGTGCACCACGTCTTCCTCCAGCTCCTTCCGCTGTTCCGAACGAAGGACTTCGGCGAGGGCCTGCGCGCCTATCTCGAGCGCCGCGCGCCGAAGTTCGAGGGGCGGTAACGCCCGCGCGGCCCGCTGCGCGGGCGCTGCGCGCCCTTGCCCAGCCGCATCGGCTCGCTTCGCTCGCCGGCAGCGGCCTTCGCTCGGCCGCGGACGGCCTCGCTGCGCGGGCGCTGCGCGCCCTTGCGTTCACCGGGCGCGCTGGCGGAGCCAGAGCAGCTCGAGCTCGCGGACGATGGCGCGCAGCTCGTCGGGCGGATCGAGGCTTCCGTCCTCGAGGACGTCGGGGAAGAAGAGCGCGAGGCGGCCGTCGTAGTCCCTGCGGATCTCGGCGCGAAGCTTCGCCGCGAGGTCGCCTCGGCGAAGCGAGAGCTCGACCTCGGCGCCGGGAGGAATCGGTGCGGCCCCCGGCGGCCTCTCGACGAGCGCGCCGATCAGGCTCACGTTGATCGGGCGCGCGCCCGCGACCACGGCGCCGCCCACGCGCAGCTCGATCGCGAGGTCCTGCGGCCTGAGGATGGGGACTCGGAACGCCATTCGCGGGTCGCCGGCCGCCATCTCGCCCGGGACCTTGAGCAGCAGCTCGAGCGCGCCCCCCGACATCTCGCCCGGCCGCACCGCGAGCACGGTCGCGATGAACACGCGGTTGCGCTGCCCGAAGCGCAGCGCGACGCTGCACTGTGTCGGCGGAAGCAGCCGCGGCGGAAGGTCTCCTTCGAGAGAGAGCCGGAAGAACTCGTCGCCGAGCGCGATGAAGCGCGCGGGGCACACGCTCTTGTCCTCGAACGAGAGCACGAGCGCCTCGGCCCTCGCCTCGCAGCACGTCTCGAGGACGCGCCGGATGTCGTCGTGGTCGGTGACGCGCCCGCCCGTCTCGACGTCGTCGGGCCACTCGCCCTGCGCGGAGTCGGCCCCGCGCGACACCAGATTCCACAGCCGGCTCGCCATCGCGTCCTCGAGAGCCCTCGCCGCGGCGACGGGCGGGCCGGGTCGCGCGGCGCGGCTCGAACGCCGGGCTCATCGGCAGGCCGTAGCCCACGCTGAAGCAGGGAGGCCGGCAGCGGCGTTCGCGACCTTCGCCCTCCGGGCTTCGCCGGAGTGGCGGGCCGTCAGCCCCCGCTCTGTTCCGACTCGGCGTGCGGATCGAAGCCGATCCACGCGATGTCCGAGACCCCGGCAAAGCGCCGCGCCATGACGCGCAGCGCCTCGGGGCTCTCGTCGGCGAGGACGAAGCGCCGGCCGAGCGCGAGGCACGCCGCGCCCGTCGTTCCGCTGCCGGCGAAGGGGTCGAGGACGACCGCGTCCGCCCGCGACGAGGCGGCGACGATCCGCCGCAGGATTCCGACCGGTTTCTGTGTCGGATAGCCGGTCCGCTCGCGCCCCACCGTCGGGACGATCGTGTGCCACCAGACGTCGGTCGGAAGCTTTCCGCGCGCGGCCTTCTCGGGCGAGACGAGTCCCGGCGCCATGTACGGGATGCGCTCCACCGCGCCCGTGTCGAAGACATGCCGGCCGGCCTCGCGCGCGTAGAGCAGGATCGTGTCGTGCTTCGCGGGCCAGCGGTCGCGCGCGCGGCCGCCGTAGTCGTACGCCCAGACGATCTCGTTGAGAAACTGCTCGCGGCCGAAGATCTCGTCGAGCAGCAGCTTCGCCGCGTGGCTCTCGCGCCAGTCGAGGTGCAGGTAGAGGCTTCCGTGCGGCGCGAGAACGCGGCGGATCTCGGCGAGCCGCGGCTCTAGAAATCCGAGATAGTCGTCGAAGCGGTCGCCGAACGAGCGCGTCTCGCCGCGAAGCGTCGCGTAGCGCCGGCCCTGGAAGCCCGTGCGGTCGCCCTCCGCGGAACGCACCGTCCTCAGCCGCGTTCGCTGCTGACGCTTTCCGGTGTTGAATGGCGGGTCGGCGTAGACGAGGTCGATGCTCGCGTCGGGAATCGCGCGCAGCACGTCGAGGTTGTCGCCGAGATGGATGCGGTGGCGCGGCTCGCCGGACGTCACAGGAGCATGCCCGCGATGCAGCCGGTCATGAAGCTCGAGAGCGAGCCTCCGAGGATCGACCGCAGGCCGAGCCGCGCGAGGTCTCCCCGCCTGGAAGGCGCCATGCCGCCGAGCCCTCCGAGCATGATCGCGAGCGACCCGAAATTCGCGAAGCCGCAGAGGGCGTACGAAGCGATCACCGCCGACCGCGGCGCGAGGCTGCCGGCGCGAATCAGGTCGCCGAGGTCGTGGTAGGCGATGAACTCGTTGAGCACGGTCTTCACGCCGAGGAGCGACCCGACGGGAACGACGTCCTGCCAGGGGATGCCCATCGCGAGCGCGAGCGGCGCGAGCGCCCAGCCAAGGAGCTTCTGCAGCGTGAGCGCCTCGACACCCGCCGCGCGCCCGAAGAGGCCGAGGCCGTCGTTGAGCATCGCGATCAGCGAGACGAACGCGAGGAGCATGGCGCCGATGTACGCGCACAGACGCATGCCGTCGATCGCGCCGATCGCGGCGGCGTCGATGAGGTTCGACCCGACGCGCGGTACGTCGACGCGTGAGGCTCCGAGCGTCTCCGGCGTCTCGCGCTCGGGGACCATCACCTTCGAGATCAGGATGCCGGCCGGTGCCGAGAGAAAGCTCGCGGTCACGAGGTGTCCGGCCCAGTTGCCGCCGCCGAGCATCTGGACGTAGACGAGCAGCACCGAGCCGGCGATCGACGCCATGCCGACCGTCATCACGCAGAACAGCTCCGACTCCGTCATTCGCTCGACGTACGGCTTGACGAGCAGCGGAGACTCGACCATCCCGAGGAAGATGTTCGCTACGGCGGAGAGGCTCTCCGCGCCGGACGCCCCCATGGTGCGCGAGAGGGCGCGCCCGAGCAGCTCGACCACCGGCTCGACGACCCGCAGGTGGTAGAGGATCGAAAAGATCGCGCCCATGAAGACCACGACCGGCAGGACGTTCACGACGAACGAGAAGCCGGTCGCCGCGAGCGCGCCGAACACGAAGGTGACTCCCGCCTGCGTGTAGCCGAGGAAGACCGAGACGGCATCGTTCATCGCGACGAAGAAGATGCGGCCCGGCGCGGTGCGCAGCAGCAGGAGGCCGAGCGCGATCTGGATCGCGAGGCCGGCCGCGATCGTTCGCCACGGGACGCTGCGCCGGTCGCTCGAGAACACCCACGCGACCGCGATCATGACGAAGAGCCCGAACGCCGACGTGGCGCGAAGCGCGAGATCGTTCACGCGCGGCCCTCCGCCTCGGCGCCCGCCTCGAGCGCCGCGACGAGCGCGCGCGCCGCCGCCTCGGGCGCCGCCGCGCCCGCCACCGCCGAGATCACCGCCACGCCGGCCGCTCCGGCGGCCACGGCCTGCCGCGCTCTCTCTGCATCGATGCCTCCGATTGCGATCACCGGCCGCGGCGCGGCGAGCGCCGCCACCTCGGCGAGCGCCGCGAGCCCGCGCGCAGCATAAGGCGAATCCTTCGAGGTCGTGCCGAAGACCGGACCGAACGCGACGTAGTCGCACGGCTCGCCGATCGCGGCGCGCGCCTGCGCGAGCGTGTGCGTCGAGCGCCCGACGAGCAGTCGCTCGCGCGCCGCCGCGGGAAGCCGCGCGGGCGGCAGATCCTCCTGACCGACGTGGACGCCGTCGGCCTCGCACAGGAGCGCGAGGTCGAAGCGGTCGTTCACGAAGAACAGGACGCCGTGCGCGCGGGTCATCTGCCGGAGCTCGTGCCCGAGCCGCAGCGCCTCGCGGTCGGTCGCGTGCTTCGCGCGGAGCTGCACCACCGCCGCCCCCGCGACGCACGCGGCGCGCGCCTGCACGAGGGGGCCGTGCGGCCAGCGCGGGTCGTCGTCGGCGAGAACGTGGAGGCCCGAGCACCGGGCGGCGCCCGCGGCCGCGCGCGCTCGGGTCACGTGCGCGCCGGCCGCGCGAGGCCGAGCTCGACCATCCGCTTGCGAAGCGTGTTGCGGTTGATGCCGAGGATCGCGGCCGCGCGGAGCTGGTTGCCGCCGGTGTGCGCGAGCACCGCCTCGAGGAGCGGGCGCTCGAAGCGCTCCAGCAGCCGCGGGTGAAGGTCGTTCGCGCCCGGCGCGGCGAGCGCAGCCGCGACCTCGGCGGCGACGAGGGCCTCGAGGCTCGGGGCCTTCGCCTTCGCATCGCCCGCGGGCGCCGAGAGGAACGCGAGGTCGTCGGGCGAGAGCACCTCGCCGGTCGAGAGCACGAGCGCGCGCTTCACCGCGTTCTCGAGCTCGCGGACGTTTCCCGGCCAGTCGTACTCCGAGAGGCGGCGGAGCGTCGCGTCGGCGAGCCAGCGCGGCCCCGTCCCCAGCTCCTCTGCGTAGCGCGCGACGAAGTGCTCGGCGAGCGTCGGGATGTCCTCGGGCCGCTCGCGAAGCGGCGGGAGCGCGATCGGAACCACACGAAGCCGGTAGAGCAGGTCCTCGCGGAAGCGGCCCGCGCGCACCTCGGCGTCGAGGTCGCGGTGCGTTGCGGCGAGGATGCGGACGTCGACGCGCTCGGGCCGCCGCCCGCCGACCGGCGTCACCTCACCGCTCTGCAGCACGCGCAGCAGCTTCGCCTGCAGCTCGAGCGGCATGTCGCCGATCTCGTCGAGGAAGAGCGTCCCGCGATCGGCCTCGCGGAAGCGGCCGGCGCGCGCCTCGACCGCGCCGGTGAAGGCGCCGCGCTCGTGGCCGAACAGCTCGCTCTCGAGCAGCTCGCGCGGGATCGCCGCGGCATTGATCGCGACGAAGGGCCCGTCGGCGCGGCCGCTCGCCGCGTGGATCGCGCGCGCGACCAGCTCCTTACCCGTTCCGCTCTCGCCGGTGATCAGCACCGGGACGTCGCTCCGCGCCACCTTGCCGATGGTCTTGAAGATCTCGAGCAGCACGGGGCTCTTGCCGACGAGGCGCTCGCCGGGAGCGGCGCGCCGGGCGACTTCGCGGCGCAGCGCGCGCACCTCGCGCTCGAGCGCGCGCGTGCGGCGCGCCTTCTCCGTGAGCGCCGTGATCTCGGCGAGTCGAAAGGGCTTCACCAGGTAGTCGAGCGCGCCGCGTTTCATGGCTTCGACGGCGTTCTCGAGCGTGTTCTGAGCAGTGATGATCACGACGGCCGTGTCGCGCGCGAGGCTCTTCGCGCGGTCGAGCAGCTCGAGGCCCGAGAGGCCCGGCATGCGAACGTCGAAGAACGCGATCTCGAAGCTGCCTTCCTCGAGCGCTTCGAGCGCGGCGTCGCCGTTGTCGACGTCGACCACGTCGAGGCCGGCCGTCTCGAGCGCCTCGCGCAGGACGAAGCGGATCGACGGCTCGTCATCGGCGACGAGCGCGCGCGGGCGCGACGCTTCGGTCATGCGCCGGACCCGGCGGCCGTCTGGCGCAGCGGCAGCGCGACCCGAGCGAGCGTCCCCTCGCCCGGGACGCTTTCGATGCGCAGCGTTCCGTGATGGCGCGCGATCCAGTGCTGCGAGAGCGCGAGGCCGAGCCCCGTCCCGCCCGGGCGCGTCGTGAAGAAGGGCGTTCCGATCCGCTCGAGCACGTCGGCCGGTATCCCCGGCCCCGTGTCGCGAAGCTCGACCAGCACCGTCGCGACGGGATCGCCGCTCGCGCCGGTGAGCCGATGGCCGAGCGTCATGCGGGTCCGGATCGTGAGCGTCCCGCCGCCTTCCATCGCCTGCAGCGCGTTGCGCGCGAGGTTGAGGAAGACCTGCATGAGACGGTCCGCGTCGGCCTCGACCTCGGGCAGCGACGGGTCGAAGCGCCGCTCGACGCGGCTTCGCGCGCCGATCGGGTCGTGCGCGAGCAGGTCGAGCGCGTCGTCGAGGATGCGGTGCAGGTTCACCGGCGCGAGGCGAAGCGCGTCGCCGCGCGCGAAGACCATGAGATCGTCGACGAGCGCGCCGATGCGGTCGGCCTCGCGAACGATGAGCTCGGCCGCTTCGCGCGTCTTGCCGTCGGCCGCGCGCAGCGCGAGCAGCTCGCCCGCGCCGCGAATGCCGCCGAGCGGATTCTTCACCTCGTGCGCGATGCCCGCGGCGATGCGGCCGAACGCCGCGAGCCGCTCGCGCTCCGAGACGACGTGCGAGAGCTGCTGCTGCAGCGTGCGGTCGCGCAGCGCGAGCACCGCGCCGTCGGCCGCGCCGCCCGGCCCGAAGAGCGGCGCCGCCGCCACCTCGACGACCAGCGCCGGCCCGAAGCGCTGAGGAACGGGGCACTCGCTCTCGAGGCTCGTTCCCCCGCCGGCAAGCGCCTCGCGCGCGAGCCGCGCCACCGCGTGTTCGGGCCCGAGAAGCCGCTCGACGGGCCTTCCCGCCGCGGCTTCTCGCGAGAGCCCGACGATGCGGCTCGCCTCGGCGTTGATCTGCTCGATCGCGCCGGCTGAGTCGACGATGACGACGCCGTCGGGCAGCGCGTCGAGCAAGTGCGCGAGATCGCGCGGCGGCATGGTGTCGTCGGCCCCGCGGGTGTGCCTAATTCTTGGGCAGCGTAGCGGCGGGGCGAGCGGAAGTCGACCGATCCGCTTCACGCCGTGACCGCCCGCCGTACCTCGCACGCGGCAGGCCGGTGAGGCCGTGCAGGTGGCCTGCCCCTACCAGATCCGCTTCACGCCGTACTTTCGGAACATCGGGTCGGCCGTCACGACCGGGAGCTTCTCTTCGAGCGCCTGTGCGATGAGAAGGCGGCCGAAGGGGTCGCGATGGTGATGAGGCAGGGCTTCGATCCGCGCGATGGCCCGGAATCCGATGGGCAGCACCGTGAAGCCGTGGGTCTGGAGCTCTGCCGGGAAGAAGGTGGCGACGGAGCCGGGGACTCGGAGCTTGCCGATGCTCACGTTCACGGCCATCTCCCAGGCGCAGACGTGGCTCACGAGGCACTCGCTCTTCGTGTTGGCGATGGTCCGGCGCGCCCGGGCCGAGAGCTTCGGCGAATCCTCGGCCCACCACAGAAACGTGTGCGTGTCCAGCAGGACGCGCATCAGACGTAGTCCTCGAACCCCTCCGGCAGCTCGTCGAAGTCCGGTGACATCCAGATGCGGCCCTTCGCCGAGCCGGGCCGGCGCGGCTGCCCCGGCCTCGCGAGCGGAACCAGCCGCACCGCGGGCTTGTTATCCCGGGCGATCACGACCTCCTCGCCCAGCAGCGCCTTCTGGACCAGCTCGGAGAGGCGAGCCTTGGCTTCGGCGATGTTGTATCGCGACACGGCACGCTCCTGCGAACGCAACATTGGTCATTCTATGTGACCAACGTGCCGTTCGCCAGCAGGCCGGTAGGCCGTACCCGCTCCTTCCAGCGCCGCATACGCTATCGCTCGCTCGAGGGCCGATTTCATTCCGGCGCGGGCCGGAGCCCTTGGTGGAGGCCGGATGACAGATCGCTCGAAGAGCCTGCTCCTCGCCTTCGTGTCGGTGGGAGTATGCGGCGTCGGTCTCGAGTGCGCCTTGCGGGTTGCGGTCGGCCCGCCCATCACGTGGATGTACCCGCAAGAGTCTCATCTCGCCGATGCCGAGATGGGCCACTCGCTGGAGCCGAACCAGCATGCGTTCACGATGAACACGCCAGTGGAGATCAACGAGCTCGGCATCCGTGAAGGCGAGATGGAGCCGAACCGAACGCGACCGTCGCTGCGGATACTCGCCATGGGTGATTCGCAGACGTTCGGCGTCGGCCTTCGCTCGGAGGACACCTGGCCAAAGCAGCTCGAGCGCGTACTGGCTCGCGACGCATCCGGCTGCAGGGTCGAGGTAGTGAATGCCGGGCTTCCCGCGAGTGCTACCTGGAATCAGGAGGTCCTCGCCCGCAGGCTTCTTCCAATCTACCGCCCCGACCTCGTCGTCGTAGGGTTCTATGTGAACGATGTCATGAAGGCGACCGGTCAGCCGCCGTTCTCGACCCGTCGCAAGTCTTCGCTGGCTCTGCGCGCGGTCTATCTGGCGAAGCGGAGCGCCGTCGTCACGGCGGTCTGGCAGGCGTGGTTGTCGCTTCGCGAGATCACGAGGTCTTCGGAGGACTTCGTTCACGAGAAGTCCGTCGTCGAAGACTCTCACCCATGGGAAACCGCGCCGGGATGGAGTCAGGTCCAGTCGTCGCTCGAGCACATGAAAGGCGATGCTGGACGTGCGGGTGCGGGGCTCGTCGTGATGGCCATGCCGCGGGTCGACGAAGTCGACGGGCGGATTGCGGGCGGGCGCTGGCAGTCGCGTTTGCTGGCGATCACCCGCCCGTTGGAGGTCCCGCTGGTCGACACGCTGCCGGTGCTGCGAGAGGCGCACGCGCGGGGGGACCTGCTCACGATCCCGTGGGACGGCCACTTCAGCGCGGCTGCGCAGGCTGCGATGGCCAACGCGCTGGCGAGGGCCTTGGTCAATGAGATGCCGGAGATGATGCGGAGCCGGTGCGCCCGCGAATGACCCTCGGCCGTCGGGTCGTCGGGCCCTTGCTCCGGGTCCGGGCTCCGGGCCTTCTTCGCCCGGCCGGTCGCTTTGCCGTGGCCCGAGCGGCGGTCGCCAAGAAGGTTGGTACGCGGCGCGGTTTGAGCGCCGCACGCGGCCATCGAGCTGATGCTCGAGGAGGGAGAACCCGAGCTCGAAGCCGAGTTCGTCGGAACGCAGCAGATCGTCGCCGGCTGATCCGTGGCCCGGCTCCCGGTCCTCGAACCGCGCGAGGTCGTCGCGAGCCTGCGCTCGCTCGGCTTCGAGCAGGTGAGGCAGCGAGGCTCTCACGAGCAGTTCCGCCACGCGGACGGCCGCGCAACCACCGTGCCGTTTCGCGAGTGCCGCGAAAGCGGCGACGATGGACCGGGTCTTCATCGCAGATCCGGGCAATCCCGCGGACCCGGATACGGTGAAATGCGCGCCCTCGGCCCCTTTTCCCTGCGACCCGGCTCCGCACGAGTGCTGCATCTCGAAGTACGAGGTCACGAACATCCAGTACGCGGAGTTCTCGAACGCAAAGGCCGCAGCGGATCCGCT
>JABLTH010028930.1_pt1 | contig 18567 bp, 17 predicted proteins | sample 7875711 | NCBI WGS metagenome assembly JABLTH01 (sample SAMN14941262, study PRJNA633318) | bioreactor metagenome | isolation source: bioreactor | place: China | collected 2019-03-05 | reverse complement strand
GCCGGAACGTTGCTTGATGCCGCACTGGCTACATTATCCGCGCTCGGTCATTCCGAATGCTGTGCGATGGTCACCCAGGGAAATGTCGCTTCGGAGCGTTTATTCGGAAGTCGCGGATTTTTTCCTCGCGCCGACGCCCGCGGTTCGTAACCTGGTGTCCGTTTCATTTCGGCCATTTTGAGACATTCGATGCTCGTAGCCGGGACGTGACAATCTGCTAGACGAGGTCGCTAACAGGGGCTGTATCCTATCGCCAAAGACACTCTCACGGTTGGTCCTGACCTTGCGGCGTCTTTGTTCCAGAATGCTGTCACGATGTTGCGTAGCACAGTGTAGAAAAAGCCAACCGTTGTTTGAGTTGAAATGTGCCCATGAAAAATGAAAAAGATTATGCACGTGACTTCATCGATCTCGCCAAGTTGGGCCGAACCGACTGGCGGTCTCTTGCTCTGACTATTTTGATTTTTGGGTGCCTTAGTGCCATAGGCACATTCTGCGCGTTGTTGCTGCCCATTCCGGGAATTCATGCATTTAGATCCCTGTATCTCCACCATTTCAGCTTCAATCTTGCCACTCTCAATCTTCTCTCTGACGCGGGAGGCCTGGTCGGAGTTTTGGGTTTCTGGCTTGTATGCAAATACGTTTTACGACGTCCATTTTGCTCGCTGATTTCCATCGATCTGAAATTCAGCGTAAAACGCTTTTTGCTCGGTGCAGTTCTTTATCTTGCTGCTTACTTGGTCAGCGTCGCGATCATGTGGATTTATGCCGGGGTGCGCTTCGATGCATGGACGTCTCCGATTGGGAGTTTCTCTCCGCATATTGATTTGAATGTAAATCCGTTCTTAATGGCGCTATACGGACTCGCTCTGTTGCTCGGCGTATCTTTTTTAGCATTTGGAGAAGAGCTGTATATGCGAGGATGGTTGACGCAAACGCTAGGCCAGTATATTCGAATACCAGCCGTCGTCGTGGTATTGATCGCCGTTTTATTTGCGTTACTCCACACACAGTACAAGTGGCCTGTGAAGACAGTCATGTTCTTTGATTCCGTGGGATTTTCATTTTTGAGTTTGCGGGACCGGCGGCTTGAGCTTTCAGTCGGCGCACATTCAATGACCAATATTTGGGCGTGGTCGATTCCCATAATCTTTACCGGCCAATCCTCCAATATACCTATCTCAATCGCAGACGCGATTGTTTTCGCACTCGCAAAAAGCGCACTACCTTTGTCACTGATGTATCTATTTTTGCAAAAAACGAACAGCTGGTTTAAATCGACCGGCAAACATGCCTAATAACGAAACTGCTATTTCGGAAGACCACTGAGCGTGAGACCTAAATCGCATCCCTCCGTCGATCTTGCCACGTCGGGCCGAGCCGAATGGCGAGCTACTGCCTTGAGCTGGTGCGCGGGAACGTCCGTTATTAAGAAAATTGAACGGCGGGTCCGGGTCGGATAGCGCCCTCCGGAAAAGGCGCACACTCAATCTCCCTTCGCTTGAAAGGAGATTGTCATGGAATCCGAGAATGTCGTCGTTCATCACCGTGTGCCATGGAACAAGGGTAAGCTCACCGGGCAGAAGCCGCCGTTAAAGCTCCGAGAAATCTGGGCGATTCGGACGCGACTTCAAATGGCGTCGAACCGTCGTGAGCTCGCGATGTTTAATCTCGCAATTGATAGCAAGCTTCGAGCGTGCGATCTTACGCGGTTGCTTGTCCAAGATGTCCGCCACGGAAGCCACGTGGCGTCCAGAGCGACAATCATGCAGCAGAAGACCCAGCGGCCGGTGCAATTCGAGATCACGGAACAGACCCGTGAGAGCCTCGAAGCTTGGATCGAAGCGCGAGGACTGAAGGCGGCGGATTTTCTGTTCCCGAGCAGGTCGCACACGTCACCGCATCTATCGACGCGGCAATATGCCCGGCTGGTACATCGTTGGATTGCATCGATTGGCCTTGACGATACTGCATACGGAACCCATACGATGCGCCGCACAAAAGCTTCGCTGATCTACCGGCGGACGAAGAACCTTCGGGCGGTGCAGTTGCTGCTCGGACACACGAAGCTGGAAAGCACGGTACGCTATCTCGGCATCGAGGTCGACGATGCCCTTGAGATGGCGGAGCAGACGGAGGTTTGATGGCATCGCGGCCGGCGAGCGGTCGCTTGCCGGCCATTTTGAGACGCTCGACGCTGCCAATTAGACTGTTGACAATCATTTTTCCCAGGCACGCACCGATCAGCATGAGCGCAATTAAACTGTTGAGACCCACGACTGCTTTGCTGCCGAGCTACGTTTCGGCGCTCGAGACCGGATGGTCGCCCGACAACGTCCGTAAGGAGGTCGCTGCGCGCGAACAATTGGATGCTATTGACATAGATGCCGAGCGATTCGTGGACGGACTGGACGATCCAACTGCATCGGGTGGACCGATTCCTTTACCCGATGGCTCGACCGCCGCGCGGCTCCCGAGCATTGTCCGTTGGATATGGGACGGTGAGTTCAGCGGCGCAATCGGATTTCGTTGGCAGGTTGGGACCGCCGAATTGCCATCATACGTACTCGGGCATATCGGCTTTTCGGTTGTGCCGTGGAAGAGGGGCAACGGCTACGCCAAGCAGGCACTCAATTTGATGCTGGGCGAAGCAAAAGGGGAAGGTCTCCCCTATGTCGAACTGACAGTTGACCCGGAGAATATCGCCTCGCGGAGGGTAATCGCTGCGTGCAATGGAGCATTGATCGAGCGCTTTATAAAATCGGCAGCCTACGGATTCGCTGAGACGCTTCGCTATCGCATCGAATTGAACGACTGAGCAAGCTGTCGGACCCTATTCGGCCACTTTCGGCCATTCCTCCTTTGCTATCAGCTGAACATTCGAAAGGCTGAATTGCGCTCCATACCCGACATTTCTGATCCGAACCAATCTGGCCGGTGCGGCGACAACGATTTCTCATCGCCAGCATCAACCTGACTTCACCGTACCGTACTAGCGCCCGGAGCCGTCGGACAGACGAGCTCGGCAGAGTCCCCGGAAAGATCGAATAGAACGCCAACGTTGAGCTATCTCAAGGGCTTGGAAAGACAGCCTCCTAGCATGGACGAGGCGGTGTGCGCGACATCCCGATGATGCGCTGCCGCAGCCGCGCCGCATCAGTTGCGTCGCGTCAGGTTGATGAACGTTTTGGGAGAGCGAATATGTACAGATTTATCCGCACGGCAACGGTCAAGAACGCTGCGGCGCTACCGTCGGCATTGGCTTTCGCATCAGAAGTCACCGCCCACCTCAACAAGAGCTACGCGCTCGACATGAGGTTCGGCGCCGAACAATTCGGTTGCTCCAATATTCACTGGCATTTCGATTCGCAGAGCCTCGACAAGATGCAGCAGGTCAACGAAAAGTTGATGGCAGATCGCGACTACGCCGCGCTACTCGACAAGTACCAGGACATCTGGGCGGAAGGTTCCATGCACGACACGGTCGTTCGGCTGATCTGACGCTAAAGCGGAGGCTGATGCGTATGCATGAATTTGAACCAACCAGCCTCCTCGACTCCCGGCGCGGTTCAGTCTTCTCCCCGGTGTTGAATCCATCGAGATTGATATACGCTGCGCTGCAATTACGAAAACCATCACGCAGGACCGCTTCATCGGCAAACGTGCCCTTCACGATCGAGACGTTCCCCAGAGTGGATAGCTCGATGGCCCGTCGCGATTCAGGATCTCGGCTCAAGGCGCGCACGGCATATTTGCCGTCGGCGACGAGCGCCCGGATGACGGGCAATCCCTGTGCGCCCGTTCCACCGATGACGAATATGGTCGAGGGGACCCGTGAAGACATGTTTGTTTACGCTGGTATGAGTTGGATAGATTTGCCGACCGCTACGCGCCGATGGCACGGATGTCAGCTTCATATGGCATCGGGCACCGGTACGCCGACCACTCGCCCGTGAACTTCTGTCGAGATGCCGAATTGCGGTCTGCGCGATATTTCATCGAAGCATTCATACGACACTGCGGCTCTAACCGGCCGCCTTCGCCGGACCGCGCGCCGCGACTGCGCGTGGTTGCCGGCCACGTTGCAGCAGAAACACACCACCGAGGATTGCGCCCATCGCGAACAGTTCGACTGCGCCGATCGGTTCCTGCGCAAGCCACGAACCCATCAGCAACGCAACGACCGGTGGAATGTACGTCACGCTGGACGCGGCCACTGCTCCGAGCCGTCCGACGATGAAGTAATAAAGGATGTAAGCGATCCCGGTGCCCGTCAGACCGAGTCCCAGCACGAGGCCGAGCAGCGCTCGCGCATCGCTCGTCACACGCACGATGCCGTGAAAATCCGTGACGCAGCCGATCAGGACCAGTGCGAAGCCGATCTGCCACGTCGACAGCGCGAGCGGTGAGAGGTCCAGGCCGGAAAGAAAGCGGCGCGCGTACACGAACGAGCAGCCCACGCTGAGCGAGCCAGCGATCATATAGCCGACTCCGAGCAGGTTGACGCCAGCCGCGTGCGCATTCCACGGACGCGCGATCAGCAGTACGCCGACGAATCCGCAGACGATGCCCGCGATCATTCGCGCGTTCGGGCGCTCCTCGCGCAGCAGTGCCCCTGCGCACAGGAAGGAAAAAAGCGGGATGGCGCCGCTTAGCATCCCGGCGATGCTCGAGAACAGCAGCCCGGCCCCTTTCGCGAACGCATAGTAGTAAATCACGGTCGCAAGCAGCGACATCACCACGAAGTGGTGAGCGTGCCGAAGATGGCGCCATTTGAGCGCCTTAGTGAATAGCGCGACCGTGAGCAGCGGGATGAAGCCGAAAAGCACGCGCAGGAAGACGATCTGACTGGCAGCCAGATCGACGCTCGCCCACTTCATGAACAGGAAATTGGTGCCCCAGATGAACCCGAGGGCGGCGAAGGCGAAATAGGCGGGATTCATGTCAGCGCACCAGGAAAGCGGATGAAGTCCCGATTGTGTTCCGCACCACCTTGCTCTACAAATGATTTAATGTCGACTATGAAATAGAAAAACTGAGCTATGCGATCGACTCCTCCGCTGAAAGCCCTGCCTGCCTTCGAAGCTGCCATGCGGCACGGCAGTTTTACTCTTGCATCCCGGGAACTGAACGTGACGCCCGGTGCGATAGGGCAGCAGATTCAGAAGCTTGAGGAATGGCTCGGCGTTGCCCTGTTCGTGCGCCAGATACGGCAGGTAACGCCCACAGAGGATGGTCGCGCCTACTTCGCGCAGATTCAACCCGCCCTGGCAGAGCTTATTCATGCGAGCCATCGCATTCGTGAGCGTCGCGGTAGCGGCGTGCGGTTGTCGATGCCGCCGAGCTTCGCTGCCAAGTGGTTCGCCCCACGCATGGCCGACTTCCTGCAGGCAAACCCCGGGATTGCGCTGAGCCTGAGCACATCGACAACGATGGTCGACTTCGAACTGGATGGCGTCGATCTCGCGGTTAGGCATTTCGACGGGATGGATGCACGACTATCCGTTCAACTGCTGTGCCATGACGAGGCACGCGCGTATTGCCATCCGGCATACGCGAAGCAGCGCCGATTGAAGCGCCCCGACGATTTGCGCACGGCGACACTGCTCCACAACACGCTACACCCGCACTGGGCCACGTGGCTTGCTCGATTCAGCGGTCTCGACGGTTCGCAGATCGAAACCATTACCGGTATCCGGTTCGACCAGTCGTTGATAGCGATCGACGCCGCAGTGCGCGCGCAAGGCGTTGTGCTTACCAGCCCCCTGCTGGTAGAAGCGGAACTGGCTCGTGGAGAACTGATTGAGCCATTCGATAATGCGCTTGCGTTGGACGCCGGATACTACCTCGTCCATCCCGCCAGTGCCGCAACCAAACAGGCGGTTCAATTGCTCAAGGCGTGGTTTACCGACAGCATCGCCAGGGGATGTGCGCAGCGTGGAGGCTATTTCTAGCCGTGGAATTATTGTCTCAATGACTGCTGTCGGCTCTAATGCCGACGCCGGATAATGCGATTCCGACCGGCAACAATGGGTCGCAAGGAGCCCTTCCGGACGCTCCACAACGGCCACTCACCTCGCGCGTGCTGTTTGCAAACGCCTTCAAACGGCCTTGTCAGCGAGATATGCCTCTGCCTATCACTACGGCACGATTACCCATTCAAACTCGGGTTTCGCGGAACGCGTGACCGCGGCTGCTGGCGGTGCGAGGGCGTCCCGGGCGAGTTGACACTTGTCTTCGCAACACCGGGACCGGTGACGACTTTATTGCGCGACACTCAAGTCCATGAATTTGGGACTGTTTTCCGTTTCCCGGTCGATGCCGACCGGCGAAGTGACACTTTTACTTCGCAAACGGTGACGACTTTATTTTGTTCTACGAGATGGGCTCGCATGAACGCGTACCTTGCCGCTATCCCTTTGCAAAGTACGCGGCGGCTTTTTTTAGAATGTCGCGCTCCTCGGTCATGCGCTTGAGCTCGGCCTTCAGTCGCCGAACCTCGGCGCTCTGATCCAGCTCCGATCGCCGCACGACGTCGGACCTGCCGAACTTCAGTTTCCAGGCGTAAAGGCTGTGGGTCGTGATGCCCAGCCGCTGCGCCACATCCGCCACCGAATGACCCCGTTCGGTTACCTGTTTGACTGCCTCGATCTTGAACTCATCCGTGTACCGCTTGCCGCTCATCCTGACCTCCTCGGTTGCCATAAATTATGGCTCGAAGATGTCTACGAAAGGCTGGCCGGTCCAGAGCGATGCGGCGTTTGAGCTTCTGCGGCTTGAGAATAACGACAACCACAAGCATCGCATCGCGGTTTGTTATCACACGATAGACGGCCAGCCAGAGTTCGCGAACATCCCGCAGCTCACCGACATCACGCACGGCGGCGGCAGCGCCACGTCCATCACCGAGGGACTCTAAATGGAAGAACTTCAATTGGCTCGCCAGAAGGTCGTTGAGCTGCTGGGAGAGGTGGAAGATGTGGAGGAAGCTGTGGTGCGCGCCGAGCGCCTCCACGATGGGAAATGCTACGCCATCGCGTACGTCGACCTTGCCGACGACGTGGTCGGCCGCGCCGGCGAGCTTCATGACTTTCAGGAGCGCATCCTGGGCGATGACTTCTTCAGCGCATCAGGTGACCTGAGATGGAACAAGTACCTCTATATCGTTGCCGGCCCAAAGTCGCTGAGCCACGACGGCTTCGAGAACGCGAAGGCGGTGATTGAGTCGGACAAGGAGTACGCCCGCAAGCGCGTCGTTTCCGAAGAGGAGCTCGCAGCATTGCTGGGCGCCGCCCAGCACTTCACGCCAAGCACTTCTGGCAAGGACTTCAACATCGTTGGCGAATGGGAGAAGCGTCTCGCCGCCGCCGATCTGGATGAACTGCTCGACCGTCCCACACGGAAGGACGTCGTTGAGCGCATCGGCACTCGGTCCGCCAAGCGCATACCCGTTGCCGACAAGACCCTGACGCTCAATCCAGCCGACACTCCGCTCGCCCGGAAGTGGCTTGAGTCGATTTCGATTGATAGGTTCCGCCCAATCCACGACGGGAAGTCGTACACCTTCGGCCAGGTCACCCTCATCGCTGGACCCAACGGTACCGGCAAGACATCTCTGCTTGAGGCCGTCGAATACTTCTACTGCGGACACAACCGCAGGCAGGGGAATGCCACCACTCCCAAGATTTCTGGTTCGTTGGTCGGCAACATCGTGCCGCTGTCTGCCTCCGCGGAGTCCGGGCGCATCAGGGCGCGCTGCTTCAATTGGTACAACCGGGACGAACGATTCGCGAAGTCGATTTTGGGTGCATTCACCCGATACAATTTTCTCGATACAGACGCGGCGTTCAGACTTTCGACGGAACTCGAGCCGTCGGAGATTCCGGATGATTTGAGCCGTCTGCTCGTCGGTGCGGATGCCTCGACGATTTGGGACTATCTCGCCAAGATTTCGCCTGAGGTCGAAACCGCCCATGAGCGGGCAATCATGCGGGTCGACGAGAGTCGGCAGAAGCTGGAGATTGCTCAGAAGGAGCTCAAGGACTTGCAGGGTCGACCCTCTAATGGTAAGGCTCTCACAGAGGCGTTCCGCACCACATTGGATGGGCTTCGGTGGAAGGCTCCCAGATCTACAACGCCTCTCGTTACAGCGGAAGAAGCAAAGGGCCTCCGGGAGGCCATCAGCCATCTTCAAGTGGTGCTGGGAGCCGGTTCAGCCGAGGTGTCTCTAGATGCTGTTTCTGCGCGGGGCCGAGAAGTTGGCTTGGCGCTTGCCAAGGCTCGTCCGCTCGAATCTGAGCGCGCAAAGTATGCACATGAGATAAAGCGGCTTGCCGAGCAGGCAATCGCCAGCGAGCGTGTTTCCCAAACCCTGGACCGCTGGTTTACTTACGTGAATAGTGGCTTCTCCGTCGCTCAAGCTCGTCTCAAGAAGGCAAAAACAGCGGCCGATACCGCACTGGGTCGACTCGGCATGTACGCGAATAGCGACATTCCTGAGGTGCCTGCAGAGTGCGCGGCCGTATCGCTGGAATCTGTGATCCGTGGTGCAAAGCTCGATGTTCAGAACGCCACGACTCAGGTGACCATTTTCGAGAAGCTGTGCGCCAACTTTGAAAAGGCAGCTTCTGCGCGCGTGCATGCGGCACGGCAACTACGAGCAGCCGCGCAAGCTTCGTTCGACGCCGGCCATCCGAAAGATGATTGTCCCATCTGCCGAGCCAAGTATTCGCCCCATGAATTGTCTGTTCTTGTCGACCGAATTACCGACACGCTTGAACAATCAAGCGAATTCACTGGGGTCATTGCCCAACTTGCCGAGGCTCGAAAGAACCTCGAATATCTTCAAGACAGAGTCCGTTTCTTCCAGTTCCTGCAGAGAATTGCAGAAGCCGTCAACTTAGCACCAGATGTGGTCTGCGCGGTGATTCCCACTCGACTGGTAGAACTGAAAGCCGAGCTAGCGAAGGCCGACTCCGAACTTGCTGAAGCCAACCAGGACTGGGAGCAACTGGCCAATTCGGGTTTGACCACGAAAGAGTACGACTTCCTTCGGAGCGCAATACCTGCGATTCCGCTCTCGCCAGAATTGGAGAACGATGCGGCAGCTATTAGTGAAGCACGCGTTAAGCTTATAAACGATGCTGCTGCAACTCGAGAGCTTGAGACTGAGAATCTCAAATTGTTCAACAGCCTTTCAAGACAACTTGCAGAAATCAGTACTGCAGCTACCGTAGAAGGTTGGAAGACGCGAGCGCAAGAAAGCACTGGTATGGAGTCTCTGGTCATCATGCAAGGTGAAATCGAGTCAGTTCAAAATCGAATTGACGCTTTGCAAGATCTCGTCGAAATTGATAGCGGAATGCCCCTAGCTGAATTGAACATGGGGATGGTTGGCGCCGTTCGAATCCATTCGGAGGCGATAGAGGCCGTCAAAATTGAAAGCATGGCGTCGGGGAGTATTTCCACGCTCGTCGAGCGGGTTAAGCAACTAAATGAACAGTTGAAACGAGCATCGGAACAGGCGAAAAACTATCAGGCTGCCAAAGGAACCTTGGAGTTGCTCCTCACGGAATGCTCTCTTGAGCGCGCAACGCAAGAATCGTTGAACGCGATCGGTTCTCAGATAAATGAGATTTTCAGTCGCATCCATGCTCCGAACGAGTACGAATATGTTGGGCGAGGAGAGGTGCTCCTCCAAACGTCCGCCTCGCGCGAGAAACGTACGCTTGAGCAGGTAAGCACCGGGCAACGCGCAGCTTTTGCGCTGTCCGTGTTCTTGGCGATGAATCGCAGCGCGACGTCGGCGCCACCGGTCATTTTGATCGATGACCCGATTGCGCATATTGACGATCTCAACGCATTGTCGTTCCTCGACTACCTGCGCGATTTGGCCGTAAATTCGAATCGGCAGATTTTCTTTGCCACGGCAGACACCCGAATTGCTTCGCTCTTTGCTCGGAAGTTTGGCTTCCTCGGGGAATCGTTTCGGACCATTCAATTAGTACGTGACTCGGCCGCAGGTCCGGTCGTCAATTAGCCGAGACGGTCGGATTCGCAAATTCGGCGATGTTTACCTTTAGCGGTCAGATCAGGCTGGAATTGAGACTGTTCATGCGTCCCGGTGTCGGCCCGAGGCCACAACGCTGAGCGTCTGTTCTCGGGGTCGCAGCTTTGCCGACAAAATCCTGCTGCGGGTCGAGAGAGCGCACCCAGTTCCGAGAAGGGTCGTTCGGGACCGCCGACAGTGAATGGCAGGAAAGCGCCCCGCACTCCTTTGGTGAGTTGATGGACCGTCGTGCGTCAGTGGCGCCTTATTACCCGGGCGCGAGCGCGTTCAGGCCAGTTGTTGGAGCGTTTGGTCGCCCTTCATGCGCCGCACTTCGATGACATAGTGTGCGATGTCCGGTATTTGACCATCCACCACGATCTCGACGACTGGTTTGGCGGGACCTCCGCGGGCATTGACCGGATAATCCTGGATTCGCTTGAACACATCGATCCCCCTGGCATGAGGCATCGGAAAGGTGTTCCCAGAATTCATGTGGCACAACCAGAGGCTCGGAGCGTACGCACGGATGAATGGGCCGCTGTCAATGGTCAACACATCATGTTCGAGATGTCGGTAATCCCGCGCCCCGAGCAGGCCATGCAAGCGATGTTCTTCGGCCCAGAAGAAGACCTTGCCATTAATGAGCCTGTACCAGGCTTCGGGCGTGGTTCCGTCTATCAGTGCCCGTGCCAAGCGTTCGGGAGGCATCGGCTTTTGATCCCGCAGCACGATCTCGCCAGGCGATTGAGGAAGCACAGCCATCTTGCTGGTCCGTTGAGCGGTCTCATATTGGCTGCGAGCCCGGCCGGTGACCCCGAAGTGGTCCAGTACAGCTGAGGCCGACATCAGGCCGCGGTCTCGGATACTGGGCCACGTATCGGCTTCGGCCATATGAAAGATTCTTGGATAAGCGTCAATCAGTTTTTCGATTTCCACGAGGTATCCGACGTGTTGAGCGGGCGGTCCAGTTCCGACGGTCGATGACGGAGCGCAGATCGTTCGTTCCGTCAGGCTCTCGCGGGAACCGGGTGTTGATGAGCGAAACCGGAGCTTGTGCGACGCGCTCCAGTTCTTCCACGAACTTGATGGTGTCTTGAGTGAGCTGCTCGAAGCGGCGGGCCTTGCTGTTGCTCGCGTCGATGTAGTCTGCGAAAGTGAGGACGATGTCGGTGGGCGCATTGAGTGCACAAGCCTTGCGGAACTGATCCCATTCGAACCAGCCCACACGCCGTTTGCGTTTGGTGGTGGAGGTCTTCTCCGCCTTATTCAGAGCTTCACGGTCCAAGCCTGCTTTTTCAGCAATAGCATCAAAGGTTGTGCCGTGCTTGAGCGGCCCCGATGTGTGCCCCTGGTCCCCATCGGGATCACCCACGCGGATAGGCATGGGGCGAATGACCACCAGGATCTTCCGCACCCGACTCGGTGAGATGCCTGCCTCGGCCAAGCAGCCCGCTACATTGGTGTCGCGCGAGGTTACGAACGGGTAGGTGCCGTGGAACAAACTGAGGCCGCTGCCTTGTGTTCCCTCAAGCAAGATAGATTGTCCGTTGCGGTAGGCCTCTTCGAGGCGATCGGCTGTGCAGCCATGGTAATGACCCTCTGTTCCCACATAGGGTCGAAGCTCAGGGATGTCGCGTGCCAGACGAACGCTGGGTTTGCCGCGCTCCAGAATCCGCCTCGCGGTTGCCGCTCCGCTGCCGCTACCCGTCGAAGCAATCGTACCTACCAGATGTTTGCCTTCAGCTTCTCGGTCGGCCGGTTCGATGATGGTGGCGCGAGGGTCGATAAATAAACGATCTGCCGTGAGCCCGCAATCGGCGATCTCCTTGAGCAATCCAGGCAGCCAGATGGTCATCCCCGGTCCGAGTAGGAGCTTCGCTTTGACGTCACGGGCGCCGGACGGGATGTGGTGGTAGGTATAGGCGCCATCAGCACTGGCGACGGTATGGCCAGCATTGGGGCCACCGACCCGCACCATGACATCGTACTCACGAGCCAGATAGGAAACGACGTTGCCTTTGCCTTCGCTGCCATATTGACCACCCACGATGACGTCGACACAGCGCACGTCGGGCGGGGTGTAGAGGTGTAGACGGGCCGCAACGCGCACCAGCGTATCTTGAGCGTCGGTGCGGGTCGTTGAGATTCGCACGTCCGCGTCATCCCTCAGCGCAAGGATGTCCGATTGCTCTTTGAGATGGTCAATTGCCTCATAGGGAGGCGCGCCTAACTGTTGTCCGTCGGTCGATGCGTAGCGGGAGAGCAGCGTCTCCTGGCTCGCATATAGGTGCACATGAACGAGACTTGGCCCGAAGTGCTTGCGAAACTCCGCAACCTGGTTCGGATCGGTGACATGGTCGACGACGACTGGCTGCTCGGAGGGAATCCCCTTAAGGCCAGCAAGGACGCCCAAGACGACCCACCGGGAGTGGGTGTCGACATTTTGCTTCAAACCTTGCTCAATGAGGTGCTGTCGGTCGGCGGACGAGGGGGCGAGTTCTAGCTGGGCCGCTAAGAGGTCCCGGGTGCGAACCACAAAGAAACCGAACTCCTTCTCCAGCAAGGTCGCGAGACCAGTTTTGCCGCTGCAGGTTTTGCCACTGATAATGACGATCTGGCGGTCACTCATGCTTCGACTCTCCAGGCTTTCATAATGCGCTGGGCGATGTCTGCTGGTGAAAGTGCAGAGGTATCAAAGGTGTGGTCGGCAACGCTGCCGAGGGATCTCGCAGTGATCTCGTTTGAGTGAGCGATCACCTCTGCGTACGGTGTGTCTCCCGGCTTGGCGCGTTCGTTGTAGCGCTGCTCAAGCACTGCTTCGGGCGCGGTGAGGTGGATATGTCGGATATGTGGGCCGAAGCGGTGCCGGAAATGCAGCACCTGTCGAGGTTTTCGAACAGCGTCGAGAAGCCAGTTCGAGTGTTCGGGAGCACGATCGACCGTTGGAGCGGCGACTTCGTCGACGATCCAGGTGAAGTCGGTTTCGTCGTCCAGCCGGTCGCCTAACTCCTGCAGCTGATGTTTTTCTCCGTCGGCTGAGAGCGATTGCCCGTAAGACCGGAGGTAGCCGCTGCTGCTAATGCGGCGAAATTGAAAGCTGTCTTCCAATTCTTTGGCGATAGCCGATTTCCCGGCGCCCGAGGCGCCGCTCAACAAAAGCAGTTTTTCCATCGCACCGCCCCCCGAGGCTGTAGCCGCTGGCATTGCTGTTTTTTGAGTCAGCAAGATCGCTCGGACGAAGATCCGAGGAAATAGGATTATTTACTAATAATTTGTAGAGCTTTCCCAACAAAATACATTGGGGTTTTTGCTAGTCGTGCCGGATACTCGGCTACCTATATTGGTCCGCATAATCGGCGCGAATTCGGTGAGCTGGTCGCCGGGCGCTCGCCGGCCAAAAGCGGTAGTTCGCGCAGATCGCGATGCTCGCTCACGCTGGCGTCGGCAATCCGTCACCAGCAGGGCATCCTCAGCCGCTTAAGACACCGCGCGTGGGCCGTTATCGGATTCGTCCGAGGGTGCGGGAGTTGGCTCCGACAGACGCAACGATCGTCGGCACGCGCGCGCGGACGCACACACTATTCGGGCGCGCGGTCCCATCATAAATGTCGCGTCTCTAATAACTCTGCTTAGCGGCTTTGCGTTTATTACCAGAAATCCCTAAGAATCTACTTTGAGCCCCGATCGCACGGGCCTTCACCACCTAGCACTTACCTTCGGAGCCGTCATGGCACAAACTCCGGTTGATGTTCGACAGCTGCTGACCGCCACGGCCGCGAGCCTGTGGGCGACGTTCCTCGACAGTGCCGCACATGCTCGGCCAGACCACAGGGGCGGGCCGCGCGAGGCGCGCGTGCGGCAGTTTCTGCGCGAGCGCCTGCCGGCGAAGTGGGGTGTCACGCACGGGCACGTGTTCCGTGGCGATGTCACGTCGCCCGAATTCGATGTCCTCGTGTACGACGCACTCAACTGTCCGGGCTGGACGCTCGACGCGGGCGACGATCCGCGGCGTCTTGTCCCGCTGGACGCGGTGATCGGTGTTATCGAGGTCAAGTCTACGCTTGATTACCGCACACTTGCGGCGGCCGTCGACAAGCTTGCGCAGCTGGATGCCGCGCTCGCCGCAGAAGCTGCCCAGAACGGTCCCGCCGAGTACGCACCGTTTCGGCATGTCTTCGCGTACCGGCTTGATCCCGACGACGACTTTGACGGCTGGGGCAGGCCCGCCTATGCACTCACGCGGTACGCGGGAGCACATACCCAGCCGGACGGGATCTTTGTACTCGACAGTCACTTCTCAGTGCGGGTGAATGGTCACGGCATCGCCCATGCTTTCGGGCTGCATCGCGGCCAGACACCCGAGGAGATCTGGAATTCCACGTACGACCTCCAGAACGAGTCTATCCAGCGCGACCTCCAACTGGACCCCTCGTACTGCAACGATTACTTCACCACAGAGGCGAAGGATGGCCTGCTTTTGCTGGCCTTCCTGACCTACGTAATCCAGCGCGCCTCGTGCTACGAGCCAGCCGGCGTCGACTATGCTGACGAGTTCTGCCGCTGGGGCGGCCCTGCGCTCGGTGGCCTGCTGAACTTTCGCAGCCCACCCGACCCGGATTGTGCAGACGCCACGGTCCCGCAGGCTTGATCATGGCTGACCTGGTAGCGGTGGTCATGTGCGAGCCGTCCGCCAAGCTCGACGATGAATCGCAACTACAACTGGAACGCCACGGCCTGGGCAATCCCGATGCGGGAGGGGACGGCGATGATGGGACACCAGTGGCGTAGCGAGTACGACCGCACCGCGATCGTGGTGCTGCAATGCGGGGACGAACCTCGGTATAGTACGGGCGCCAGTCCACTGACGTCACCGCAACGACCGGTGGAGAGTCGGACGAGCGAAATTCTCAAGTTTCTACGTCGAAACTACGAATACCCGAAGCGAGCTATCGCTCATGTGGTTGAGCCGGCCCTGGGCCTTGTCGAGACTTCAACTCTTGAGAGAAATGATATGAACGCCTCTATCCCTCATCGTGAGGCACCAACCTTCGACTTGAGCCTACCCGTGCATCCCTTGGGCAGCTTCCCGTCGCGTTGGGATATTTGCCGGACCAACTGAGAGGAATCATGACGCGCGTCCGTCTCCTTGAAATTCGCAATTTCCGCTCGATACAGACGCTCGATTGGACACCGTCCAACGGCGTGAACTGCCTTATTGGCCCGGGTGACAGCGGCAAGTCGACCATCCTCGATGCCATCGACCTGTGCCTTGGAGCGCGGAGGAGCGCGCCTTTCGGCGACACGGACTTCTTCGGCCTGGACGTCAACCGGACCATCGTGATTGCGGTCACGCTCGGCGCACTACCCGACGCGCTGAAGAACATCGACACCTACGGAGAGTTCCTTCGCGGATTTGACCTCGGCACCGGGCTGCTTGAAGACGAGCCGCGCGCAGGTCTAGAAACGGTTCTGACGCTGAAGCTCGAGGTCAACGGCGACCTCGAGCCGAGTTGGATGCTCTATTCCGATCGAGCCGCCCACCAGCAACTGGAACGGTCTCTGACTTGGAAGGACCGCAGCCTCCTGGCACCAGCTCGAATCGGCACCTACGCAAACACGAACCTTTCCTGGGCTAGGGGCTCGGTCTTGAACCGGCTCACGGAAGAGCGCGCGAACCTTGGCTCGGAACTCGCCGGCGCGGCACGCGCCGCCCGGGCCACCTTCGGCGCGCAGGCTGGCCCTCAACTCGCCCAGACCCTGCAAGTGGTCACCCAGACAGCTACCGGCCTCGGCGTAGCCGTCGGTGCTAGCGCTCAGGCGCTACTTGATGCTCACTCGGTGTCGATTGGCGACGGTGCTATCGCGCTCCACAGCGACACCGGCATTCCTCTGCGCTCGCTGGGCACCGGCTCGGGGCGGCTCCTTGTCGCGGGGTTGCAAAGGGCCGCAGCGGCGGCCGCCACCGTCGCCCTGGTAGACGAAGTCGAGTACGGACTTGAGCCGCACCGGCTCATGCGACTGCTCGACTCACTCGGAGCGAAGGATCCGACCCAACCGCTGCAGGTCTTTATGACAACCCATTCACCTGTGACGCTCAGGGAGCTCGCTGGCAACCAGCTTTTCGTCGTGCGCCAGCGGTCGGGCATCCACACGGCCACATGCGCCGGTACGGACGACGGCATTCAGGGCACACTGCGCAAGGCGGCCGAGGCCTTCCTGTCCAAGTCCGTCATCGTCTGTGAAGGCGCCAGCGAAGTCGGATTCGCTCGCGGGATGGACCAGTGGTGGGTCCACTGTGGCGCGACGTCATTTCTGGCCCACGGAGGCTCATACGTGGACGCAGGTGGAGGAAGCCCCGACCAATGCTTCACACGAGGGGAGGCGTTCCTCAAGTTGGGCTATCGCGTCCTCGTCTTCGTCGACGCGGACAAGCCCGTTTCAACCGTCGGACTCGTCGAGAGATTCGTTGCGGCTGGCGGCCAGTACCTCACGTGGCGGCCTGGTTTGGCACTCGAGGACGAGCTATTCCGCCATTCAAGCAATGACGCGGTGCACGCGCTGCTGAATAAGGCCGACGAGATGGTCGGCCGCGAGCTCATGGCCGAGCACATCAAGTCGAAGTCAAACGGACAAGTCACCTTGGATGCCATAGAGGCCGAACGGCTGAATGGTGGCTTCACACTTGCGAGCCGAGCATTGCTCGGACTTGCCGCTCGCAACAACAAGAACGGCTGGTTCAAGTCTGTGAGCGGTTTCCAGGAAATCGCCAAGGACGTCGTCGGCCCTCATATAGCGAATGCAGAGGCGGGCTTCGTCCAAATTACGAACCAGCTCTGGGGGTGGACCAGTGCCGCCGCCTGAAATCGACATCTTTCAGGCGCGCCTAGGCTCAGTTACCGCCCCAGCCGGATGCGGCAAGACTCAGCTCATCGCGGACGCGCTGGGTCAGCACACCCACAACAAGCCAGTCTTGGTGCTGACGCACACCAACGCTGGAGTTGCCGCTTTACGCGCTAGGCTCCTGCGTGGCGGCGTCCCGAGCTCGGCGTACAGGGTGTCGACCATCGACGGTTTCGCGATGCGGCTAGCGGGCAAGTTTCCGCTCCGCACGGGCCTCGACGCGCGCGTTCTCGAACTGGCCAACCCGAACGCCGACTACCCTGCTATCCGAGGTGCGGTGCAAGGGCTCCTACGGGCCGGTCACATCAGTGACCCCATAACCTCGACATATTCGCGCGTGCTGGTCGACGAGTATCAGGACTGCAACACCGCGCAGCACGCCATCGTCTGTTCCATCGCGCAAATACTGCCCACTTGCATCCTTGGTGACCCGATGCAGGCGATATTCGGCTTCCGCGACCCACTGGTCCACTGGGAGCGTGAGGCTCAAGTTGCGTTCCCGCCCATCGGCGTACTTCAGACCCCTTGGCGATGGCGACTCGCAGGCATGGATGCGCTGGGTGCCTGGCTACTTCAAGCCCGCGCATCATTGCAGGCCGGTCAACCTGTGGACCTGCGTGGAGCGCCAGAGGGAGTCCAGTGGGTTCAACTAACTCAAGGCACGGAACTGCAGCAGCGACTGGTGGCTGCTCGGACCGAAGCGCCAAACCGAGACGGCCGCGTTCTCGTCATTGGCGACTCCATCAATGTTAATGGTCGCCATCAACTCACCATGCAGACGCCGGGCGCCACTTCCGTCGAGGCGGTCGATCTGAGAGACCTGGTGAACTTCGCCCGCCAGTTCGATTTGGCGAGTCCCAACGCGCTGCGACAAATTGCCGAGTTCGCGACTTCACTGATGACCGGGGTGGGCGCTACAAACTTGCTCACGCGAGTCGAAACGATACGAGGCGGCCGAGCCCGCGCGCCCGCGACACCTGCAGAAGCCGCAGCAGCGGCTTTCGTGGCGGCTCCCAGTCACACGACCTCTATTGACCTGCTCCAGTCCCTCGCGGACCAACGGGGTGCGCGTGTCTACCGACCCGAATTGCTGCACTGCTGTATCTCAGCGCTTAGAGCAGCCGGGGGCGAAGGTGGGTTCATTGGCGCGGCGATTCAGGTCCGCGAGCGAAACCGCCATCTGGGTCGGCCGCTGGGTCGGCGCGCAGTGGGAAGCACGCTTCTTCTGAAAGGACTGGAGGCTGACGTCGCGGTCATTCTTGAGCCCGAGCGCATGACTGCGCAACACCTCTACGTGGCTCTTACGCGAGGCGCAAGGCGAGTCGTGGTTTGCTCGTCCACGCCTTTGCTAACGCCCGCCACGGGCCGCTAGCGAACGCTCATTCAGCAACTGAGCTCACCATTCTCAATGGTGACGTGCGGGCCCTCGACGACCGCTCCGCGCCCAAATCGGACGTGCACTACAGGACACCGAGCTTCTGCTCCCGCTGCACAGCGGACCTTGATTGATGGAGCGCGTGTGACAGCAATGGGTGGTGGATTCAACCGGTCGATGCAACAGCTTGATGGAATCGTTCAGCCGGTGTATCGAAGTTTAGTGTCTTGCGTGGACGTTC